>ERZ780198.2929-NODE-2929-length-12260-cov-12.535600_pt1 | contig 12260 bp, 11 predicted proteins | sample MGYA00510979_ERZ780198 | MGnify/ENA primary metagenome ERZ780198 (study PRJEB29588, sample SAMEA2158039) | human gut metagenome | biome: human gut; feature: human-associated habitat; material: faeces | place: Denmark | collected 2008/2010 ...
TGCGCAACTTCTACTGGCGGTTCTTCGCCCAGCAGTTCAAGCGCAGCTGCCTGCCGGACGGTCCCAAGGTGGGCAGCGTGACCCTTTCGCCCCGCGGCGACTGGCGCATGCCCAGCGATGCCTGTGCCGCCCTCTGGCTCGCCGAACTGGAACAGCTTTCGATCAAGGACTGACACATGAAACACAAAAAACTGCTGACCAATCTTCTGTTTGCCGCCGTCGTTCTGGCCATTGCCGCCGTTCTACTGCTGGTGCGCAGTGCACACAGCAGCGGTTCCAAGCTGCGGGCCGAACTGATCTACGGTGACAACAACACCACCATGAACCTTCCACTGGACAAGAACGATACCTATGACGTAGACACCGGGTACTACACGGTGCACATCGAGGTCAAGGACGGTGCCGCCCGCTTTGTGGACTCCCCCTGCCCGGACCACATCTGTGAGAGCTTCGGCTGGCTGTCCAACGAAGACCAGACCGCCACCTGCCTGCCCGCCCGCGCGGTGCTGACCATCGTGCCGGCTGACTGAGCCTTGCGCTCAAAAGGAGATTTCCTATGAAGGATGATTCCAACCGTTCCCTGCGGCGTATGAACCGCAAGAGCCGCAGTGCGGTAGACCGCACCGTGGAAGTGGACAGCTCCGCTTTTTTTGCGGAGGATCCGTCCCCCACGCCGCCGCCCCGGAAAAAGCCCGGTTCTTCTGCCCCGCGCCGCAGCGGTGCCCCGGCACAGGCTGCCGCCGCTGCACCCTCGAAATTCGGCAAGATCCTGCTGACAGTGCAGGGCATCCTCAGCGTGGCTTCGCTGGTGCAGCTGTGGCGCACCCAGATGCTGCCGGTGCTGTATCTGGTCATTCTGGCGGCGCTGCTGCTCCTGCTCTGGCTGCTGGTCAAGCGCTGTCAGGAGTACAATGTGCCCGGCAAGGTGTCCCGTGTGTTCTCGGTGTTCCTGTGCGCCTGCATGGCGCTGGGCTGTGTCTGGGCCCAGCAGGGTCTGACCGCGCTGGACAACATGACCAACGGTCTGCTTACCGGTGCCGAGGCCAACAAGATTACCAAGGAGCCTTTCGTCATCTACCTCAGCGGCGTGGACACCCGTGGTGAACTGACCGAAAAAGCCCGCAGCGACGTGAACATTCTGGCTGTGGTGAACCCCCAAACCAAGCAGGTGGCGCTGATCAACACGCCCCGCGACTACTATGTGGATCTGGCCGGCACCAACAGCAAGGACAAGCTGACCCACGCCGGTCTGTACGGCGTGGAGACCAGCATGGCCACCCTGGGCAACCTGTACGGCGTCTCGGTGGACCACTATATTCGCATCAACTTTGCTGGGTTTATCAGCGTGGTGGACGCCCTGGGCGGCGTGGATGTGTACTCCGACCAGGCCTTTACCTCAGTGGGCAGCCCCGGCTACTACGACCCCACCACCTTTGCCGAAGGCTGGAACCATCTGGACGGTAAGTCCGCCCTGGCCTTTGCCCGGGAGCGCCACGCCTTTGCCTCCGGCGATATCCAGCGCGGCATCAACCAGATGAAGGTCATCGACGCCATGCTGAACAAGATCAAGTCCCCTGCCCTGCTCATGGGCTTTTCCAAGATCATGGACGCCGCTTCGGACTGCTTTGTCACCGATTTTTCGCAGGATCAGATCAGTGCGCTGGTGCGCATGCAGCTGAGCGATTTTGCCAACTGGGACATCCAGAGCTACACCGTTACCGGCTCGTCCGGCACCAGCACCCAGTGCTATTCCGCCAAGGGCCAGAAGCTCTACGTCATGAAGCCGGATGAAGCCTCCGTCAGCAAGGCCAAAGAGATGATCGCGACCGTGCTGGGCGGTGAGGGCACTGTGAGCGACACCACCCAGACCCCGGAAAAGACCGACATCTTTACCCCCACCACCGACCCGAACGCCGCTGCTTCCATTCCGGAAGAACCGGCGGAAAGCGTCATCGTGGAACAGCCCGCCGAGAGCGTGCCGGAAGAGACCCCGGCCGAAACACCTGCTGAGCAGCCTGCAGAACAGCCTGCCGACACCCAGCCCCAGGAGCCGGAGACTCCGGCCGACAGCGGCACCAGTGACGGCAGCACCGAAGCTCCGTCCATCTCCCTGCCCACGCAGGAAGAGGTGGAACAGGCTGCATCCTCGCTGTACAACGCAGCGTCCACCATTCTGGATGCCATCTACAATGCATCGTCCCAGAACGACGCCGCCTGATTTCCCACAACCGCAACGAGGCCCCGGAGGGCAGAACCCCGGGGCCTCGTTTTTTCGTTGTCAGGATCTTATGCCTTGATCTCGTTCCACACGCTGTGGCCGTCCAGGCTGGAGGCATCCACGCCCAGATACTCGCAGATGGTCTGGGCAATGGTGCCGAAGCAAAGCTTCGTGCCCAGGTCCACACCGGGCTTCACGCCTTTGCCGCAAACCAGGTACGGCACATACTCGCGGGTATGGTCGGTGGTCTTGGTGTAGGAGGGGTCGCAGCCGTGGTCTGCGGTGACCATCAGCAGGTCGCCCTCCCGCATACCGGGGATGAAGTCGGCCAGGAAGCGGTCGAACTCAGCGGCGGCGGCAGCATAGCCCGCCACATCGCGGCGGTGGCCGTACAGCATGTCAAAGTCCACCAGGTTCACAAAGGCCAGGCCCTCGAAGTCGCGGGTCTGCAGAGCCTTGGTGAAGGCGATGCCGTTGGTGTTGCCGGTGGTCTTGATCTTCTCGGTCACGCCCTCGCCATCAAAGATATCGAAGATCTTGCCCACGGCGATGACGTCCTTGCCGGCGTTCTTCAGCAGGTCCAGCATGGTGGCGCGGGGCGGCTTCAGGCTCAGGTCGTGGCGGTTGGTGGTGCGGTAGAAGGTATCGGCGGTGCGGCCCAGGAAGGGGCGGGCAATGACGCGGCCCACGCCATACTCGCCCTTGAGCATCTCGCGGGCGATCTCGCAATAACGGTACAGCTCGTGCACCGGCACCAGCTCTTCGTTGGCGGCCACCTGGAACACGCTGTCGGCACTGGTGTAGACGATGAGGGCGTTTTCCTTCATGGCCTGCTCGCCGTAGTCCTTCAGCACCTGGGTGCCGGAATAGGGCTTATTGCAGAGCACCTTGTGGCCGGTTTTTTCCTCAAACTCGTGGATGAGCTCTGCGGGGAAGCCCTCCGGGAAGGTGGGCAGCGGCTTCGGGCTCACCACACCGGCGATCTCCCAGTGGCCGATGGTGGTGTCCTTGCCCATGCTCTGCTCCTGCAGGCGGGCAAAGGAACCGGTGGGAGCGGCGGTCTTTTCCCCGGCGGTCACACCGTCGATGTTGAACAGGCCCAGCTTTTGCAGGTTGGGGCAGTTGAAGTTGGGGTGCTTTGCAATGGCTCCCAGCGTGTTGGTGCCCTCGTCGCCAAAAGCGGCGGCATCCGGCTCGGCGCCGATGCCAAAGCTGTCGAGCACGATCAGAAAGACACGTTTTTCCATCTTGGTTTTCTCCATTTCTTCCGGGTCAGCCCGGATAAGTGACACTTTTACCTGCCACCATTATAAGCAAAAACAGGCCCGTTTGCAAGGGCTGTCTTTCCATGCTGCACGGCTGTCCTGACGGGCAGGATCTTAGCCATTTCTTTAACGATTTCTCTGTGCAAAATCCGCGAAATTACCGCGTCCCTGCGTCAAACATCTGTTCAAACCTCCCGGTATGCAAAAAAGTTGTATTCATCCTGAAATTTCACTTGCTCTCTTGTCAGAAAGCGATTATAATAGTAGTTGGTAAAGTTTTGGATTTTCACTTTACCGTACATTCCAACCCACAGCACGGGGAGTTTTCCCTGTTGGTCGTGTGCGCGGGCCGTTCTGCATGACAGCAGACAGCCTGCTGCAAAATAAATGAGAGAGTGAGAACGTAGACGGAGGTATTTTGAATGAGAAAAACGAAAATTATCTGCACCCTGGGCCCTTCCACCGACAAGGACGGCGTCCTGCGTGAACTGATCGCCAACGGCATGAATGTTGCCCGCTTCAACTTCTCCCATGGCTCCCACGAGGAGCACAAGGGCCGTCTGGACCTGCTCAAGTCCCTGCGCGAGGAGCTGGGCAAGCCCGTGGCTGCTCTGCTGGACACCAAAGGCCCTGAGATCCGCCTGAAGGACTTCAAGAACGGCACCGAGATGCTGGAAGCCGGCCAGACCTTCACCCTGACCACCCGCGATGTGGAGGGCACCAAGGAGATCTGCTCCATCACCTACAAGGATCTGCCTCAGGATGTGGTCCCCGGCGGCACCATCATGCTGGATGACGGCCTGATCAAACTGCAGATCCAGACCGTGAACGATACCGACATCGTCTGCACTGTGCTGAACAACGGCAAGATCAAGAACAAGAAGGGCGTCAACGTGCCCGGTGTGCATCTGTCCATGCCGTATATGAGCCAGCGCGATAAGGACGATATCATCTTCGGCATCGAGCAGGGCTTTGATTTCATCGCTGCTTCCTTTGTGCGCACCGCACAGGACGTGTACGAGATCCGCAACCTGCTGAACGAGTACGACTCCAACATCCGCATCATCGCTAAGATCGAGAACCGTGAGGGTGTGAACAACATCGACAGCATCCTGGCTGCCGCCGACGCCGTCATGGTGGCCCGCGGCGACTTGGGCGTCGAGATCGACTTTACCGAGCTGCCCGGCATCCAGAAGAACATCATCGAGCGTTCCTTCTCCTTCGGCAAGCCCATCGTCACCGCTACCCAGATGCTGGACAGCATGATGGTGAACCCCCGCCCCACCCGCGCCGAGATCTCGGACGTGGCAAACGCCATCTACGACGGCACCTCTGCCATCATGCTGTCCGGTGAGACCGCTGCCGGTGCCTACCCCGTGGAGGCCCTTAAGACCATGTCTGCCATCGCCGAGCGTACCGAGACCGAGAACCATGCCCGCGTGGAGTACCTGACCGAGGCCACCAACGGTAAGATCAGCGTGAGCGATGCGACCGCACACGCCGCCTGCCTGACCGCCAAGGACGTGAACGCCGCTGCCATCGTCACCGTGTCCGAGTCCGGCACCACTGCCCGCCTGCTGAGCAAGTACCGCCCGCAGCAGCCCATCATCGCCTGCGTCATGAAGGAGCAGGTGCAGCGTCAGCTGTCCCTGAGCTGGGGCATCACCTCCCTGATGATGCCTCTGGCGCACAGCACCGACGAGCTGATCGAAATGTCCACCGCTCTGGCCAAGGAAAACGGCTTCCTGCACAACGGTGAGCTTGCCGTGGTGACCGCCGGCGTGCCCGTGGGCATTTCCGGCACCACCAACATGATCAAGATTCACATGGTGGGCAACTGCCTGGCCACCGGTGTGGGCGTCGGCCCGGAGAACGCCGAGGTGTCCAACGCCACCGGCAAGGCCTGCGTGTGCCGCACCCTGGACGAGGTGCGTGCCAAGTTCAAGCCCGGCATGGTGCTGGTGGTGCCTTCCACCAGCAACGAGATGCTGAACTATGTGCGCGACGCCGCCGCTCTGGTGGTGGAGGAGCCCGGCCTGAACAGCCATGCCGCCATTGTCGGCAAGGCTCTGCTCAAGCCCACCGTCGTGGGTGCCGTGGGTGCCACCTCTCACATCCGTGACGGCCTGATGATCGCTGTGGACTGCGCACACGGCAGCGTGCAGCGCCTGCAGGCCTGAGAAAGAGGGCGACACAATGGAACGCATTGCGAGCTTCTGTGTTGACCATACCAAGCTGGACCGGGGCATGTACCTGAGCCGTCAGGACGGCGACGTGCTCACTTGGGACATCCGCATGAAGAAGCCCAACCAGGGCGATTACTTGTCCACGGCCGCTGCCCACACGCTGGAACACCTGTTTGCCACCTACGCACGCAATAGTGCTTTTCAGGATGGTGTGATCTATGTGGGCCCCATGGGCTGCCGCACCGGCTTTTACCTGCTGACCCGCGGCCTGACCCCTGCGCAGGCTTTGGAGCTGACCGTGGAGTCCTTCCGCTTTATGGCCGCCTTTGAGGGTGCCGTGCCCGGTGCCAGCGAAGTGGAGTGCGGCAACTACCGCGACATGGATCTGCCTGCCGCCAAGGCCGAAGCTGCTGCCATGCTGCCGGTTCTGGAGGCCCTGACCGCCGACCGTCTGCACTACTGAGCCTCTGTGCCGGAACTCTAGACAAACAACAAAACCCGGAACTTCCTGTCGGACAGGAAGTTCCGGGTTTTTGGTTTTGTTCGGTTTATTCGTCCGGGTCGCCGCGCTCGGGCATGGTGCGCAGCTCCCGCACCAGCATGGCGCGCAGCTGGTACTGATGCTGCTCGGACGCAAGGTCGGCTCCGGCATGCAGCTCCACCTCCGGTGCCCGCCCATCGTCCGTGTACAGCGGCACCGTGACCACGGCCTGGGTGCCTTTTTCCGGGGCACACTCCACGCTCAGCCCCCAGCCCATGCGGCGGCAGCACTCGCGGCAAAGCAGCAGTCCCAGCTGAGCCCCGCCCAGAAAGCTGCGCCGGTTTTCCAGCCAGGCTTCCTGGCTGCCCTCCGGCAGACCGCAGCCATTGTCCCGCACAGTCAGCTGCCACATGGTCTCGCTGCGGCGCAGCAGGATCCTCACCGTGCCGCCTTCGCGGCAGGCACGCAGCGCGTTGGACAGCAGATGCAGACACAGCAGCTCCACATCATCCCGGTCAGCCAGCACACGGCAGGCCGTCCAGCCGCCGTAGTCCAGCTCCAGGGTGACTCCCAGCTGCGCACGCACCATGTCGGCCTGGGCCGCCACCTGCTGCAGCAGCTCGCACAGATCCAGCGGGTAAAGCTTAGGCGGCTGCCCGGCACGCAGAAATTCCAGCGCAGACAGCAGTTCGTTGATGGTCCGTTCCAGCTTGGCCGTGGCCGCGCTGATGTCGCTGACTGCCTGCAGGGACTGGGCGTCTGCCCCCACGCGGGCCAGATGCTGCTCCAGATACTCGCAGTTGCGCCCGATCAGCCCCAGCGAATGGAAGCAGGCATCCTCCACCGCCTGCTGCGGGATGGCCTGCGCCGTCAGCTCCTGCGCTGTATTCTGCTGTGCCTGCTCCATTGCTACCGCCTCCAAGACTGTGTGCGTTATTCCCTGCTCTTCTGCTGGATGAGATACCGTTTGATTGCATAGATCAGCTTGCCCGTAGTGGGCTTTTCCGCTTCAAAGCCGCTTTCAGCCTTGAACTGCGTCCAGCCCTCGGCCGGTTTTGCTTCCAGCTGGTCGATCATGCGCCGGATGCCGCTGTCCACGGCCGAGACCGAAATACCGTACTGCTCACTGACCGCCTGCAGGATCTCCTTGCGGATGGCCAGCTTCTGCGAGGTGCCGTAGACCACGCCCACCGCACTGGTCAGATAGCTGCAATTGATGTCCGGGATGCGGATGCCCCAGCTGTGGTACAGCTGCTGGCACTGCTGCTCGGTGCGCTGCCACTGCTGGCCCGGCATCCGGTACAGCTCCCGCAGCAGGTTCTTGAGCTCCATGCGCTCCACGCAGCAACAGCTGCCGGAGTCCTCCATGCGCAGTGCCGAGCTGTTCTTGCGCCGGCCCTCGTCGAACAGCATCAGCAGCGGCTTGTGCTCCAGCTTGCGCAGTTCCATCATGAACTCGATGCTGCTCATATCCTCCATCTAGCTGCACAGCACCACGATGTCAAAATTGTGGCCCTGCTGCAGCTCCTGCAGCAGTTTGTGTCCGTTCAGAAAGCAGGTACAGGCCAGCACTGGGTTCTGTTCTTCCAGATAGTTTTTCTGTACCCGAAGCTCCTTGCGGTCATAGCTTGCAAGGGCGACCTGCAGCACATCTGCCGTCCGCTCATTGTCCACGCCACGCGCCGCCTTCCTGTTCGGTCTGCTGTGCCGCATCCAGCTCCGCCACCACGTCCTGCCAGATCTCCGGCTGAACGCCATTCTCACACAGATATTGCAAAACACGGTAGCCAAACTCCGGTGCAACGGCCATATACTTGCTGTCCATGCGCTGGCTGCTGCCGGTACGGCAAAGCGTCAGGCGACAGCCGGTTTCGCCGTCCGGGTCAAGGGAGTAAACCAGCGTATATGCCTGCTGCAACCCGGCGATGGCAGAAAACTGCCGGACCATGGGTGAAAACGTACGTTCCATAGAAATTCCTCCTTGCTACAAGGCATTGCGACGTTTTTAGTGCATTTCCTTGTTTTTCCTTTTTTATTGTATGGAGCAGGAAGGAACCATTCAACCCTGAAAAAGTGTCTAAAAGTGTCAGGCTGTTTTTCTGTTCGATTTTGCGTCGTGTTGTTTTGCTTTCCGACGTTTTTACAAATCATGCTGCCTGTGCCGCACCGCATTTTCATCGTTCCGGATGGTTTGCACGGCTTTTTTCAGTACCCTTACAATAACACGAACACCGCAGGATTGCAACCCCTGCCGCCGGGTTGGGAAAATTTTCCTCTCTGACCCGGCCAGAACAGAGAATTTCTGCTTCCGCTTCCGGAAACACTTTCTTTTCCATACACAGTTTTTTCATATAGATTTGCTAAAATCATCTCGATTCTTCTGTGTAGTCTGCGCGCCTTTTGGCCCGCAGCGGCACAGCTGTCCGTTCCTCACCTCTCCGGCCCCGGCCGGAACCTTTTCCCCAGAAAGGCACACACATGCTACAAATCAAACAGATCTGCAAACAGTACAAGACCGGCGATCTCGTGCAAAATGCGCTGAACAATGTCAGCCTGAACCTGCGTGATAACGAATTCGTCGCCATCCTCGGCCCCAGCGGCTCCGGCAAAACCACCCTGCTGAACATTATCGGCGGTCTGGACCGGTATGACAGCGGCGATTTGATCATCAACGGCATCTCCACCAAAAAGTACACCGACCGCGACTGGGACTCCTACCGCAACCACACCATCGGCTTTGTGTTCCAGAGCTACAACCTCATCCCCCACCAGACCGTGCTGGCCAACGTGGAGCTGGCCCTTACCATCTCCGGCATTTCCGGGGCCGAGCGCCGCCGCCGCGCCACCGAGGCACTGGAGGAAGTGGGTCTGGGCAACCAGCTGCACAAGCACCCCAGCGAGATGTCCGGCGGCCAGATGCAGCGTGTGGCCATTGCCCGTGCACTGGTGAACAACCCCGACATCCTGCTGGCCGACGAGCCCACCGGTGCACTGGACAGTGAAACCAGCATCCAGGTCATGGAGCTGCTCAAGGAGGTGGCCCGGGACCGTCTGGTGGTCATGGTCACCCATAACCCGGAGCTGGCCGAGCGCTACGCCACCCGCATCGTGACCCTGAAGGACGGCGTCATCCGCTCCGACACCATGCCCTACGAGCCGGACACCCAGACCCTTGCGGCCCCCGTGCACAAGAACATGGGCCGCTCGTCCATGTCGGTGCTCACCTCGCTGACCCTCAGCTTCAACAACCTGCGCACCAAAAAAGCACGCACTCTGCTCACTGCCTTTGCCGGTTCCATCGGCATCATCGGCATTGCGCTGATCATCTCCCTGTCCACCGGTGTCAACAACTACATTGACGACATGGAGCGCTCCACCCTGTCGGAGTACCCGCTGCAGATCATGAGCAGCGGCATGGACTTTACTTCCATGCTCTCTTCCCGCGTTCCGTCGGACAGCTCCCAGAGCACCACTCAGGAAGAAGACATGGTGCCGGTGCGCCAGCTGCTCTCGCAGATGGTGTCGGGCATCACCACCAACGACCTCAAGTCCCTCAAGCAGTATCTGGAGACCACCGACACCACCGTTGCCGACAATGCCACCGCCGTGGAGTATGCCTATAATGTGTCGCCCCAGATCTACCGGCAGGACCCCGACGGCAGCATCCGGCAGGTGAACCCGGATTCCTCCCTGTCCTCGCTGGGCATCAGCTCCGAGACCTCTTCCAACAACATCATGTCCTCCATGATGAACACCAGTGTGTTCTCGGAACTGCCCCAGACCCCGGAGCTGTATGCATCCCAGTACGACGTCAAGGCCGGCCGCTGGCCGGAAGCCTACAACGAATGCGTGCTGGTGCTGGATGCCACCGGCAGCGTGACCGACTACGCCCTGTACGCGCTGGGCATGCGGGACAACGCCGAGCTGGACAAGATGATCCAGCAGTTTGCCCAGAACCAGAACGTAGACGTGCCGGATGACTTCAAGACCTATTCCTATTCCGATTTTCTAGGCAAGCAGTTCAAGCTCATCAACAGCTCCGACCGCTATGTCTACGATGAGACCTACAGCTTGTGGCGCGATAAATCGGATGACACCGACTATATGAAGCAGGTGGTGGCCAACGGCACCGACCTGACCATCGTGGGCGTGGTGCAGCCCGCCGAGGATTCTTCTGCTGCCATGCTGTCCTCCGGCATTGGCTACACCCACGACCTCACCCTGCACGTCATCGAGCAGGCCAAATCCAGCGCCATCGTGCAGCAGCAGATGGCCGACCCCCAGATCAATGTGTTCACCGGCGAGGAGTTCGGTGCCGACAACGGCACTTCCTTCGATATGTCCTCCATGTTCTCGGTGGACACCGATACGCTGAAGAACGCTTTCCAGTTTGACACCAGCGCCCTGAAGTTTGACCTGAGCGGCGCCTTTGATCTGAGCGCCGGTTCCTTCGACCTCTCTTCCCTGCTGGACCCGGACAGCTTCTCACTGGACCTGGGCGACCTGCCGCAGCTGGACATGGACATGAGCAGCGTGTTTGAGAACATGGATCTGTCCATCTCCCCGGAGGCCCTGCAGAATATGATGCAGAAGATCCTGAACGGCTACAAGGACTATGTGGTGGGCAACGGCATCCTGAATCTGGACAAGATCAGCTTCTCTGCCTATATGCAGACCGAGCAGTTCCAGCAGCTGCTGGCCAGCTCCATGAGTGAACTGCTGGCCGACGCCAACCTGCAGGAGCAGTTCTCCGCCGCCATGCAGCAGGCCATGCAGACCGTGATGGAGAGCTACTCTGCCCAGATCAGCCAGGCCCTGCAGAGCCAGCTGAGCACCGCCATGAATACGGCCATGCAGCAGATGGGCACCCAGATCAGCCAGCAGATGGAAAGCGCCATCCAGAAGAACATTGCCCAGCTGGGCAGCCAGATGGAAAATGCCCTGAAGATCGACGCCAGCGCCTTCCAGAATGCCATCCACATGAACATGACGCAGGAAGAGCTGGCTGAACTGATGAAGTCCTCCATGCTGTCCTCCACCTCCACCTACGACGGCAACCTGCAGAGCCTGGGCTACGCCGACCTCGATGACCCCAGCACCATTTCCATCTACCCGAAGGACTTTGACTGCAAGGCCCTGATCGTGAATGCACTGGACGCCTACAATGCCTCCGCCGAGGCAAATGGCGAGGATGACAAGGTGGTGCGCTACACCGATGTGGTGGGCACCCTGATGACCTCGGTGACCAAGATCATCAACATGATCAGCAACATGCTGGTGGCCTTTGTGTCCATCTCGCTGGTGGTGTCCTCCATCATGATCGGCGTCATCACCTATATCAGCGTGCTGGAGCGCCGCAAGGAGATCGGCATCCTGCGTGCCATCGGCGCGTCCAAGCGCAACATCTCGGAGGTATTCAACGCCGAGACCTTCATCATCGGTCTGTGCTCCGGCTGTATGGGCGTGGGCCTGAGCCTGATTCTGCTGATCCCCGGCAACATGCTCATCCACTCCATTGCCGACAGTGCCTCGGTCACGGCAGCCCTGCCGCTGCAGGCTGCACTGGTGCTGATTGCACTGGCCACACTGCTCACCATTCTGGGCGGCCTGATCCCCGCCAAGAGTGCCTCCAAGTGCGACCCCGTCAAGGCCCTGCGCTCGGAGTGATTCCCGGCAGACAAAACACAAGCGGACGGTTCCCCGATCGGGCAGCCGCCCGCTTTTTGCATTGCGGCGCATCTTGTGCTAAAATAAGAAAAAACACAAAGGAGCCTTTTTCCATGCCCAACATCATTGAGATCACTGATTTTTCCGCGCCAGAGCTGGACGTCTACGCCCGCCTGACCCAGGCCCAGCTGCGCAATCGACTGGAGCCGGAAAAGGGCGTTTTTATTGCCGAGAGCCCCAAGGTGATCGCGCGGGCGCTGGATGCCGGCTACCAGCCGCTGTCCCTGCTCATGGAACGCAAACAGATCACCGGCCCGGCCCAGGACATCCTGACCCGCTGCGGGGACGCCCCGGTATACACGGCCGACCGCGAGATGCTGGCCCGCCTGACCGGCTACGAACTGACCCGCGGCGTGCTGTGCGCCTTCCGCCGCCCTGCGCCC
>ERZ780198.2935-NODE-2935-length-12227-cov-2.717056_pt1 | contig 12227 bp, 10 predicted proteins | sample MGYA00510979_ERZ780198 | MGnify/ENA primary metagenome ERZ780198 (study PRJEB29588, sample SAMEA2158039) | human gut metagenome | biome: human gut; feature: human-associated habitat; material: faeces | place: Denmark | collected 2008/2010 ...
CCTAACGGTCGGGGGATTTTCCTCCAAAGTCGGAAAATCTGACAGAGAAAGAAAAACAACCCAAAAGCAGAAAAGCATGGAGAAAAAACAGACAAGAAGGACAGGCAGAAAACCGAAGACTGATCCGGCGGACTACAAGTACAATTTCCGTCTGAACGCACAGGAGAAAAGCAGATTTGAAAGACTGTTTCTGGAATCCGGAGCAAGGGACAGGACAATCTTTATCAAGAAATCAATCTTTTCAGAACAGCTGAAGGTAATTAAGGTGGATAAAGTTTCCATGGACTATTACATCCGGCTCGGGGAATTTTACAGGCAGTTTCAGGCAATAGGCAACAATTACAATCAGGTCGTAAGGGCTGTACAGAAAAATTTCGGGGACAAAAGGGCGATGTCCCTGCTTTACAAACTTGAAAAGGCTACCCTGGAACTGATACTGCTCAACAAGCAGATTATGGCATTAACCAAAGAATATGAACAGAAATGGTTGCAAAGATAAGTCACGGGGCAAGCCTTTATGGAGCACTGGTCTATAACCATGAAAAGGTATTTCAAGGGACTGCGAAAATCCTGTCCGGCCACCGGATGATTTCCGACCGCCCTGGACTGCCGAGCGAGGACATGCGTCTGGCTCTCCTTTCATTTGAGAACCATCTGACGGCAAACAGGAGGACGGACAAGCCGGTCCTGCATATCGCCCTCAGCCCGGCACCGGAAGACAGGCTGGACAATGACAGGCTGGCGGAACTGGCAGAAAAATACATGCAGAAAATGGGATATGGTGACCAGCCGTTCATTGTGTACAGACATGGCGATACCTGCAACACGCACGTACATATCGTAAGTGTATGCATTGACGATGAAGGAAGGAAAATCAATGACTCCTATGAACACCGCCGTTCCATGACAGCTTGCCGGGAACTGGAACAGGAATTCGGACTGCGTAACAGTGCGGATTCGGAAAGACGGAATCCGAAAGCGGAACTGAAAAAGGTGGATGCCTCACAGGGGGATATACGCCACCAGATAGGAAACACACTGAAGGCCGTTCTGGAGAGCTACCGTTTCCAGACTTTCGGAGAGTATTCCGCACTGCTTTCCACACTGAACATTGAAGCCCGACAGGTTCGGGGCGATTACATGGGAACACCCTATACGGGTATCATCTATTCGGCTACAGATGATAGTGGGAAAGTGGTCAGCCCTCCGATAAAAAGTGCAAGGTTCGGCAAGCGTTTCGGAAATACGGGACTGTCCGAACGTATGTTACGGCATACACAGGACTTCAAGGAAGGCAAATGGGCTCCTGCCATATCCGGCAAGATCGTATGGGCCATGCGTAACGCAAAATCGGAACAGGAATTCAGGGAACTGCTGAAACAGGAGCACATTGATATGGTATTCCGAAGGAACAATACCGGACGTATCTATGGCGTCACATTCATAGACCATGAACGGCGCGAGGCGTTCAACGGTTCACGTATGGGAAAGAAGTTTTCTGCCAACGTATTCAACGATTTTGTCTGCTGGTGGGAAGGAATACCCTGGCAGGAGAGACAACAGTCCGGTCCGGAGGAACTTTGGAAACGGTACGGTCACCGTATGGAAGAAGGCTGTGCGCTTGAACAGGCGGCAGGCATCTTCTCCTTTGAGGCAAATCCGGTAGTCGATTACGAGGAAGAAGCGTTCCGTCGCCGCATGAAACGGAAAAAGAAACCTCAAAAGCGCAAATCACGCGGTATCTGATCAATCAAAATGAGTCAACAACAGGGGGAACAACGGATTCCCCCACAATCATCTACATCATTATGCAACAGGAAGACGATTTGAGAGCCCTTGCCAAGATTATGGAATTCGGCAGGGCAGTCAGTATTTTTATTCTGGTAGTCCACGTTTATGTGTACTGCTATCCCAGTATGAGTGCCTGGCATCTGAATCTGGATGTCATAGACCGGATACTGATGAACTTTGACAGGACAACCGGTATATTCGGCTGTATCCTTTGGACAAAACTGATGGCAGTTCTTCTGCTGGCCATATCCTGTATGGGTACCATCGGAGTCAAGGGTGAGAAAATAACCTGGCAGCGTATATGGGCGGTACTTACTGCCGGGGCGGTTCTGTTTTTCATGAACTGGTGGCTACTTGACCTGCCTTTTCCACACGAAGCGATTACTGCCCTGTATGTGGTGACACTTGCAGCCGGTTATCTATGCCTGCTCATGGCGGGACTGTGGATCAGCAGGCTTTACAGGCATAACCTGATGGAGGATGTGTTCAATATGGAAAACGAATCCTTCATGCAGGAGACAAGGCTGATGGAGAATGAATATTCGGTCAATCTGCCTACCAGATTCCAGTATGGCGGCAAGCTCAACGACGGCTGGATCAACGTGGTCAATCCTTTCCGCGCGACCATCGTATTGGGAACACCGGGTTCCGGTAAATCATATGCAGTGGTAAACAACTACATCAAACAGATGATTTCCAAGGGATTCAGTGTCTATATCTATGATTATAAATTCGATGACCTTTCCACCATTGCCTACAATACCTTGTTGCACAATATGGACAAATACAAGGTAAAGCCGCATTTTTACGTCATCAACTTCGATGACCCGCACCGTTCACACCGCTGCAATCCCATCAATCCGGAGTTCATGACGGACATCTCTGACGCATACGAAGCAAGCTATACCATTATGTTAAATTTGAATAAGACCTGGATTGAAAAACAAGGTGACTTCTTTGTAGAGTCTCCGATTATCCTGCTGGCAGCTATAATCTGGTATTTGAAGTGCGCCCATAAGGCGGTGTAATAAATATCTATTTAGCAATAGATTAGGTTAGAGTTCTATGAAAATAAGACCTACTGTCATCCGACTTATCCCAGAGGGAAACCCGAGGGGGAGTGCAGCATGTCGGAGAAGCCATAAGTCAGCCAACTGCCACGCTGCGACTGAATGGCAAGACAGAAAGACGGACATGAGGATGAAGCCTGAACTGGTTGAACAACAATCCAGTGGCACATACCAGGGCTGTGGCGGAAGGCAGTTACCAACGCCATATCGCATGTACCCCAGCAAGTGTTTAGGTTGTATGGGGCAAAGAACTGACTGCGACACGTCTGCAATAAGCAGATTAACGGACGAACGTTGCATCCGACAATCTGTCATGCTTGTTATTACACCCGCTAAATGGGGATTGCCTAAACCGAAACGCCGAAAGGCTATAGAAATCGTTCTTGAATATTCGGCATGGCAACGGAGCTTCCGTAGTAGTCCGAGCAGGGTAATGCCCTGCACATGGCGAAGGGAAGCAGTTATATAATCAATATAATCAAAGGAAAATGTGAGAGACATTATGAGAAATCCAAAGAATGTATTGAACAACTTGGTGAAACACAGCAATGTATCGGGCTATAAGTTCGAACGGTTGTATCGTATTCTATTCAATGAACAGATGTTCTATACCGCCTACCAGCGAATCTATGCCAAACAGGGCAATATGACCGCTGGGACAGACGGCAAGACAGTTGACGAAATGAGCATTCAGAGAATAGAAAATCTAATCTCCAAGCTTAGAGACGAAAGTTACAAACCCAACCCAGCCAAAAGGGTCTATATCCCTAAGAAGAACGGAAAGAAACGCCCGTTGGGCATCCCGTCTTTTGAAGACAAGTTGGTGCAGGAAGTGGTACACATGATACTGGAAGCCATATACGAGGGAAGTTTTGAAAATACCTCACATGGATTCAGACCACGTAGGAGTTGCCAGACTGCATTAACCCAAATTCAAGATACGTTTCTCGGAACAAAATGGTTTATAGAGGGGGACATAAAAGGCTTCTTCGACAACATAGACCATAACGTTCTGATTGGCATACTCGAAGAACGCATAGCGGACGAGAGGTTCATAAGGCTCATCCGTAAATTTCTGAACGCTGGGTATATTGAAAATTGGAAATACAGACACACGTACAGTGGAACTCCGCAAGGCGGCATCATTAGTCCCATACTGGCTAATATTTACCTTGACAAGTTCGACAAGTACATGGAGGAATACGCCCAATCTTTCAATAAAGGCGCAAGCAGAAGATTGGATAAGGATTACCGTCGGATTAAAGACCGTAAGAACAAGCTGGAAAAGAAACTGAAATCCGAAACCGATACAAAGGTACGGAAAGACCTTATTGATAAAATCAAAGGGTATTACCGACAGATGCAACAAATGCCTTGTGTCATGGAAATGGATGAAGAGTACAGACGGTTGAAATATGTCAGATACGCAGACGATTTCTTGATTGGGGTTGTCGGCAGCCATGAAGAATGTGGGCAAATCAAAGCGAATATCACACAATTCATGAAAGATAAGCTAAAACTTGAACTGTCGGCAGAGAAAACGCTTATAACCCAAGCACAAGAAAAAGCTAAATTTCTGGGATATGAAATAACCGTACGCAACTCCAAAGCCACCAAGAAAGATAAGAATGGAGTGCTCAAAAGAATGTTCAACCGCAAGGTTGTACTTCTGCTCCCGAGAGAGGTGGTCAAGAACAAGTTGATTGACTACAAAGCCATGAGGGTTATACAAACCAATGGCAAGGAGGATTGGAAGCCAAAGGCACGCAGTTATATGATGAACTGCAAACCGGAGGATATTGTAGCCCAATTCAATAAGGAGATAAGAGGATTCTACAATTATTACTCGATAGCGAACAATGTATCTACTCTTTGCAAAAGGTTCGGTTATATTATGGAATACAGTATGTACAAAAGCATCGCCAAAAAGCAAAGCAGCAGTGTACGGAAGATTAAAAAGAAATACTCGAAAGACAAAGACTTTGTAATCAGTTACACGGATGCAAAAGGGCAATGCAAATGCCGTGTGTTCTATAATGAGGGTTTCAAGAGAAAAGACGCTCAATGTGATGCTAAATGCGACATAATGCCAAACACCAATTTTCTGCCAGCCTCAAGTCTTGTTGAGAGACTAAAGGCGGAACAGTGCGAGGTATGCGGAGCGCATGGCAAAACGGTGATGCACCATGTTCGTGCCTTGAAAGACTTGACAGGCAAGAACGAATGGGAACGCATCATGCTCAAAATGCACCGTAAAACATTGGCAGTCTGTCCAGAATGTAATGCTAAAATACATGGCAATGTATAACACTAAGTTGAATTATAACGGAGAGCCGTGTACATGGAGACATGTAAGCACGGTTCGGGGGCAGGCTCTCGGAAACCTACCGCAGAAATGCGGCAAGGCGCCGAGTGCCGAGCCTACAATATACAAAAACGGTATCTATTGCAGCTTCCCTCATGCCGTGGAACTGCTGAACAAGCCTTATTCTGATTTGTTTACCATATTGACTTCCTATCCGGAACTGGAGAACTACCTTTCTCCTTTCATGGATGCATGGAAAGGTGGGGCTCAGGATCAGCTCCAGGGCCAGATAGCTTCAGCGAAAATTCCGCTTACCCGAATGATTTCTCCACAGCTGTACTGGGTCATGACAGGCAATGATTTTTCTCTGGACATCAATAATCCGAAGGAACCTAAAATCCTTTGTGTGGGCAATAATCCGGACCGACAGAACATCTATTCCGCTGCGCTCGGACTGTATAATTCCAGAATCGTCAAACTGATAAACAAGAAAGGGCAGCTCAAAAGTACGGTCATTATAGACGAGCTTCCTACCATCTATTTCCGAGGGTTGGACAACCTGATAGCAACGGCACGTTCCAACAAGGTGGCAGTCTGTCTGGGATTTCAGGACTTCAGCCAGCTTAACCGTGACTACGGTGAAAAGGAAAGCAAGGTAATTCAAAATACGGTCGGCAACATATTCAGTGGTCAGGTGGTCGGTGAAACGGCCAAGACACTTTCCGAACGCTTCGGTAAGATTCTACAAAAACGGCAGTCCATATCCATCAACCGTCAGGATGTCTCTACATCTATCAACACCCAGCTGGACTCACTGATTCCAGCATCCAAAATTTCTAACCTTTCACAGGGTACGTTTGTCGGTTCCGTGTCGGACAATTTCGGGGAGAAAATAGACCAGAAGATTTTCCATGCGGAAATTATCGTGGACCATGCCAAAGTAAGTGCGGAAGAAAAGGCTTATAAAAAAATCCCGGTTATCAACACGTTCAAGGACAGTGAAGGAAATGACATCATGCTTCAGCAGATACAGCGTAATTATGACCAGATAAAAGCGGATGCCCAGGCTATCATCAACGATGAAATGGAACGTATCAAGAGTGATCCGGAACTATGTGAACGGCTGGGAATAGAAAGTGCAGAAGATGAGAAAAGAAAAGCTGAATAGATACAGAATGACAAATAAATCCTGAATCAGTTTGATTTTCAGGGAACATTCCTTATCTTTGAACTTGAAATAGAACATAACGGCGGATTACGGGATGTTTTCCGTCGATTATATACATAAGTCGCAAGAAGTCTCAGGTAGGAATCTGGTAAATTTCAAAAAACGATGACTATTGCGTGAGGCTTATGCTATACCCTATAGCGTGAGCCCATGCAAGTTATCGTTTGGGCTTTACCAGAGCCTCTACCTGAAACTACATGGGTTTCATGCTTTTTTACAGATAGAGGTATGGCAAAAGTACAGATTATTATGCCCGTCACATTGGACGGATTTCTACCGAATAAAAATGAGGAACTGATGGAATGGCTCAGGACAGACCGGAACGGTTTCCCTTATTGGGAGGAGCGGGCTACATTCAACATGTATCCGCATTACGGTATGCTTGATTTGATGGATGCAAAAGAGAGACGAGACAATAACTGTACCTTCTTTATGAAAGTACAAGACGAAAAAAGTGCCGAATATGCTGGTGGAGTATTTCTCTTCCGACTCGCAGATGAACTGGTCATTTACCTGCTTCCAATATCATACAAAAATGGGAAAAACATAACTGGAAAGATTCAATTCGGACAATGGACTTTGCGTGAGTCCAAAACATTCCGAAACAATATATGCAGACTGGTATACCGCCTTAAAGAATAAAGATTACTTCAGATCAAGTTTCTTCATTTTCTTGTACAGGGCTGTACGACTGCAACCGAGTTCCGCTGCTGTCTTGCTGACATTACCATGATTTTTATCAAGCAGATTTCGTATCCTTTCCTTTTCCTGAATGATACGAATATCCGGATTGTCATTACAATCTACTTTTTCCAATCCCAAATCACAGACATCCAATAATGCATTATCTGCAACAATTACTGCACGTTTGATTTTTGCGTTCAATTCCCGTACATTACCCGGCCAGTCATACCCCAACATACATGATTTCGCTTCTTCGGTAAATCCCTCATTCTTGACACGTATTCTACCGGAATGTTCTTTCCTGAAAAATTCAGCAAGCGGAAGAATATCGTCTTTGCAATCTTTTAATGGCGGTTGAACAATTTCGAGTTCTGCAAGGCGATAATACAAATCCTCACGAAAGCGACCTTCCTCCACCGCTTTTTTCATATCCTCATTGGTAGCAGAAATAATACGTACATCCGTATGTTTCACTTTATCACTTCCTACCGGATTAAACTCCTTTTCCTGAAGGACACGCAGAAGAAGAATCTGCATGGAATACGGCATATTACCGACTTCATCCAGGAATAAGGTTCCTCCATTGGCCGTCTCAAAATGTCCTTTCCTATCAGCAACAGCTCCTGTAAAAGCTCCTTTGACTGCACCGAAAAATTCAGAAGCCTGCAAATCGTTAGGTATGCTTCCACAATTGACGGCAACAAAAGGCTTCTCACGTCTGTCACTATAACGGTGTATCATCTGGGCTATCACTTCCTTACCGCTTCCGCTCGGACCGAGTATCAGGACTGAAAGTTCCGAAGGTGCCACACGACGAGCCAGTGAAGCGGCTTTTCTGGCAGCTTCACTGGTACGTTCAACAAAAGAACGTTCTTTACGTACAATAACAGGCTGCTTAAGCATACTATGTACTAATTCTATCAGTTGCTCTTGATGAACAGGCTTTTGCAAATAATCCTTAGCACCGAGTTTGATAGCACGGACTGCATCCGTGATACAGGCATAATCTGTCATGACAATAAATGGAACTTCCATCTTAGAACGCATCATCCATTCCAGAAGGCTGATACCGTCACCTTCCGGCAGGCGTACGTCTCCCAATACAAGATTGATTTCGTTTTTCTTCAGAATATTACGTGCACCGGGTTCATCTATAGCTGTCAATACTTCGTAACCGGCCTTCTGCAGCCATTTTTCAATCATTCCGCAAAGTATCATATTGTCTTCAACTATCAGAATTTTCATATTTTTTCAGTTCATTTTTTGTTTCTTCTATTAATTTTTTAAGCCACTCTATAGTCTGTATTGCATGTTCATGAACAGTTTCATTTTGAATATCACTATCATGCAGTATCCTTTGAAAATCACGTAAGATATTGTCTTTCCCGAGCATTTCCCATACTGGCATCATCCGATGTATTATTTTCCTCATGTTCTCACGGTCGGTTATCCTGTCAGCTGATTCCATCTCCTTCAATTCTTTTTCAGATTCCATAACGACTAGAGAAAGCATGTGACAATAATCATCCGTATTCTCCAATAAACTGGAAAAATCGAAATATCCGGAAACTGAAACTTGTGTACGAGATACAATGGTGGATAAAAAAGCAAGCAGTCCGTGGATATTGAACGGCTTATGAATACAGCCTGCAAATCCTTCTTTTTCATAAATTCCGGAATTTCCATCACCACGGGCAGTCATGACTGCTACTGGAACAGTTCTAGAATTGCCGATGTCCGAATTGCGAAGCAATCTTAACAAACCGAATCCGTCAGTATCAGGCATTTGTACATCTGTCAAGACCAAATCATATTCAGAATTTTCAAGAGCGGCCACTACTTCACGTGCATTCTTACAGGTTTTACAGGATATACCTTTGCGCCCGAGCATATCTTCCGCTATTTTCAGTTGTATAGGATCATCGTCCACTACAAGAACATTCTTAGGCAATATAGTTATTGTATTATGGTCCGATTTGTCTTCCTCAACTAACTCATCCGTTTCAGGCAAAGGAAGTTCCAGCCTGAATACGCTTCCTTTACCGAGTGCACTTTCCACATCCATTTTCCCTTCCAAAACCTTTATCAATCCTTTAGTTAGGAAAAGCCCCAAACCAAAACCTTCAGAATTGACATTTTGTGCGGCACGCTCAAATGGAGCAAATATTCTTTTCAGTGTTTCCTCGTCCATCCCTATACCGGTATCCCTGATTTCAATCCGAAGTTTCCCATCTGAATATTCTGAATGGAAATTGATGTTTCCTCTGGAGGTAAACTTGATTGCATTTGTAAGCAGATTCGCCAGTACCTGTTCGAGTTTGTCTGCATCACCCTTTACAGTTACATTTGATCCATTATGTTCAGAATATAAAATCAGACCTTTAGACGTTGCTTTACGAGAAAACTCATCTGAAATTCTTTTTAAAAAACGGTTGAGATAAAAAGGTGTATCATTATGTAAATCTCCGGCTTCATTGATACGGTAAGCATCCATCAGATTGTTAACCAAATGCAGAACGTGCTGGCAAGAATGACGGATGTCATTTAAATAGATTTCACGCTTTTTCTTTTCTCGCGTTTCTGATAATAAATCGGCACAGTTATGGATATTACCAAGTGGACCTCGAATGTCATGCGATACGGTTAGAATTATTTTTTTACGCATATCAAGCAAATCTTCGTTTTCTTGAATAGCTTGCTGCAATTGAAATTTTATTTTTTCTTCCTTTCGCAAATCAAATCGTATAATGAAAAATGAAATTAATATTATAAAAAAAGCAATACCCACAATTAGGACAAATAATTGGAAGGATTCTTGTCTAGCTTCAGTTACCTTCAGGTTTCGTTCTGTAAATGACTGCTGTATCTGATTATCTAGAAAAGATACAAAATCATATAATTTTTGATTTAGCAGCTTGTTCTGTAAACGCAGGCTGTCCACATAAGTTTCCATCTGATTGTTTCTCCAATCTCTGGCTGAAATCAATCTTTTATTAAAATCCTGTATTTCATTAGTGATATATGGGACTTGTACCGTCTCTTTCTTTCCAAATAACCCAGCAAGTCCTTTTTTTTCTGTGTTATTGTCTTCATCCTGATTGATTGCATAGCTATTATAGGTAATTCATTAGCAAGAATACTGTCAGAACTCTCCCTGGATTGGATTGCTTTCATTATTCGGAACAGATGTATCTCTTTCGTTTCAAGCAGTACTCGTAAAGAATCAATTTGTTCCGGATGTAAAAAATTACAACATCCGAGTTTTATCTCAAGCAGAATACTGTCTGTTTTAAGACGCTGATAATGGTATCTGTTATAATCTGATTCATCCCATGCAATAACTGATTCGCCTAAGGTTGCTAACTTAGTAATATACCAATGAGCCTTATGGATATTTTCACGAGCATAATTCGTTTCATTTATGACGCCCTCAAACCTTCGAAAGCAGAAATGCTCCTTGACCATAATAACTGTCAGAAACAGAACTATAACTGTTATGATAATATAGCCTAGAAAAATCTTTTTACTTAACAATGTACTCATTCTAATGATATGATTTATCCTTTACAACAAAATACTTATTTCATACAACAACCAAATTGGAAATGCAACCAACATAAGTGTGAATATATACGATGAAGGCATTATGAGAACGGCAATTATAAAAACAGCCACAATTGTATGCTTTATGTCACAACGTATAAATATAAAATCCAATAATTCAAAGAATCTCAAGAACCAATATAATACCAGTAATTCAAATGATATTATTTTCAGGTAATTCACCATCATGATAAGTCACAATATATGATTGTATATAAAAAATCTTCTACATCATACAGGATTGATCAATTCAAAAGAGTGATCTCTCCAATAGAAAATATTGGAAAATTATAATTCACACAACATATAATCTTTAACATTGTATTTTATTAGATAATTAAAAGCTATACATTTTTATCCATCCTACAAACAAGATAGTCACATAAAACCATATATTTGTATTACACTTTGAATAAATAAACTATTTATCTAAAAGATGTAGTATAAGCATAATATTATAATCCTCCTATTGAGATGAACTTAATTCAAACGAACAGAATACATCTTTAAAACCTTGAAATATTAATAAAAAGTATTCAATGATAGATAAAATAGAAAAAGACAAAAATATTATAGATATAATGATTCTTAATTGAGCCATTAATAATAACCTCTGCCTCACATTGCATTTCTAAACTCATTCGGTGTACATCCCACTACCTTTTTGAACACTCGGCTTAAATGATGAGGATATTGAAATCCTACTTCGTAAGCAATCTCACTAACCGTTTTGCTTGTACTCGCCAACAATTCCTTTACACGATTAATAACGGCGAGATGGATGTATTCGATGGCTGACTTTCCTGTCTCTTTCTTGATAAGGTCGCCGAAATAGTTGGCTGAGAAATGAAGTTGGTCGGCACACCATGCAACTGTGGGCAAACCATTTTGTTCCGGCTTGTCTGAATTAAAGTAATCAAGCATCAATGCCTCAAAACGTGTAAGTACATCGCGGTTGATAACCTCACGTGTGGCAAACTGACGGTCATAAAAACGAAGACAATGATTGAGCAGGACTTCAATATTGGAAGTGATAATGCCGCGACTATGCTTGTCAATAATGTGATGCAATTCTTCTTGTATTTCAGCAAAGCAGTTGAAAATAGTCTGTCGTTCACGCTCGGACATATGCAAAGCTTCATTTACTTCGTAAGAAAAAAAAGTATATTCCTTCATCTTACGGGCCAGGCTTGTGCCACGCAACAAATCAGGATGGAATAATAGAGCGTAACCTTCCGGATTGACAGTTTCACCGCCATCATCAATACCTGCTACTTGCCCTGGAGCCACAAAAACCAACGTACCTTCCTGATAGTCATACTGGCTACGACCGTATGTCAGTTTACCATGTATCTTTTCTTTCAAATAAATGCCATAAAAGCCGTAATACTTACGTTTATGTTTTAGTACCTTAACTTCCCGAAAATCGATAAACGTGACCAAAGGGTTGAGTGTTTCAATCCCCAAAAACTCATTGTAATCATGAATGTTACTGATATTTATTATGTCTCCCATATTTCCCTCAATTATTTTAGTTAATGTTACA
>ERZ780198.2945-NODE-2945-length-12157-cov-4.924145_pt1 | contig 12157 bp, 8 predicted proteins | sample MGYA00510979_ERZ780198 | MGnify/ENA primary metagenome ERZ780198 (study PRJEB29588, sample SAMEA2158039) | human gut metagenome | biome: human gut; feature: human-associated habitat; material: faeces | place: Denmark | collected 2008/2010 ...
ATCGCGGCCATAGCCGGACATGACGGCGACGACCGCATCCGCGTGAGCGGCTTCCCGCGCCTGACGCAATTGGTGCGCGTGCCCCGAATGGAAGGGGTTGTACTCGGCAATCACGCCGACAATGCGCATGGAAAAACTCCTTTAATGAGCAATTAGCAATGAAAAGGTGCGTTCCTATTATAGCAAAAAGAACAGAAACGTCAAGCGAACGCGCGAAATGACGTGGAATGATGCAATTTTGCCGCCGTTTTTGCCTTTACAGAACCGCCGAAAGATGGTATAATAGATTGGGTTCATCCCCAAACAAGACCATGAAAAGGAAGTAATTCATATGAAGCAGTTCATCGTGGAAACCTCCGCTCGTCACGTTCATGTCACCCAGCAGGATCTGGAAACCCTGTTCGGCAAGGGCTATGAACTGACCGTCAAGAAGATGCTGTCCCAGCCCGGTCAGTATGCCAGCGCGGAGCGCGTGGACGTTGTCGGCCCGAAGAAGACCCTGACCGGCGTGAGCATCCTCGGCCCGGTTCGCAGCGCGACGCAGGTGGAGCTGTCCCTGACGGATGCGCGTTCCATCGGTGTGACCGCGCCTGTGCGTGAATCCGGCGACATCGCGGGTTCGGGCGCCTGCAAGCTGGTTGGCCCGGCGGGCGAAGTGGAACTGACCGAGGGCGTGATCGCCGCCAAGCGCCACATCCACATGACCCCCGCGGACGCTGAGGAATACGGCGTGAAGGACAAGGACGTTGTGTCCGTGAAGGTGGATACCGACGGCCGTTCCCTGATTTTCGGCGACGTGGTTGTCCGCGTGAGCGACAAGTACGCGCTGGCGATGCATATTGACACCGACGAGTCCAACGCGGCTGGCTGCGGCCGTGCGCAGATGGGCGAAATCGTTAAGTAATGCCAAATTTCATGCAGGGTTTTCCTCTGCTGGAACGTTATAATGTTCACAGAAGCGTCACAAAAGACGCGCTAAGGAGGAGAACCCTGCATGAAAAAACGGCTGATTTCCCTGATTTTAGCGGCGATTGTGCTGCTGTCCTGCGCTTTTGCGGAGGAATCACAGAGCGAAGAGTACCTGCTGCCCTACATTGACCTGTACGCCGTCCCGCTGGGCGAGAATGCCATTTTCGAGATTCCGAACGAATGGGGCTACCAGACGTCGGATGCTGCGGACGTGCCGCCGATGACCTCGCTCCTGACCGACCAGAACCAAATGGTGATGGCGATGAAGCTGCCCGCCGACTGGGAGGCCACCGACGCGAGCGACGCGCTGGGCATCCAGTCGTTCATTGTTGAGGGAACGGCGCTGATGCTGGGGCTGACCACGCCGCAGAGCACCCGCCTGCAGGAAATGACCATCAACGACATGCCCGCCGTGCTGGTGGAGATGAACGGGCAGGGCTTCGATATCCTCTGGGTGGGGGATTCGGGCGACCTGTACTTCTTCCTCTTCCCGAACGATGACGACGCGCTGGTGCAGCAGATGATTTCTGTCGCGCAGTCGCTGTGCGTGTTCCACCGGAAGGGGGAGCAGGTCAATCCCGCGTCAGATTTTGCGTACACGGCGGATGGCGGCGAGGTCACCATCACCGACTACATCGGCACAAGCGAACATGTGCTGATTCCGGACGCCATCGACGGCTTGCCCGTGACGGCGCTGGGGCATCGGGCGTTCTACGAGAAGACGGTGACGACGGTTGTCGTGCCGGACAGCGTGACGGAAATCGGCGCGGCGTGTTTTTCCGGCGACAATTATCTGGTCAGCTTGAAATTACCCGACGGCTTGAAGAGACTGCCGCCCGCTTCGCTGGAAAGCTGTATGCGGCTGTACGATTTCGACCTGCCGCAGAGCTTGGAGAAGATTTACAGCAGCGTCTTTGAGTTCAACTACTACCTGACGCACTTGACGCTGCCGAGCAGTTTGACCGAAATCGAGCAGCTGAACTTCATCGGGCTGTACGGCTTGCAGTCGCTGACCCTCGCGGAGGACAATGCAGCGTTCAAACTCGACGAGACGAACGGTCTGCTGATGACGGCGGACGGAACGAGATTGCTGCACTGCTTCTCCGACATTGTTCCGGCGGAAGAAATCATCCTCCCGGAGGGCGTCAAAATCGTTGACCCGTTCGCGTTCCATTATGATTACGACGTCAAGCGCATCGTTCTGCCCGAAGGCGTCGAAACGATCGGCGCGATGGCATTCGCGATGTGTCCAAACCTGACGGAAATCGTCATTCCGGCAAGCGTGACGGACATCGGCGTGATGGACGGGCTGGAAGGGCGCACCGGCATCATTTCCTACAAGCGCAACGTCATTGTGACGCCGGAGGGCTGCCCTGCATGGAACTGGGCGGTCGAAACGGGCGCGACGGTAAAATCCCCCGAAGAAAATTAACGAAACATCTGGTTGATAGAAATAGAAGGAGTGTAACCATCCATGAAGGTTCTGATTGTCAACGCGGGTTCTTCCTCCCTGAAGTACCAGCTGGTGGACATGGACAACGAGCAAATGATCGTCAAGGGGCAGGTGGAGCGCATCGCGATTGAAGGCTCCCACCTGAACCAAAAGACCCCTGACATGTCGAAGGTCATCGACCTCTATGAGCCGATTCCGGACCACGTCGTGGCGACGAAGCTGATGCTGCGCGCGCTGCTTGACCCGGAAAAGGGCGTGCTCAAGTCCGTGGATGAAATCGGCGCGGTGGGTCACCGCGTGCTGCACGGCGGCGAGGAGTTCACCGCCAGCTGCATCATCACCGACGAAGTGAAGGCTGCCATCCGCAAGTTCATCCCGCTGGGCCCGCTGCACAATCCGGCGAACCTGATGGGCATCGAGGCGTGCGAGGAAGTTATGCCGCACACGCCGCAGGTGGCCGTGTTCGACACCGCGTTCCATCAGACCATGCCCCCGAAGGCGTTCATGTATGGCGTTCCGTACCGCTATTATAAGGAAATGGGCGTCCGCCGCTACGGCTTCCACGGCACGTCCCACCGCTATGTGAGCAAGCGCGTGTGCGAGTTCCTCGGCGTGAGCCCCATCGGCAAGAAGATTATCATCTGCCATCTGGGCAACGGCTCGTCCATGTCCGCGGTGGTGGATGGCAAGTGCGTTGACACGTCGATGGGTCTGACCCCTCTGGAAGGCGTTGTCATGGGCACGCGTTCCGGCTCCTGCGATCCGGCGGTTGTGCAGTTTATTGCCAACAATGACCACATGACCGTCAACGAAGTGCTGACGATGATGAACAAGCAGTCCGGCCTGATGGGCATCTCCGGCCTGTCCTCCGACATGCGCGACATCGACAAGGCGGCGGATGAGGGCAACGAGCGCGCGGCGCTGGCGCGTGACATGCTGCACTACGGCATCAAGAAGTACATCGGCTCCTACGCGGCGGCGATGGGCGGCGTGGACATTATCGTGTTCACGGCGGGCATCGGCGAAAACGGCCCGGAACTGCGCGAATCCGTCATGAAGGACATGGAGTGGATGGGCGCGAAGCTGGACGTGGAGAAGAACAAGGTGCGCGGCAAGGAAGCCGTCATTTCCACCGACGACTCCAAGGTGACCATCTGCGTCATCCCCACGAACGAGGAAATCATGATTGCGCGCGACACCAAGGAACTGGTCGAGGGCGCGAAGAAGTAATATACTATTTCCTGCATTCGCCTGCACCAGCTGCTTGCGCCTTTTTCCTTCTGGCGTTCGGTCGTTCCACTTAGCGTAGCGCTGCTACGCTGCGTTGCACTCCCGTTAGCCAGAAGAAAAAATTCGCTTCGCATCTTGGCGCATTCTCATTTGGAAATAGTATTAGGCAGTCATTCAGGCTTTTTTCGCAGGGGCGCGCAACTTTTTTCGGGGAAAAGACGCTTTTTTCCGCGAAAAGGTGTTGACAAAACCCGCGAAAAAACCTATAATATGAAATGGTCTAATTTGAGGTGGTGAGCATTTGAAGCTGGATGTACTTCATGCCCTGCGTGATCCGGGAACGGCTTACGCATTCGCTGTGGAGCAGACCATTGCCCCGCAGGATGTGAGCGGCGAAAAGGTCACGTTTGACCCCGTGCAGCTCTCCGGGCATCTGACTGCCAATGAAGATGGCAGTGTTGTGGTAGAAGGAAGTCTGACGACAACCGCTCATGCCCATTGTGCCAAATGCCTGTCTCCTGCGTCCTGCCCCGTTACGGGGGATTTCCGGGAAACGTTCCTGCATGGGGGCGACCCGGAGGATGATGAGATTTTCGCGTATGAGGGCGGGCAGCTTGATTTTGCGAAACTCACCCTGACGCATGTGCTGCTCAATCTGCCGATGCGCTTCCTGTGCAAGGAAGATTGCAAGGGCTTTGAGGAGTACGAGGAGGTCAACCAACACAAGCATTGCCGGGACGATGCGAATGTACAGCGTCCTTTTGCGGCATTGCAGCAGTTGCTGGCTGAAAAGTCCGACAACAAAGAATAATTCGGTCAGCAATTTGGCTGCCAATAACGAGGAGGTGTAACCATGGCTCTTCCGAAGGGAAAAATCTCTAAGGCTCGCAAGCACAGCCGTCGTGCGAACTGGAAGCTCACCGTGCCCGGCATCGTTGAGTGCCCCCAGTGCCATCAGATGAAGCTGGCTCACCGCGTGTGCAAGCACTGCGGTTTCTACAAGGGCGTGCAGGTCGTTGCGGTCAACGAGGAAAAGAACGCCTAATTGGTATCCGGGGGCAAAAAATGGGGGAGTTGGGTGCGCACGAGGGTAATTTGTGCTTTGCCTGATTTCCTGCATTCCCCGCAATTCCATATGCTCGCAACGTGATGAGGAGTACCCTGATTTTGCTGGCTCAGAGAGGGTGGTTCACCGGCTGAGAGGCCGCTCGCACAGCCGTCAGGGGAAGGTCGCTTCACAGAGCGTTCGGTGAGGATGATGCAGGATTTTTTTCCGCATGGAAAGTAGCCGAATGCGGTTCGCACCCGTGACCGTGCGCTTGAGGCAGTGTTTGCGCTGCGAAGCAAGGTGGTACCACGGAAACAGCTCCGTCCTTCGGGATGGGGCTGTTTTTGCGTTTTGGCAATCATTTCACGCGGAGAGGACACCCGTATGAACTACTTTGAGCAGATCGCGGAGCGCTTGCTCCAGCCGGGCACATTCCTGCTCGTGCTGGGCGCAATCCTCGTCTATACATCCGGTATCGTCGCCCGAAAGCTGTTTTCGGGCAGCGAAAAGGCCAATATCATTACCAAAATCGTCGGCTGCGTCGTCGCACTTGTCGGCGCAATTCTCATTTTTGCATGATACTCTTTCCAGATTCACCTGTGCTAACTGTAAATCGTATATAGGAGGTCATTCACATGGAAATGGAGAAAACATTCAATCCCCAAGCCGTGGAAAGCGAAATCTACCGCGACTGGGAATCCTCCGGCGCGTTTGAGGCGCACCGCGTGGAAGGCAAAAAGCCCTTCACCATCGTCATGCCGCCGCCCAACATCACCGGTCAGCTGCACATGGGCCACGCGCTGGACTGCACCCTGCAGGATCTCGCCGTCCGCTATCACCGCATGAAGGGCGATCCGACGCTCTGGCTGCCCGGCACGGATCACGCCGCCATCGCGACGGAAGTGAAAATCGTCGATGCGATGCGCAAAGAGGGGCTGACCAAGGAGTCCCTCGGCCGAAAGGGCTTCCTTGACCGCGCGTGGAAGTGGAAGGAAGAGTACGGCGGACGCATCGTCACCCAGCAGCGCCGCATGGGCATCAGCTGCGACTGGAGCCGCGAGCGCTTCACGATGGACGAGGGCTGCTCCAAGGCAGTGCGTGAGGTGTTCGTCCGCCTGTACGAAAAGGGGCTGATTTACCGCGGCAACCGGCTGGTCAACTGGTGCCCGTGCTGCGAGAGCGCGATTTCGGACGCGGAAGTGGAATATCAGGAGAAGGAAGGCAATTTCTGGCATCTGCTGTACCCTGTGAAGGAGACGGGCGAGATGCTGGAACTGGCAACCACCCGCCCCGAAACCATGCTCGGCGACACCGCCGTGGCGATTAACGCCGCTGACCCGCGCTATGCCCACCTGCACGGCTGCCATGTGATGCTGCCGCTGGCGAACCGCGAAATTCCGATTATCTGCGACGAACATGCCGACATGGAAAAGGGCACGGGCGTGGTGAAAATCACCCCCGCGCATGACCCGAACGACAACGAAGTCGGTCAGCGCCATGACCTGCCCGTCGTGCGCGTGTTCACTTATGACGGCCACATGACCGGCGCGGAGGACGCCGCGAAGGACGCCGACGGTCAGGCAATTGACTGCGGCAAGTACGCCGGCATGACGACGCTGGAAGCGCGCAAGGCGATTGTCGCGGACTTGCAGGAATTGGGGCTGCTGAAGAGCATCGAGCCGCTGACCCACGAGGTCGGCACCTGCTACCGCTGCCATACGGTGATTGAGCCGATGGTCTCCCGGCAGTGGTTCGTGAAGATGAAGCCGCTGGCGGAACCGGCGATTGCCTGCGTCAAGAGCGGCGAAACGAAGTTCGTGCCGGAGCGCTTCACGAAGCAGTATATGAACTGGATGGAAAATATCCGCGACTGGTGCATCAGCCGTCAGCTGTGGTGGGGCCACCGCATTCCGGTGTGGTACTGCGACGACTGCGGCGCGATGACCGTCAGCCGCGAAGACCCGACTTGCTGCTGCAAGTGCGGTTCTGCGCACATTAAGCAGGATGAGGACGTGCTGGACACTTGGTTCTCGTCTGCCCTGTGGCCGTTCTCCACGCTCGGCTGGCCGGACAACACCGAGGATTTGAAGTACTTCTATCCCACGAACCTGCTCGTGACGGGCTATGATATTATTACCTTCTGGGTTAGCCGCATGATTACGATGGGCTTGGAGGAAATGCAGGTTCCGCCCTTCCAGACGGTGCTGATTCACGGTCTGGTGCGCGACGAACTGGGGCGCAAGATGTCCAAGTCGCTGGGCAACGGCGTTGATCCGCTGGAAGTCATCGACCAGTACGGCGCGGACGCGCTGCGCTTCTCACTGGTGATGGGCGTGAGCGCGGGCAACGACACCCGCTACATCCCGGCGCGCGTGGAATCCGCCCGCAATTTCGCCAACAAGATTTGGAACGCCAGCCGCTTCGTGCTGATGAACGTGACGGAGAAAGCGCCGCTGGACACCGCGCATCTGACTGCGGCGGATCAGTGGATTCTGTCCCGCTTCCAGGACGCGACGCGCGCGATTTCTTCCAATATGGAGGAAGGCGAGTTCGGTCTGGCGGCGGATCGCATCTATGATTTCGCGTGGAGCGAGTTCTGCGACTGGTACATCGAGCTGGCGAAGAGCCGCTTAAATGGCGACGATCCGGCGGCAAAGAAAGCCGTGCAGGGCGTGTTGCTGTATGTGCTGGAAGGGCTGCTGAAGCTGCTGCACCCGTTCATGCCGTTCCTGACCGAGCAGGTGTACAAGTTCCTGCCGGGCAGTGAGGGCTTCTTGATGCTCAAATCGTGGCCGGAAGTGAAGCCGGAGCTGGACTTCCCGGACGAGGAAGCGAAGATGGAGGGCGTGATGGAGGTCATCCGCACCATCCGCAACCTGCGCGCGGAGATGAACGTCGCCGCGGGCAAGCGCACGCACCTGATGCTGCTTCCCGCGGATGGCTGGGCGGAGACGCTTGCGCACGCCGGGCAGTATTTCCAGCGTCTGGCAGGCGCAAGTGAAACGGCGATTATTGAAAGCAGCGCCGCCGTGACGGAAAAGACCGTTTCCGCCGTGACGAAGGCGTGCACGCTGTACATCCCGCTGGGCGATTTGGTGGACTTCGAGAAGGAAATCGCGCGCCTGAGCAAGGAACTTGACAACCTGCACAAGGAAATCGCCCGTGCTGAGGGCAAGCTGAACAATCCGGGCTTTGTGAGCAAGGCGCCCGCCGCGCTGGTGGAGCAGGAGAAGGGCAAGCTGGCGCTGAATCAGCAGAAGGCGGAGCAGGTCGAAAAGCGCATTGCGGAACTCAAGGAATCTATGTAATTGGGGATTTTTCTGGGGGACTGCGTTGATGGCAGTCTCCCTTTTCTTTGGTGATGTGCGATTTCTGCATCATTTGCGCTGCCACGCAGGGGGATTTCGCGTCTGCGGACGCGACGAGGGGGCAACGAAAACAGACGAATGTCTGCGATCGCCCCCTCGACCCCCTTCGGGTGCACACTCCTGTTCCTTGGATTTTGTCGGAAGTTTTTATTTTGGTTGCTCTTTTACCGCCCAATCATGCAGAAGCGCCCAACCCGGCAATCAAACGCCGCTCTTTCCCTCAATAAACATGAGCGGCGGGGGGAGTCCAGAGGGGGCTGAAATCCCCGCTCTTTACCTTTTCAGCCCCCTCTGGGCGCTCTTTGGTTACTTTCTGGCGCGCCAGGAAGTAACACCTTCGCCTCCGCAGAGGCGACGGGAGCAGCGAAAGAAACCAATGAGGCATATTCCATAAAAACAGCAAGTTAAACAGAAACAAGAACGAAAGCGGGGAACAGACATGGCGAGCGTCACACCGATGATGCAGCAGTACCTCGATACCAAGGCGGAATATAAGGACTGCATTCTTTTCTTCCGCCTCGGTGACTTTTATGAGATGTTCTTCGATGACGCGAGGACTGCTTCGCGTGAGCTGGAACTGACGCTGACGGGCAAGGACTGCGGACTCAGTGAACGCGCCCCGATGTGCGGCGTGCCGTATCACGCGGTGGACACCTATGTCGAGAAGCTCATCGAGCGCGGCTATAAGGTCGCTATCTGTGAGCAGATGGAAGATCCGGCGCTGGCGAAGGGGCTGGTCAAGCGCGCCGTCACGCGCATCATCACCCCCGGCACGGTCATTGAACCGGCGATGCTGGACGAGAAGGCGAATAACTTCCTGTTAAGCATCTGCTTCGTCGCCGACCGCGCGGGGCTGGCGTTCGCCGATGTGTCCACGGGTGAATTCTACGTCCACGAAATCACCCAGCCGGAAACAACGCTCTCGGACGAGGTGGCGCGCATTTCCCCGATGGAAATCATCTGCAATGACCAAGTGAAGCTGCGCGCGTGCCTGCAGCGGGAGATGCAGAATGCTTCGGAGCAGCCGAGCGCGTGGTTTCAGCTGGCGAACGCGACGGAAGCGCTCTGCCGCCATTTCGCGCTCAATGACCTGTCTCCGCTGGGACTCAGCGACGAGTACAAGGCGGGCGCGAGTGCCGCGGGCGCGCTGATGCGGTATCTGTCCGAGACGCAGAAGAACGCCTTGGAGCACATGACCAGCCTGCGCATTTATCAGGGCAGCGAAACGATGCTGCTTGACCGCAACACGCGGCGAAATTTGGAATTGACGGAATCCATCCGCGGGAGAAGCCGCAAGGGGAGCCTGCTCTGGCTGCTGGACAAAACCAGCACGGCGATGGGCGGCCGCCTGCTGCGCTCGTGGATTGAACAGCCGCTGGTAGATGAGGAAAAAATCAACCGCCGTCTGGACGCGGTGGGCGAGTTTGCGCAGGAGCATGTGCTGACGATGACGCTCGCGGAGGAATTGCAGGGCGTGTACGACATTGAGCGCCTGCTGTCGAAGGTCGCCTATAAGTCGATGAACGCGCGGGATTGCTTGTCGCTGTGCGCGTCGCTGCAAAAAGTGCCGAAAATCCGTGAGCTGCTGCGCGAGGCGAAAAGTCAGGCGGTGGAGGAAATACGCGATTCGCTAGACACCCTGCCGGAACTGACCGACCTGCTGACCCGCGCAATTCACCCCGACGCGCCGATTCTCATCACCGAGGGCGGCATCATCCGCGATGGCTATTCCCAGATGCTGGATGAATACCGCGCCGCGTCCACGAGCGGCAAGCAGTGGATTCTGGAGCTGGAGCAGAAGGAACGCGAGGAGACGGGCATCCGCAACTTGCGTATCCAGTACAACCGCGTGTTCGGCTACTACATCGAGGTCAGCAAGTCGTATTACGAAATGGTGCCGGCGCGCTATATCCGCAAGCAGACGCTGGCGAACTGCGAGCGCTACATGACGCCGGAGCTGAAGGAAATCGAGCAGAAAATCGTCGGCGCGCAGGAGCAGTCCACACGCTTGGAATTGCAGCTGTTCACCGAGGTGCGCGAGAAAATCGCGGAGCAGATTGCGCGCATCCAGAAGACGGCGATGGCGCTCAAATCGCTGGACGCGCTGCTGTCGCTGGCGAAATCCGCGATAGAGTACCACTACGTCCGCCCAGAAATGACGCAGGACGGCACGCTGGATATCGTCGAGGGGCGCCACCCGGTCGTCGAGCAAACGATGAGCGAGGGCGGATTTGTGCCCAACGACACGCACATGAATGCTGACGACTGCCGCATGTGCATCATCACTGGACCGAACATGGCGGGCAAAAGCACCTACATGCGGCAGGTGGCGCTGATTGCGCTGATGGCGCATATCGGGTCGTTCGTCCCGGCGAAGGAAGCGAAAATCCCCGTCACCGACCGCATTTTCACCCGCGTCGGCGCGTCGGATGACCTCGCCAGCGGGCAGTCCACGTTCATGGTGGAGATGAGCGAAACGGCGTACATCCTGCGCAACGCGACCGCAAAGTCCCTCGTCATTCTGGACGAAATCGGACGCGGCACCAGCACGTTCGACGGCTTGGCGATTGCGTGGGCGGTGGTGGAGTACCTGTGCGACAAGCAAAAATCCGGCGCAAAGACGCTTTTCGCGACGCACTACCACGAGCTGTCCGAGCTGGAAGGGCATATCGACGGCGTGCAGAACTACTGCATTTCGGTCAAGGAACACGGCGAGGACGTCATTTTCCTGCGCAAAATCATTCGCGGCGGGGCGGACAAGTCCTTCGGCATCCACGTTGCGCGGCTGGCAGGCGTGCCGCACCCGGTGCTGGTGCGCGCGCACGAAATTCAGGCGCGTTTGGAAGTCAGCGACATCAACCAGCACGGCATTGGGCAGAACATTCTGGGCGATGCCGAGAAGCGCAAGGACGAACAGGTCAACCTGTTTGACTACCGAAAGACAGAGATTATCAACGAACTGCAAACGCTGGATGTGATGGCGCTGACGCCGATGGACGCGATTAACAAGCTGTTCCTGCTGCGCGAGAAGGCAAGAAAGTTGTAAAAACAGACCAAGAGTCGGCAAAAACCGACCGAAATCTCATAAAAACCGACCGAAAGTCGGAAAAACAGACAGAAAGGGAAGCAAATGGCAGGAAAGATTCAGCTCCTGTCCGATGAGGTCATTGGCAAAATCGCGGCAGGCGAAGTGGTGGAGCGTCCTGCCGCCGCCATCAAGGAATTGGTGGAAAACTCGCTGGACGCGGGCGCAAGCGCGGTTACGGTGGAAATCCGCGACGGCGGCATCAGCTATTTCCGCGTGACGGACAACGGCAGCGGCATCCGCAGCGAGGACATCCGCATGGCGTTTGAGCGCCACGCGACGAGCAAAATCCGCCGCACGGATGATTTGTTCAGCATCCAGACGCTGGGTTTCCGCGGCGAAGCGCTGGCGTCCATCGCGGCGGTGGCGCATGTCACCTGCACAACACGCACGAAGGCAGACCCAAGCGGCATCAAGGTGCAGAACAACGGCGGAACGATTGAGTCCATCGAAGAAGCCGCCTGCCCCGAAGGCACGACGTTTGTCGTCCGCGACCTCTTTTTTAACACCCCGGTGCGCCTGAAATTCCTCAAAAAGCCGGTCACGGAGGCAGGCTATGTGTCCGACCTGATGATGCGGCTGATTTTGTCCCGCCCGGACGTGTCCTTCCGCTACATCAGTCAGGGCAAAACGCTCTACCACTCTGCGGGCGACGGCAAGCTGTCCTCCGCCGTGTTCAGCATCTATGGGCGCGAAATGCTCCACTCCATGCACGAGGTGGACGGGCATCAGGCGGGGCTGATACTCAAGGGCTTCGTTGGCGTGGGCGAAAGCGGGCGCGGCAGCCGAAATCACCAGTCGTTCTTCATTAACGGGAGATATATGAAGTCGTCGATTTTGTCCGCGGCGGTGGAAGCGGCGTGCCGGGAGCGCGTATTGTCCGGCAAGTACCCGACGTGCGTGCTGCATCTGACCATGCCGTATGACACGGTGGATGTCAACGTGCATCCGAACAAGCTCGAAGTCCGCTTCCAGAACGAAGCGGCGATCGCGGAAGCGGTCGA
>ERZ780198.2953-NODE-2953-length-12128-cov-5.266628_pt1 | contig 12128 bp, 6 predicted proteins | sample MGYA00510979_ERZ780198 | MGnify/ENA primary metagenome ERZ780198 (study PRJEB29588, sample SAMEA2158039) | human gut metagenome | biome: human gut; feature: human-associated habitat; material: faeces | place: Denmark | collected 2008/2010 ...
TGAATTAATATAAATAATCATCTATCTTTTATATTAAGCTATTAGTGCTTTAATTTAACTAACTTAGATACTATTAAGCCAACCGTAAAGGTTAGCATATCTGGAAAAACAGCAACATTTACCTTTAGTGATAATGTAGGAATATCAGGCTATGGAGTAAATCAATCAAATACTATAGAACCTGATTATATTTCTACTAATGATTTAAATGCAACATGGACGGCAACAAACTCTGGTACCTATTATGTATGGGTAAAAGATATGACCGGAAATGTTGATATTGTTCCTTTTGAAATTGAAACTTCTTCATTTTGCAGTCTAACTGCTGGTACTGTTGTAAAAGAAATAAATTATTCTGGAAAAAGTGAAACGTTTATAACACCATGTGATGGAATATACAAAATTGAAGTATATGGTGCAGGTGGTTCTAGTGGTGGTTATACAAATGGAAAAAATGGTGGGAGTTCAACTTTTTGGGGAGCAAGTGGTGGATATGCGGTTGGAAATATCAACTTACTTGAAAATCAAGAATTAACTGTTACTGTAGGCGGTTCTAATGGGTATAATGGTGGTGCTACTGGCTCTGGTACTACTATGGATTCTAGTGGTGGATATTTTGCAGGTGGCTGGATGCAAGGTGGAACTGGTGGAGGATCTACAGATATCAGAATGAATGGTACAGAAATCAAAGATAGAATTTTAGTTGCTGGCGGTGGTGCTGGTGGTGGAGGAAGTTTATTTTGCAATTCATTAGCACATAATGAGTATAGTACTTCCAAGCCAAAAAGTAATGGCGTTTTATTATATGGAACAAAAGGCACAAGTACTAGCAGTTTGTCAACTTATAATTCATACCCATACTCTTGGGTTACTGGTGGTGCTGGCGGAGGATACTATGGTGGTGTTAATACCAACTCTGGTGGAGCGTCAACCGAATTAACTTATTCAGGAACTTCATATGTAGATGAAACAAAATTTACAGATGGTTCAACTGCTTATGGTAAACGAGGAGGAAATGGTTATGCCAGAATTACCATAGTGTCTTTAGGCAATTAAAATAACTACTAATTTTAGGATATATTAAAAATTAGCAGATGATTTTTTGTTAAATCATCTGCTTTTTCATCTACTATAAGTAACTAACTTAGATACCTCTGGTGTTAAAGCTATAATAGTAGCAGCTAATAATTATTATAATAATCATTCTATTACGGTAACCACAGCATTTACCTTACCATCTAGCAATTCTACTTTAGGATTAACAAGTAACACCTTGAGTGGAACAGTATATATCAAGAAAGATGGAAAAGTAGCATTTCAAGGATTAAATAACGGAAAATGTCAAGTAAAAAGATATAGTGAAACTGAACCAGAAGTATTTACGAATAATAATAGTATTTGTAGTAAACCAATTTATAAAAATCTAGTAAAAAACGGTTATGGAGAATATGGAAATAATACTAATTTTTCAAATTTTACTTATAATACCGCAACGAATGATTTTAGAATAAATGTAAGTAAACTAACTCAGGTTTCAACTGATTATTATATCCCAATTGACAGTAGTAAAAAATATAATTATTCAATGGAAGCTTATACTCAATTAAGTAATGAAGAAAACTATATTGGATTGGAATTAAATGACATAGATAAGTTAGTAATAAATAATCATTTTACATCATTTGTTTCTAATACATTAACTACATTGGCCAAAGATTTAAATAATGGTGATACTGTTATATATTTAGATAGTACATTAAATTGGGATCTATCTTATAATTCTTATTTTAGAAGTGGGTTAATATTTTGGAATTATTCAGATTCTAATGGATATCATTATCCAGAATTAACTTATTCAAGAAATGTATTTTCTCCAACTTCCCCTTTTCTATATAACTTATCAAATGTTAATAAAAATAATAATACAATCATATTAAATAATGCTTGGACCTATGGAACTATAAAAAAAGGCACAAAGTTATCACAATCCAGTGACAATGGTGGCACCTATAAATATCCTTTAGTATATGGTCAATCGTTAAGTAATACTTCTAAAAAATACTCATCTATTATATCTAATATAGGTTCTAATGAAAATAATTTTAGATATGCAACAAAATATGTAAGAGTTATTTTACTATTAAATTATTCATCTACGTTTTCAAGCATAGATACACAATATACATTTGTAAAAAATATAATATTTGAAGAAATAGATTAAATAAAAAAGATAACTAAATTATAATAGGTTATCTTTTTTGAATACTATTTAATTATTCTATCCACCATCTATCAATATGCATTTCAATGTTATATTTATAATAATTACCATTACCATCATATGCACCTTCACATGAATAAAAATATAAATATGGAGAATTGCTATTATTTTTTGATAAATTAATTGAAGAAATATTTGGCTGATCAATTAAAGATTTATTTTGATGTATAAAATATGGATATCTTTCGGCTAATTTTGCAGGAAATGTTGTATTAATATATGTGACATTTATTTTAGATAATGAATAGTTAGCATAGTCGATACTCTTTTTTGAGTATCCAGTAACAGTTGAGCAACCACTTGGATATTGACCAGTTGAAGAAAATAGTAAATAATTATTAACGCTCTTAAAAACTACAGTTGGAGATGTTAAATATACTGTTGTAGCAGAAGTTGCAGGAATAAATAAATTAGTAGAATATTTTCCTTTATTATATAAATAAAATGGTAATTGATTATTATACTTTTCTTCATCTGTATAGATGCTACTATCTAATAAATAAGAAACTAATGTACTTGAATAATTATCTAGTTGTTTGATATCCTTTATTAATTGATCATGATTAATTAAATATGTCATGGAATTTTGATTGTTAAAAATTGTTGTATAAACATTACTATCCAGCATAGCATCTGCTAAGGTTTTATAATCGTAATATTTATAGTTTCCTTCATTTAAGAAATACTTCCACTCTTCAATAATAGTATCTAAGTTAGTTAATTAAAGCAGGTGAAAAATCAACGAAAAAACAGATGATTTTAGTAATAATCAATCATCTATTTTTTTATATAATCAATATGAAATTAATGTGATTTTAGCATAACCATTTCCTTTATTTCCATCCATAATATCTTTACCATCATGAGTTGGCATTCCAACATATTTTTCTTTTTCTGTAGTCCAATTATATCCAGCTCCATCTATCATAATGGTGTTTGTGAAATATAGACCACTATAATGAATACTTTGCCCAGTGTGAATTATATTGTTTTCTGTTGATTTTTCTTCTATAGCATCACATCCATTATGCCCTGAAATATAAGATGAACCACCGCCACCTCCAGACCATGTACTTCCAGGATGTACACCATGACCACCACCATAGTAGCCACCACCACCATTTGATGAATAACAACTTCTATCATCAGTACCATATGATGCTAATCCAAATCCTCCTTCAATAATGTGATAATTTAACTTTTTAAATGAGTCAGGTATTAATTCAATGTTTCCGGATTTTCCAACTGATTGTTGTGTGGCACCGTGTCCACTATAATCATCAAGCATACCATTAATACCAGTATAATAGGCATTAGCATCATAACCAATTAAACCACCTCCATGTCCAGGTATTCTATTAGAAGTATTTAAGGACAAAAAACCGCCACCACCACCAGCAGCTACCATTATTCTATCTTTTAATGAAGAAAATAGATTCCAATTACCACCAGTTATTCTAATATCAGTAGCTCCACCTCCGGGAGCCTCTCCCGTACCTATTCCGACATTATATTTAGTACTTCCTACATATATGTACAAATTTTTCTCTTTATTCATAATTATATTACCAGCGGTATATGCTCCTAATCCAGGATCTGTAATGTTATATCCATTGCTTCTTATTTCTTCTAAACCACTTGCACCCCATAATTCTATTTTATAAGTGCCATTTGTTGGAATCTTAAATACTTGCTCTCCTCCAGTATAGTCAAATGTCCAAACTGTTCCTATTGGTGGCATTGAGGTATCTAAGTTAGTTAATTATAGCAGTATAAAAATTAACAAAAAAACAAATGATTTTATGCCAATTAATCATCTGTTTTTTTAATATTAATTAATATGAAATTAAAGTAATTATAGCATAACCACCACTGGATTTTGCGCAATTACTAATAGGTTCAGTATTTATACAACTAGTTGAGATGGTTTTAGTGGATTCTTCATTTGAAGTAGTACAATTGTAACAATACATTACTTTATCAATCAATTGATTATTACCTATATAGCCAGAGCCACCACCAGCACCAGATTGATTGCTAGCACCGCCTCCATACCAGCCACCGCCACCGCCAGCTGAGTAATAATTACCATCTCCGCCTTGACCAAAAGAGCCATTATTACCACGTACAGTTTCATTTACTGTTCCACCTCCTGATGTTCCACCTAAAACTTGGCTTCCACCATGGCCAAATGAAAAACCAGATTGAGTATTAGAACCATTGTTTCCAATATATCCACCTCCTGAACCGCCACTGCCTGAATATATAATATCTGTGGCCTTTTGATATGAAGCACCACCACCGCCACCAGCAACAATTAAAATTTCTTCTTTATTATTAATTAGTGATTTTAATAATCCAGATTTTAGTGCCATGTGAGTTGCACCACCACCAGGCCCAGAATAAACTGGATGACTGCTGCCAGCAGCACGGCCACCACCATTATATCCACCGTTGCAATATTGTAATGTGCAGGTTTTTTCTCCAAATGTACCAACGTTAACATATATATTAGTATTTTTAGTAAGTAAAATATTTCCTATAGAATATCCACCATATCCACCACTATATTTATCTTGATTATATCCGTAACCAGAACTTCCCCAAACTTCCAACTTATATTTGCCATCATATGGCACAATAAAAGTTTGTTCTTGTCCAATATCACTAAATGTCCAAACGGTTCTTATTGGCGGCATTGAGGTATCTAAGTTAGTTAATTAAAGCAGGTGAAAAATCAACGAAAAAACAGATGATTTTAGTAATAATCAATCATCTATTTTTTTATATAATCAATATGAAATTAATGTTATTTTAGCATAACCATTTCCTTGTTTACTACAATTCTCAGTAGGAGTTTCACTAGTACAAGTAGTAGAAATAGTCTTAGTGGATTCTTCACTAGATTCTTCACAATTGTAGCAATACATAGATTTATTAGTTAAAAGGGTATTCCCTATGTAGCCAGATCCTCCGGCTCCACCTCCATTGGTATAAGCGCCAGTAGTATAGCCTGAAGCAAAACCACCATAGAAGCCACCACCGCCGCCACCATTACCCCAGTTACCATCAACTGCCAAATGACATGCTGTAGAAGTCTCACCTAAACCAAAACTATAGCCAGACATTTGTGTTCCACCAATAATAGGTCTAAGATTAGTAGTAGTTGCAGACCCACCTTTAAAACCTCCACCAGAACCTGCATAACCACCTCCTTGATTATAGCCACCGTTATATAATCCAGCGCCACCTCCACCTCCAGCAACGATTATGATATTACCAATTTTATTTGATAGAGTAGGTAAAATTCCTGAGGTGTTAGAAATATGTGTTGCACCTCCGCCACCGCCACCTCCAGGATATGGAAAACCTTCACAAGTAGCTTCTCCATTTCCACCACCATTATAACCACCGGTGCTTCCATTTATGCTATTTACAACAGCACCAGCACCACCGACATTTATATATAACTTTGAAGACAAATCAATATTCATTGAGCCAAATGAATATCCTCCATAACCTGCTTTATCATTTGAATAATTATTAGAGGAGCCTGATCCACCTTGTGCACCCCAAGTTTCTAATTTATAAGTTCCAGTACATGGTGTAATAAATTCTTGTTCTCCTCCTGTGTAATTAAACGTCCAAACCGTACCAACTTCAGGCGTTGTGGTATCTAAGTTAGTTACTTGGAAACTACTCCATGCACTCTTGAAACCGTTATTTGATACGGTTCTATACCAGATATAAGTTGTACCTTCATCTGATATTGTTACCTCTCCAGTTGTAGTTGTTCCAGTTGCTGTTGTTGAGTCAGTTGGTGCTGTTGATGATGTTGATTTATAGTATTCATAATGTTTTACTCCACTGATTGCTGTTCCTGCACTTGACACTTTTATAGTAGGTGCTGTTGACACCCAGTTGTCACTTCCACCTGTCAAGCTAGGTGCAGTTGGTCGTTTATTATTGACTGTAATTTTGTAAGTTTTCACTGCCCCACTCTGACTTGTTACAATTACGTTTAATGCATTACTTCCCCAGCTTAATGTCTTACTTCCTGTTCCTGTTACGGTTGCTAAACTGGTTGCAGTTTTTGCATTTACTGTTACACTACTTGCTTCGGTTGTTGCTGTATAAGATGTTGTTCCGGCAGCAAAACTTGGTGAAATACTATATCCACTAATAGATAAACTACTTAAGTTGTTGTTTGTGTTTTTATTAATTGTGTGTGTTACACAACTACTACTTGCACTATTTAAGTTTGTGGTTGCTGTACTTGTAGCTTTTACATAGTATGTACCAGCAGTGCTTGGTGTACTACTTAATGCAGTTGTACAAGTATTATTAGAATAATATGTATAACTATATGTTAAAGTTACACTACTTCCATTTGGATTTTTAGCTGTTGCTGCATTTGCTGCTATTGCGCTACCTGTTGCTTCTACTGTTTTTGCAGTTAAGCTTATTGTTGGTGTTCCTTTGGTAATAGTATGGGTTACACACTTACTTCCTGCTTCATAATCACCATTTCCACTACTTACTGCTTTTACACTATAATTTCCTACATTAGTTGGAGCACCACTTAATGCTGTTCCACTACAGTTAGTTGTTGAATAATAAGTATAAGTGATATTTGTTTTACTTGTAGCTGTTGCAGTATTAGCTGCTACAATACTTCCTGTATAAGTAGTGTTTTTTGCTGATAAGGTAATAGTATCAATACCTTTTCTTTTTACAGTAATTGTATATGCTTTAGTATTTCCATCTTCTGCTGTTACTGTTACTTTTATTGTATTACTTCCTACATTTAAACTTCTACTTCCTGTTCCTGTTATACTTGCATAAGTATTACTTTTACTTGCATTTACCGTAATACTACTTGTTGCATTTGGTACTGTTAATGTGTAAAAAGTAGTAGATGCACTAAAGGCTGGTGATATCGTATAATTACTTACACTTAAACTACTTAGGTTGGCATCATTTGATTTTCTATGTACTTTTACACTATATGTTTTAGTACTTCCACTCTGTGATGTTACTACGATATTTAAAGTATTATCTCCTACATTTAATGCCTTACTTCCTGTTCCTGTAAGTGTTGCTACACTACTAGTAGTTGCAGCTGCTACAGTAGTTGATGTTACACTATTTGCTACTGTACAAGTATAACTTGTTGTACTACTACTAAATGTTGGTGATAAAGTACAGTCTGTTAATGATAAACTCTTTAATGTATTTACTGTATCTTTTTGTCTTGTTACTGTTACTATATATGTTTTTGTAGTTTTATCTCCTGCTGTTACTACTACATTTATCTTATTATCTCCTACACTTAAATTTTTACTTCCTGTTCCTGTAACACTTGCTTCACTATTATTAACTGTAGCTCCTACTGTTAAACTAGCTACACTATAAGGAACACTTACCGTATAAGATGTTGTAGATGCACTAAAGGTTGGTGATAATGTTCCACTTGATACTGTTAAACTCTTTAAAGTTGCATCACTACTTGCTTTTCTAGTTACTTTAACATTATAAGTAGATACACTTCCACTTTGAGAAGTAACGATTACTTTAATCACATTTTCTCCAACATTTAATGTTTTCTTTCCAGTTCCTGTTACAATAGCTACAGAACTTGCTGCAGTTGCTGTCACTTCTACATTTGTTACATTATTTTCTACAGTTAAAGTATAGTTATTATTATCTACTTTTACGATATCATATCCAACTACTCCTATACTTTTTAAACTAGTATCCGTATCTTTTTGTCTTGTTACTGTTATATTATAAGTTTTTGTAGTTGTCTTATCTTCTGCTGTTACTTTAATATCAAAACTATTTTCTCCTACTACTAACACTTTACTTCCTAATCCTGTAACACTTGATACACCTTGAGTAGCTACACCTGTTATCGTAATATTATCTACACTATATGGTACTGTTAAAGTATATAGTAAGGTATCTTTATCAAATGTTGGTGTTATCGTTTTATTAGTAACTCCTAAACTCTTTAATGTAGCATCACTATTTGGTTTTCTAGTTACTACTACAGTATAGGTTTTTACGCTTCCATTTTGTGCAGTAACATTTACTTTTATTGTATTAGTTCCTACACTTAGATTTTTAGTTCCTATTCCTTCGATACTTGCTACACTACTTTCTGTACTTGCTGTTACTGTAGTAGATGTTACACTATTTTCTACTGTACATGTATAACTAGTCATACTACTACTAAAACTTGGTGATAAAGTACAGCTAGTTAAACTTAAATTGTTTAGATTATTATTCGTATCTTGTCGTCTGGTTACAATTATTTGATAAACTTTTATCGTTCCATCTTCTGCTGTTACTGTTACTTTAACTAAATTTTCTCCTACTGTTAAATTATTAGTATTTGTTAAAGTAGCATTAGCTAATTGACTATTAGCAGTAGCTACTACTTCTACTTCTGTTACAGTATAAGGAATACTTACTGTATAACTAGTCGTACTACTATTAAACACTGGTGATATAGTATATCCTGTTACACTTAAACTATTAAGATTAGCATCATTTGATTTTCTATGTACTACTACTTGATATGTCTTAGCAATCCCATTTTGAGCAGTTACGATAATTTCTAATCTATTATCTCCTACTACTAATGTTTTCTTTCCTAATCCAGTAATACTAGCTACGCTACTATTAGCAGTAGCTGAAATAGTTGTTTCTGTTATATTATTTTCTACTGTACAGCTATATTCTAATGTATCAGAAGCAAATACTTTATCCAAACTACAGCTAGTTAGACTTAAACTCTTTAATGTATTATCTGTATCTTTTTCTCTTACTACTCTTATTACATATTTTGTTTTTACTTTTCCACTAGCACTTGTTACTTCTACACTATAATCATTATTTCCTACTTTTAATTCTTTTTCTCCTATTCCTGTTACGGTTGCTCCTGTTGTTGTTACATTTGCTAATGTTACTTTCGTAACGTTATATGGTACTACTGCCTGATAAATACCATCTGCCAAACTTAATGTATATCCGTTTACTTCTACATTTTCTATTCCTGCATTATCTGATTTTTGTCTTTCAATCGTTATTACTATTTTTCTAATAGTTCCATCTTCTGCTTTTATTTCTAACTCTACTTCATTAGTTCCAATAGCTAAATTCTTATTTCCTAAACCTTTAATTGTTTCTGTTTCTTCTTGTTTAGTAGCATTTACTGTAACTTTTTCTATTTCATATGGTACTGTTACTTGGTAGTTATTAACATTATCACTATAAGCTGGTGTTAGAGAATAACTATCTACTGTCAAACTAGATAAACCTGTATTACTACTCTTCTCTCTTGTTACTTTTAAAATATAATTTTGACTTTTTTCTTTATTAGCACTAATTACTTTAGCATTAAAGAAGTTATCTCCTACAATAAGACCATAACTTCTATTTTTACTTAAAGAAGTTATTTCTACAGTTGCTTCTGTTGAAGATGGTATAACACTAATATCTAAATTAGCTACTTCATTTGGTACTGTTAACTCATACTGATATTCTTCATTTGTTACACTAGTAAACAAATACTTTTTATTTGCTGTTACTCTTTCTATTCTTATATCATCTGGGCTTGTTGTATCAGTTGATGCCATAGAATGATCACTATTAGCATAAACATTAATTCTAATAGCTCCAGATTTACCCATATATTTTTCATCTGTCCAATCTAAATCTTCTCTTAACCACATCCTTGCTCTAAAGTTTTTTAGATAACCTTTTGTATTTCTTAATATTGTTTCTTGATAAATTGTTTTTCCGGTTGCGTTTTTTATCGTAGTATCACTATACTCATCTAATGTTTTTACTTTACCATTTTCACCAATTGTTGATAATAATTCTTCTTCAGTTCCATCAGTTACATTTGTTAAATAAAATTTAACTGCATCTAGTGGTATCGTATTATTTTCTGTAGGTTGAGCTACTATTTCATATTCTAAATCACTACGTGATAAATTAGACTCTACTTTAAAATCAAATATCTTACCTTCTCCAGATTGAATTTTTCCCACTTCATCAGTAACAGGAAGTGCTTCTGTAATCATAATTCCATTACCAATATTACTATTTTCAGTATATTTAAAAGTAATAGACCCTAATTTTACACTATTTTCTGTACTTCCTTTTCTTACATAACTAAAAAGAGAAACACTTACTCCCAATGTTACTAATAATAGGGATATCATTAATAAAGATACTAAAATTATTTGTCTTTTTTTATCTTTCATATTATCAACTCCTACGATATTATCTCTATATACTATTATAGAGTAATAACTCTTTTTTATCAATCAAAAACGAAAGAAAAGTCGATTCTACTTAAAGTTAACTTTTCTTTCGCTTTATTTATATTTCTTAATAGTTTTAATGAAGTATAATTCTAAAAATACTAGTAGTTAAAAAGCATAATAAAATCCCAATAATAGTTGGTATTACCATAGCATAAATCATCCATTTAATACTTCCTGTTTCTTTTTTAATCGTAAGACAAGTTGTTGAACATGGAAAATGAAATAAACAAATAATAATCATATTAATAGCTGTTAATAAAGTCCAATTATTATTTATTAATAACTCTTTTAACTCACTAACACTAGAATAACCAGTAATAGTACCAAGAGATAGATAACTCATAATCATAATTGGTATTACGATTTCATTAGCAGGAAATCCTAATAAGAATGATGCAATAATCACACCATCTAACCCAATTAGTTTACCAAAAGGGTCTAAGAAATTTTCAATATGCATTAAAATACTAACATCACCAATTTGAATATTAGCAAGTAACCAAATCATAAGTCCAGCTGGAATTGTCACAATAATTGCTCTTGATAATACATGAAGTGTTTTATCAAAAATACTTCTAACAATTACTTTTATAAATTGTGGCTTACGATATGGTGGTAATTCTAAAGTAAATGATGATGGCATTCCTTTTAATAGTGTTTTTGATAATAAATAAGAAACTAAAAAAGTCATTAATATTGATATAATAATCACTAAAATTAAAATAAATGATTGATAGAAAGAATGAAATTTATTATTTACGCCAATTAAAAACATAGATATCATCACAATAATAGTTGGAAATCTACCATTACATGGTACTAAATTATTCGTTAAAATAGCGATTAGTCTTTCTCTTTTAGAATCAATAATTCTAGTACCTATTACCCCTGCTGCATTACACCCAAACCCCATCATCATACATAATGCCTGTTTTCCACAAGCACAACATTTTTGAAATCCTTTATCTAAATTAAAAGCAATTCGAGGTAAGATTCCTAAATCTTCTAATATCGTAAACAATGGAAAAAAAATAGCCATAGGTGGTAACATAACAGCTACTACCCAACTTAAAGTTTTATAAATTCCTCCTATTAATAAACTACTTACCCATAAAGGAGCATGAATGTTTTCAAAAAAAGTAAGGAAACATTCTTCCAGTTTAGAAAACCAACTAAATAATATTTCAGATGGATAGTTAGAAAAAGTAATCGTTAAATAAAAAATAAACATTAACATTAGTAGCATAATAGGAATCGAAGTTATTTTATTCGTTAAAATTTTATCTATTTTTCTAGTGTCTTTTTTCTCTTTATCATAACAAATTACACTATTAGCAATACCCTCTGCTTTTCTAACAATAGCTTCTACAATTTCATCTTTTTGAATATTTATTTTTTCTATTTCTAAACTTTCATGATCTAAATACTCTTCAATCTCTTTTGTTAGTATTTCATCATTTTCTAATAATCTTAAAGCTAACCATCTACTAGATAGATTTTTAATATTT
>ERZ780198.2954-NODE-2954-length-12123-cov-2.938101_pt1 | contig 12123 bp, 11 predicted proteins | sample MGYA00510979_ERZ780198 | MGnify/ENA primary metagenome ERZ780198 (study PRJEB29588, sample SAMEA2158039) | human gut metagenome | biome: human gut; feature: human-associated habitat; material: faeces | place: Denmark | collected 2008/2010 ...
CTGGACCTTGTACTCGACCGGCATATTCTGTACATGCGGAGGCAGGACGGCATAAATGCGTATGTACTGACCGGTGCAGATGTCGCGAAACTGCTTAAAGGCAGAGTCCAGCAGATTCAGATTCAAAAGATCAACACGCGGCACTGTGCATCTCCCCTTCCAAAAGATCAACCGTGCCGGAAAGCTTGCCCGCGCTCAAACGGAGCATCAGGGGTGCGACCAGTTGCTCGACACGGGCATTCAGACCGCGGGCGCCGGTACCACGCTGCAGGGCATAACGGGCGATGTCCTTCGCGGTAGCATCCGAAAGAATAAGGTCAATGCCGAAGCCGGCGAAAAAGGATTTATATCGGCCAAAAATGCTGGTGTCAGATTCGAGAATGATGCGCGTCAAATCCTGTTCGGAAAGCGCCTGCAGCTCTATGATCTGACCTACTCGCCCCATAAGTTCCGGTTCCATACCATAGGCCACGAAGTCGGAGATATCAAATGAACCCCTATGCGGAGCAGGAGCTTCCATGGAAGCAGACGGGGCAAAACCGATAGGCCGGGTGGTGCAGGTGGTCTCACTCTCAAGCCCTTTTCGCATAGCGGAAAAGGCTCCGGCAAAAACGAACATGATGTTTGCGGTATTGATGGTAACAGAGTCGTGCGTGATCTTTGCACCCTCCACCAGCTTCAAAAGGCCGTGCTGAGCGCCGCGATTTGCGGCTGCGTGCTGTTCGCTATCCGGGGGTGCATAGAGTTTATCGAATTCGTCCCACACTACGACTCCGAACTCCAGGTTGTCGTGCCCTTTATTGGCAGACATGTATTCATAAATGGTCTCTTCGGGGTCTCTTCCCTTCCAGCCGCACTGAGTCACTGTTGTCGAATCAACGATCCGCACAGGGAGATCCACCAGTTTAGAGGCGGCTTCGATCAGAGAGGTCTTTCCACAGCCTGTAGGGCCGCAGAGGAGAAGATTGCAGCGCGGAACAGCCTTGTTGCCATCTGCCAGCAGCTTCTGCTTCCACAAGGCCAGGGCAACAGCTTCCTTGGCTGCCTGCTGGCCGATGATAGTCTTGTCCATGCCGGCGATGATCTCCTGCGGCGTGATGGATGCCACAGGAGAGGCCGTCGGAGTCCCGTGGGGCTGTGTATCGGGAAGACGGAGGAGAGCCCGTTTCTGTGACGTCTTGAGGCAATCGCTGCAGACTACGCGGCCGGTAGCACCTACGATACAATCCGCCCTGTAAAACGGGATATACTTCCCACAAAGCACGCAGGTGCGCTTCTGGGGCACATTCTGGTTCTTTTTCTTGCTCATAGATGTTTCCCCCTCCACTTCTTCAAAATGGTTGCTTACAAAGGCTTAAAAGGGCTTTACGTGCGGGCGTGGTAGGCCTCCCATGCGCGGATGATCTCATCCAAAGCCCGTGGCGTGTAGAGCATCCAGGGCATCATGCAGCCAACGTTATAGATTTGACCACAGTTGCCCACATGGGAATCTCTGCTTGGAATGGATGCTTCCCGCAGTTCAGAAGTCCACTTTTCAAGAAAGCTGTTTTCTTCCGTAATGTGAACGTGGCCGCAAAGCATATAGTACCTATGGTTATTGCTGTGCTTGTAAAACGGAATTGGGTAATGACACAGAATAACCTTGCGGGCAACGTCACCATAGCCGTTATCTACGATTTCCTTGTATTCCTTGATGTCGGCAAACTGCTGCCGAAGCTCCGGAGGGTACTGCTTCAGATCATGGTTGCCCTGGATCAACACTTTGTTCCCCTTCAGCCGGCGCAAAATACGAAGCCAGTCGTCGGCCTTGCCCCAGCAAAAGTCGCCGAGGATATAGACGGTGTCTCTGGGGCTAACTGCTGCATTCCAATTCATAACCATAACCGCCTCCATCTCCTCCACGGAGCTAAAAGGACGATGATCGAAACGGAGAACGGCCTGGTGGCCGAAGTGGCAGTCGGCAATATAGTAATTCATAGTTGCTCCCTTCACGTAAAGAAAGGTTTCTCACACCTTTGAAGTGAGTAGCCGGGGTTTTACGAACAGCTTTTAATTCTTTCAAGTCGCCTTTGCAGCTCTGCGATTAAATCGATGTGTTCCGGTTCGTCTGAATATCCGAAGCAAAACGCCTCCGTTTCGAGTGTTTTGATTGCATACTCTATCGAACAAATCATTCGCTGCCTATCGATCTCAGACATAATACTCCTCCGCATTCTTTGTTAGAGCCACAGTCACCGACCGGCTCTGCCGTAGCAGTTGTTGATGAGTTCAATAATGGGACGTAATCGTGGGGGCGCAAGGGGTAGGTTTTTCAATAAGTTATCTTTTGTCTCAGCGTCGAGATTTTGAGACAAAAAAACTACTTCATCAAGTGTGATCTTGTGCCTATCCAGATCCGACAGTGCGATAATGACCAATGCCGCGTTATATGTGAATCCATCAAAGATTTTAGAGGCAGAGTGAACAAGCAGCAGGCGATGTTTGGGGGCGTACTCAACGCGGGTCTTCGGGCCGGTGCTCAAATATACCGGGAATGTTGGGGGTTCTTTGGAAAGGCCGACTCTATACCGAGCGAGCTCGGTGCCGGGCAGGATTCCCCACCTGTTATTCCGGGCGAGGGCGTAAGCCACGGCTTCATAAGATGGCTCGGCTGGAGCGTCACTGAAGGTCTCGGGGTTCAGGCGGTATATGCCGTTGACGACCCGCACGAGAAGATTCTGGCTCATGCAGCGGGACACTGCCTTGCGAATGGCATCATAGCTCCCAAAATCACCAAAGTCAGACATAGCGAAAACAGTATCAGGCGGCTGAGATACTACATACTCGCGTACCTTTGAATCGCAGGTTACAATCACGGCGATCACCTCCAGTAATTCTATGTCACAAATAGTACATTTTTTTGTGAGTATGTCAAGCTATATTTTGCCACATATCCCGCGTATGTCTGCGTTTCTCTTTTTTGACGAAAACAGAATCGAAAAACGCCTTTTTTGGCGCCTCGTTTCGTGCGTTTTCGACAGGGGTGTGGTGCTATAATGTCGACAGATTCAAGAAAGGAGCGCATACACCATGAACTACATACCTGAAGAAAAGTCTCGCATCGACGATCTCTTGAGTGCCTTTAAGGGGTACATCAAGGACAACCCCAACATCGACATCCTATCCTCAGAGAAGAGTGGATACATCCACCTGCTTCTCGAAAAGCCTCATCCGACAGCCAGCTACATACCCAATGCGACTATGCTGTTTGTGTGGCTGCTTCACGACATCACAGATGACGTGCAAAGCGTCTTTATGCGCGGTGAACACACCAATACAGACATTTGCCCGGAGGAGGTCAAGGAGAGCCGGAAACGGCTGCTGTCGTATCTTTCTTCCCTACCGGAGAGCCAACGGACGTATTATTGCGCTGCAATGGATTTCTGTTTCAACCACTGGACCGGATCTGACGATTGGTGGCGGTGCGAAGGAATGAGCGTGAGCTAAGAACGAGGAAAATGAACCCTCCGGAAATTCCGGAGGGTTCATTGCTGAAGATTATTCAAACATTTCCGTGTTCCACACTAAACCCACAAGCTGCACAAGCAACTGTAGCCTTTCGGGGATCTCCGCCTTGCCAAACTGCTTATATGGCTTAAAAGCCAAGCCGTTACAGGAATATCGATTGCGGGGACGGTTCTTTCAAGTGACATGTTAAATATCAACCAAACAACTCGTTCAGCTTCTGCTGGAGGGTGCCGTCCTTGGCATACGGAAGTGCGTCCAGTTGCCGGAAATTGTGCCTGATGTCCTTGGTATCTTCGTTAAAACCGAGGATATATGACAAAGCAATGTGATAGATAATCTCCGTGGGCGCCAGGCCGTACACCTGCTTCTCAAAAATGTGACGCAGGCGGCCCTTCGGATCCGGGAACTGCTCTTTCATGCGTTCACTCTGATACAAGCGCTTGACAATCTCCGTAATATAAAGACCGGACTTCATGTAGAGGTCAATGAATGTCTTATCCGGGTCATCGAAGCAGCCAGGATTTTCAGACTCAAGCATGTCCACCATCTTCTTGACCATTGTTTTCGGCGTGAAGATCTGATTGGTCTTCTGCGGGGGGATATAATCAAAGATGTCTTCTATGCTCTTCTCGTCAAAATAGTCCGCCAGCTTCTTCTTGAGCCGTAAAAATTCCTTCACCGAGTCGTCAAATACCACCGGATTAAAGAGGTTGCCGGCAAATTCCTTTTCCTCCCCGGTTTCAGAGTCCTTATATTTACCACCATCGCGGAGGAATCTGAACTGATCGAGGGTAATGCTCGTTACTTCGAGAAATACCGGATTGGGGATGACTGCATCAAATGTAGCCAGCGTTACGGTGTCATCGCCGTAGGCCATCAGGAAAGACGGGATAGTACGGGAGAAACCTCGCAGATGGTCTCTGACAGAGTCCTCTATACCTGTCTTCTCCCTTTCCTTGATCTTCTTCTCGACGGTCTCCACCACATCCTGCGTGGAGGTCTCAATAAAGTCCTTCACGGCGTCGGAGAGGCGGTTTTCCAAGTCGGCCTGAAGTTTCTGTTTCTTCTGCTCAAACTCCGCGTTGATCTCGGTCTCACTCTTTCCGGATTCGAAACGTGAACGCAGAGCGTCTGACCGGTCGCTCTCAACATGGTTCTGCTCTATCTCGTAGTCACGGTAGACCTTCTCCGCGGCACGTTCAAAACGACCGTTCAGCCCCTTCTCCAGCGACTTGGCATCCGAGGTCTTCAAGTCCTCCTGGTACTTCTCCTTAGCGATGCTGATAATACTTTTGACCGTGTCATCCTTGAATTTGTCCTTGAACTCGTCGAAGGCGGAACGGGTCTCGCCAGGGGTCTTAGAAGCAGCGTCCTTAAACGCACTTTTTATCTGAGCATCGAACGTTCCGTCCTCTACGGCACCGTAGATCTTCTCCCCGAACATATCCGTGGCTGTGCCGATGACATTCTCTTTGGGAATCTCTACTTCGCCCGTTTCGGGGTTGATGTTCAGCTCGTCCTTAGTATCTGGCGTAAGAGGGAGTCCCTTCGACTTGGGCTCCTGCACCGGTGTAAACTGTGAGATTATATCCATAACCTCCTGCGGAGCACTGAAGATACCACCGATGTTCTGGAACAGGTAGTTGGACATGAAGCCCCTGCGGACTACCTCCTGAGAACGGATCTTGCGGGGGATAGAAAGGACCTTCTCGGCGTCCAATGCGATCATCTCACCCTGCTCATCCTCGCCGATGACGGGGAAGAAATTCAGCAGGTCACGAATGTGCTGTTTACGGGTCTCCAGATCGCCCTTGCCGCTGGCGGTATCGGAGAAAAGGTCATTGGCAAACTCCTCGAAGATCGTCAGCGTTCTCGCAGGGTCAAAGTCAAATACATATGCATTCTCTTTGCGGAAGTATTTTTCTCCGGTACGGAACATGCACGGATTCTGTGCACGGAAAGCGGATTGCATGTAGAGAGCGGGGCTCTTTACATTGCTGAGCATCAGAACGGCAGTCCATTCGGGGATAGTGACGCCGGTAGTCAGTTGCCCAACAGACAGTGTGATCGTCCGTTCGTAGTGAGCAATAGCGTCTACTACTTTATCGTAGGATTTCTGCGTCTCATCACTGTCATCCAGCCTGCCGTCGCCGGCAGCAAGGATGATTTTATACTTAGAGAAAACAGGGTGTTCCTCCAGCTTCTTGGCAAGGGCCTTGGCACTGTCCACGCGATTTAAAAGCCAGAAGGTGTGCTTCAGCTCGCTTCGCAGCTCGTCCGTTGAAAACGGGAACTTCGGCTGCGTAGTCAGCGCATCGAGGAATTTGTTGACGCTCTCGTTATGAACGAACTGACCGTTCTTGGTCTCGAAAAATTCATTAAGATCAAAAGCAAATTCCTCAGTCTCGCCGTTGATCTCGATGCCCTGATCCAACTCATCCTTAATGATTTCGGACATCTGATATGTATACAAGTTCAGGCGAGGCAAGGTAGCGTAGGGATTATTACCCTCCGCATCGTTCCACTGCTGCTTTGCCCGTTGTTCGTCCGCATACGTCCAGTTGAATATGGCTTCATCGGGGAACTTATCATTCGCCAGTGCCTTAAACGGGGTGCCGGACAAATGCAGCGTAAATTTCCGCTTGATCTTGTCAAAAGCCACATCTGTCTTAAATGTATCCACGCCTTCGTGAGCCTCGTCGATGATCAAAACCGACCATTCATTGAGACTTACTTCCTTGAGCTTATCAAAATGACCGCCAAAATACTTGGAGCCTTTCAGGTCCTGCAGGCTGACGAACTCAATATAGCCCTTCAAACCGTGCTTATCACAGTTCATCCATTCCTCACGGCTAAGGACATATGGCTTTCCTTTCAAGGAATCCGTTTCACTGACAAACCTGAAGCCGGAATCCTCGCCCATAAACTGGACATAGTCGGAATACCAGGAGTTTGCAATGGCAGGACGGTTCGTTACAATAAGGATACTACGGGCCTCGACTCGCTTGCAAAAATCATAGACCGAAAGAGTCTTTCCAAAGCGAGGCTTGGCATTCCAAAGGTACTCCCCACCGCCATTGGCGGTAAAGTATGCGGCTGTATCGCTGACAGCCTTTTCCTGCTCTTCGCGAAGCGTATAAGGAATTGTGTCGGTAGCCTTTAAAATACCTCTGTCCGACTTGAAAGCGAAGAACCTGGCCTGTCCGGATGGACCGTCAAGATGAAACCACTCCGTCTTTCTGCCGCTTTTAATAAATTTCTTGTTTTCAACATTCAGCTTACGAAGATACGCATGAAAATCATGATCCGTAAAACAGTCTCCGGAACCGTCATCATAGATAGCAGTTCCTTTCCACTCCAACTTAGTTTCAGTATTTGAAGTGCGGGTCTGCTCTCTAATACGATCTTCGACCTTCTGCTCAGTATAGCCGATCTTCGTCCATCCGTCATGGTCAGCGATTTGCGGCGTAGAGTAGGCATAGATCATGGGGAATGCCTGCTTCACAGTGTTCAGTTTAATACCCATTATGCCATCTCCTTCTTCCTAAGATTGTCTATACGCAACTTCACATATTCCAGTTCTTCATTTGTAAGACCGACCAATTTCGCAAGTTGTGTGTCTATGTCGTCACTAAAGTTTAGATAGTTATTGTCTGACGAATAATCGCCAATATCAGGAACTTTCATTCCAAGAGTAGTCAGAGCCTCATCGGTCATCAAAAACGCATATCTAGCAATATATGAATTTACATATTTATAGAAGTTTTGGGCTTCCGCCTTAGTTTTGAACGCACCAAGTGCTACACGGGAGCGCCCAAACGCCGAATGATTGTCAATAATTTCAAGTTGGTTATCGCGCTTCTGCCCACCAGCGTTTGCACTGGAGACAACCACTTTCCAATAGGAGATATACTCAGGATTTGCCTTGATGACTGATTTCTCGGCAATGAACCACTTAGTCCTACCGGCCTTGCCCGCCCTATCATTGGCGTATAGCTTCACTTGATGCGAGTAATCAATGTTTGTATTTGGCTGCCATTCATATACGCTCTTGCTATTCTTTTCGACGAAATCGCTTTCAATCCCGAATAATTTTTGTGGAAGAATTCTGTCGTGAATCGGGTGTAATGATTCTTGTTTAATATAGCTCTCCAGTTTTCTTACAATCGAAATGTCTTTGGGGTTTAATGGGATGATGTTCTCCCCCGGATTTTCGATATTTACGCCATTTTCTTTGCCGTTTTTGCAGTAAATATAATCGAATCCAGAAGAAGTCTTATTCATGTCTTTAACAACCACTGAAATACCGTCGGCAATGGCCGCGCTTGAAAACACTTCTTTGGAATCTGGATAAAAGTAAACTTTTGACAACCTATGGTCATTGATTTGCTCTAACCCGAACGATGCCATTCCTTTACCAGACCGTTGTATCCATCTTCCGGCAGGGTAGATAAGCACGGTAGACTCCCTTGCAATTTTATCTGCTTCAATTTGAAAAAAATGAAACACGCTCTTGCTTCTCAGTTGTCCGTTAGTCAAAGAAATATTTTCCGTTTCCTGCTGGTATGGTGGATTACCAATCGCAAAGTCCCATTTCATTCTGATTTTCCTCCCCTTATCGTGTCGTAAGATATGGAGCAATCCTTTCTCCAGTCCATCACGCGGCAGATGGGCATGATTGAAATCTGCTGTTCCTCTACCACGTCATCAAAGAAATTCAGAAGTGTGATTTGCTCGTCCTCCTGTTTTGGGATGCTGAACGGTATCGTCCCTGTCAGGCCATCCATTTGCCAGAAGTTCCAACAGATGATATTTGTCACTTTCCGCAGGAGCTTGATGTCCGGCTTCTCCGCAAAGCGATCTTCATAATAATCTACAAACGTGTTGAGTACGTTACTGCGGGCTATCAGAAGGTTGTCCCCTTGGAATTCATAACCGTAGGAACTTTGGAGAGCCCTCTCCGTCCATTTAAGCCATTCTGCGTCATCGGCAGCATTCTCATTGACCACCCGAAGCTTGCGGTCCAAAATGCCGATCCTATCCGCAATGGGGATAATATCTCCTGTGGCCGCATCGTAACGAGAAACCACATAAGGGGCCTCACCGCAGGTTATCTCAAGACGTTTGGAATCCACGTAGGTCTTCCATGAGAGCATTCCGTCGAACGCAACAGGCGTGGGATTTGTGACCCAGCTCGTGCCGCTTTCAGTGTTGAATACATTGGGCTTGCCGAACCACTCTTCATCACAGTGGTTGTTCATCTTGTTGACAATCCAGGAGGGAGTGAATACCTCGGCTTTCTTACGGGTACGGGTTAGCTGCTCCTCCACCGCCTTCTCCACACGGGGCTGGATTCTGATTTTTTCAAACCCCAGCAACTTATCCGCTGTGATTTGCGCTGTCTCCGAAAACTCTGGACCATTTGCCAAATAGGCATCTGTAGCAAAGATGATGTTCTGCTTGGTGGTCTTATCCTGCAGTAGCCGGTCGAGAACAAGCTTTACGGGATAGGATTCAAGGTCAATCAATTTCGTCATGATGTTCTTGCCTTTCAAATTCGGGGAGGGTTTAAAGAAGAATATTGGAGTAGACTGAAAATTCAGATAATTCAGGTTAGACCGTTACGTATGCTGTTTACATACGTGTTAGTAAGAATTATATTTCTTTCTTTGACATACGTTCGGGGTAAGGTGCATCTGAGGGGATAAGCCAACGATAATTACGTTGAATTGCTCCGGGGATTCGACCCTCGTTGCATAAGCGAGTCACAATACGTTGACCTTTATTATGAAGGGCTGAATACTCTGAAACGGATATATATTTGTTGGATTGAGAAAAAAGATTAGAAAGAAGGGCTGGGGAAGATAAAACAAGGTTACCGGTATCAAGTACCTTGGCAAGGATCGTTCCTTTTGCTCTTGAAACAATACGAGAAGAACCGGGGGTAAAATAGATGGGGTCTTGAAATGAAAGAATAAACTGCTTCACTTCATCGAGTTCCATTTTGCGAGGTTTGACATTGGGGAGTTCAAAGTAATACTCACCTTCAAACTCTGTCAAACGCGCCTTTACTTTGGAAGGCATTGGGCAACAACTCCTACTTAAAAATTGCGAACTTATTATACCCCATCCGAAAGCCAATTACAATATGTTGTCACAAAAAAGTTCCTTTATCGGTACAAAAATTTCGTCTTCAAATTATTATATCCCATAACTCTTTTGGGGAGTTATGGGATATAATATCGCCGGAATCCTTCGTTGTCAAAATGACGAAGAAATTGGTATTTTATTTTCCAATCTGAAAGGCAGAATGCAAGTATTCATGCGGTTTTTTGGCTTTTGAAAACAGGTAAGTTGAAGTAGAATACAGCCCGTAGGTGGCCAGCTTGATTCCCTTGTCAGGGCGGAAGGTATTGACCGCCTTGATAAGCCCGATCGTTCCGATGGAGATCAGGTCCTCTTGGTCAGTGGACTGCGTGTAATACTTCTTGATGATGTGGGCCACCAGGCGCAGATTGTGCTCCACCAGTATATTCCGGGCCTCCAAATCTCCGGCGGCACAGCGCTCCAGGCACTCCCTCTCCCGGGCAGCAGACAGGGGCTTGGGGAATGACCCGGCGCTACCGGTCAGGTGCAGGGACAAAAACAGGCTATTGCACAGCAGCAACAGTGCAGCAGACAGCATACGCATCGCTCCTTTCACAACACCCTATGCCCTATGGGAATGTCCCTATACAAAAAGAACACGGACGGCAGCGTCGTCCGTGTTACAGTTCCTCCTCCGGAAGGACCTCACCCTCCTCGCCATTGCCGAAGGCATCTATGTAGTCGGAAAAACCGCCGTACCAGTCATTACCGGCGAAATTGTCCAGAAAGACCTCCTCCAGCTGCTCCTGCCGCTGACCGCAGGCCTGAGCGGTACTGTCCAGCAGATCCAACTGTTGGAAAGTGCTGCACGTCTCGGTGACGTACAGCGCCGTTACGGTCATGGAGCGAAGGCGGGCAGGCGGCTTCCACAGCTGCCGGGCCAGGTCCGCAGCCGCACGGTAAATATCCCGGACCAGATGGGTAGGCGCGTCCAAGCGGGTCTGGCGGCTGAATGTTTTGAACGATACGTCTTTCAGCGTCACGCTGACGCCGCCGGCATACAGGCCGTGGCGGCGCAGGCGGGCGGCCACACTGTCGCACAGAGGCATCAAGCCGGCGCAGATCTGTTCCCAGCGCACCAGGTCATCGGGGAAGGTAGTGCCGTTGCCCACGGACTTGACCGGATCGGCGGCGTGGCGGGGTTTGACGGGACTTTTGTCAAGACCGTTGGCGTATTCCCACAGCTGGCGGCCCATCTTTCCCAGCAGCTGCTCGGGCATGGCGGGATCGCAGGCGGCCAACTGACCGATGGTTTCTATACCGTATTTTTTCAGGGTCTGGGTGGCGGCGCGGCCGGCGTACAACAGGTTGCCCAGCGGCTGCGGCCAAACGATATTTTGCCACCCGTCCATCGGAATGACCGTTGTAGCGTCCGGTTTTTTCATGTCGCTGCCCAGCTTGGCAAACACTTTATTGAATGAAACACCCACAGAAATTGTTAATCCAGTCTCATTTTTGACTGTTTTTCGAATTTTATTGGCCAGTTTTTCCGCGTCGCCGCCGAAGAGATGAAGGCTGCCGGTGACATCCAGCCAGCTCTCGTCGATCCCAAAGGGCTCGATCAGGTCGGTGAAGCGCTCGTAGATGTCATTGACGCGGACGGACCATATTTTATACAGGTCGTGATGGGGCGGCAGAAGCACGAGGCCGGGGCACTTCTTTTTGGCCTGCCAGACCGTCTCAGCCGTTTGTATTCCGTACTTTTTGGCGGGCTCATTCTTGGCCAGAATGATGCCGTGGCGGGTCTTCGGGTCGCCGCAGACGGCCACCGGGACCTCCCACAAAGCGGGCTTGTCCAGCAGCTCCACAGAGGCGTAAAAGCTATTCAGATCACAGTGCAGTATGATGCGCTCTCCCATGCTTTTCACCTCCCGGCACAGCAAATTTCTTTGGCAGTATATGATACAATGTCTGTACCTTTTCTATATTTTCTTTATACTTTTTATGTGCTCCTCATGCGCCTTTTCATGCACCTTTTATGCGCTGTTGGGTCAGGTTCTTTTTCTCTTCCTTCCAGCCCCCCTTTTCGGGGCAGAAAACGAAGGATCGGACGATCATCTTCATGTGCGCCCCCTGCACAGGGGGCGCACATATGGTTGTTCAATAGCCGATCCGACGGTCCACCAGACGCAGGGGCTTCTCACCCCGACCGTAGCGCTCCAGGTCCTCACAGAAGAGCTGCACGTTTCGATCGCGGGTGTAGCCCAGGCTCATCTGACCGGAGATGTGGGGGGTGATGAGCAGGTTCTTCGCCGTCCAGGCCGGGTCGCCGGCGGGGATGGGCTCCTGCTCGAACACGTCCAGAGCGGCGCCGTAGATCTTGCCCTCTTCCAGAGCGCGGATCAGGTCGGCTTCCACGATCAGGTCGCCGCGGGCGCAGTTGATGATGGTGACGCCGTCCTTCATTTTGGCGATGGTCTCGGCGTTCACAAAGTGGCGGGTGCTGTCTAAAAGCGGCATGTGCAGCGA
>ERZ780198.2955-NODE-2955-length-12122-cov-3.734814_pt1 | contig 12122 bp, 9 predicted proteins | sample MGYA00510979_ERZ780198 | MGnify/ENA primary metagenome ERZ780198 (study PRJEB29588, sample SAMEA2158039) | human gut metagenome | biome: human gut; feature: human-associated habitat; material: faeces | place: Denmark | collected 2008/2010 ...
ATCAGCGCGCCGACCTCCATCTGCAGGATTCTCCCAAAATTCTCTGAATCAATGAAGCTGTAGCAGCGCGTATTTTCCTTATAAATCGGATAAACCTCCGCTGCCGCCGGATTGACCGTATGATAAACACCGGGCAGCCAGTGATTTTTGGATTTTTGGCCGCTGTCCACATAGCAATAGCGGTGATAATCGTCCACCGTCAAGCGAAAGAGCAGCAGCGTGCCGCCGTCATAGACACGCGCGAGCGCCTTATCTCGTAAAAGGCTTTCCATGGTGTACATAGTTCCTTTGATAGCAAAACACGAACTTTCGGTGATTTCATGCACCGTCAGTCTGCTGTCACATGGCGAAATCAAACGCGTCGCTTCCATGCTCACCGGCCGCATCTCCGGCTTGATCCTGCGCATAAAAAAGTCATTGTATGAACGGAAGCTTCTTTCCTCATACTGGCTCATGTCAATCTTGTTTTTTTCAATGAAACGTGGAATCCCCACGCGCGAAAGTCTGCTGTTTAAGACCCGTCCGCCGAGTTTGGAAACCCAGGGCTGAATCAGAAGCTTAACACAAACTCTGCCGCCGCGAGTTCCGTACAGCCCGCGCAGGAAACGATCCTGCCCTTCTCCGCCCTCGACGCGGCGGCCTGCTCGATCTCTGCAATCCATAGGCAAGCCACCCTCGCTAGGTCGTAAACAGGACCGCATGCCACTGCATGCCCCCGCCCTGCACAAAGGAAAAAATCAGCGCTGCTGCCACCAGAAGGCAAATCAAAAGCAGCACCTTGTTGCTCGGCTTACGAAGCTTGAAATTCGCGATGAACAGCATGCCGACCGTAAACAGCATGATTGTCAGAACAAGACTGAAGATCTGTGCCCCCACAATCATGTGGATGACGAACAAGATCGGCAAAATAATCGCGATGGAAGTGATCGGCAGACCATAATATACTTTTTCGTATTCTTCCTCTTCAGAGAAAAAATGATTTGTCTCCAACACGTTGAAATATGCCAGACGAATGACACCGCTGACGCTGTAAAACGCGATGGCTAAAAATCCGATTCTGCCCGTCACGCCCATACAGTAGCACAAGAATGCCGGAAACGCGCCGAACGCGACCACATCGCAGAGAGAGTCAAGCTGAATGCCGAACAGCTTTTCATCGTCTGTACGGTCTGTTTTCCTGCGGGCAACCTTACCGTCGAACATGTCAAAGAAGCCCGAAAGTGCCAGACAGAAGACCGCTGCCCCGAATTTGCCCGCGTGCGCCAGCGTCATGCCGATGATGGAAGACACCAGACTCATATAAGTCAAAATTACCGTATAGTTATAAAATCCTATCATGTTTATGGTTTTCCTTTCCGAATATCACCAAATATGCGATTGCCGTAAACACCGCGCTGATGAGAAGCTGGGCATAAAAGCTCAGGCCTCTGGACACGACCATGATTGGCGTGATGAGTTTCACGCCGCATACGGGCGTAAAGATTCTTTCAAACAAATGCTCGCTGATTCCCAGACCGCCCGGCAGCGGCAGCATATCCGCAGCCAGGGAGATCGTGCCCTGCAGGGTGATTGTTTCCGCCATGCCGATGCTGCGGACTCCAAAGCTGACAAAGACCAGATAGGTAACCGCGAACAGCAGACAGCGCTGCGCGAAGGTGATCAAAAAAACATGCACGGTGATTCGTCTGTTCTTTTTAATATACGCGGAGGCTTCCCGGTATTCATCCATATAGGCTGCGGCCTTTCCCTTCATCGCGTTCCATCTTTCGCGCGGAAAAAGCGGTGAGAACCGTTCCATCAGCTGCAACACCAGTTTTTTGGTAAAGAGAGGACAGAATACCAGCGCGGCCATGAAGCTCACACAGAGCACATTCAGCAGCATCCCCAGCTTCACCCAGAACAGCGCCGGTCTCAAAAGATGCATCAGCCGCCGCGGTCTGAAAAGCAGCAGCAGCGCGCCGATCATCACCAAAACGGTCTTGTAGGCAATTGTAATCAACAGCAAGATCATAGACGAAATGTGAACGGGGAGCTTATCCCTGCCCATAAAGACAAGCTGCATCGGCTGTCCTCCGGACGCCGTCGGCGTAACGAGGCTGAAGAAAAACCCCACAAAAGAATACAGGCAGCAATGCATCAGCTTCGGTTTCTGCTTCAGATTTTTCATCAGATAGTAGATGATGAGCGATTCACACAGGATGAACGCCGTCACAAGCAGGAGGCCGATCAGCCAAACAGCGCCGCCCGCGCGTCTGATAAATCTGAGCACCGCCTTAAAATCCTCACCTTTGAATACATAAAACAAAGTCAGACTAAAGCACAGAATCAGAAAAACAGCGTTAAAAATGATTTTTTTCTTATCTTTCATGCGTTTCTCCCATATCGCGCCATACCCTCTGATTGACACGCTCAAACATGCGCTGCACAGGGCGGTACCAGTTCGTGCGCATGCCCAAAGCGAACGCGAGCAGCGCCGTCAACAGTCCGCCTGCCACGTCCACAATATAATGCTGCTTTGTAAACTGTGTGGAGGCACAAATCAGCAGCGCGTAAGCAAGCACCGCTGCCTTGACCTCAAACTTCACCTCATGGCATCGGTAAATTCCCAGCCAGCACATCAGGCTCACCAGACAGTGAATAGACGGGAAAAGATCATACGGCATATCCACATGGTAAATCAATGCAAGCAAGGCGTCACAGAAGCCATCGATTTCAAACTGCGGCCGCGCGTTGGTGGTCGGCAGCACGATAAAAAAGACTCCGCAGATGGTTCTTGACAGCAAATCTGCCGTTACGAAACGAAACAAAAATTCCTTGCTGTTATATTTTGCGGTCATCACATAGCACAGAGGCCAGAACACAAAGCTGGATACATAAATCAAAATCCACCAGGATTGGAACGGCAGCGCCAGATCAAAGGGCGTACTGAAATCATAATGTGGTCGGTTCGCGCATAGAACCTGTGTGCCCCAATAAACGATGCAGTTCCATGCCAGACAGGAAAGCAAAGGAATGACCGCGTAAGGCGGTATGATCCTTGCGATTCCCTGTCGCTTCTGATCTGAAATTGTGTTTTCCCTTTTGCTTGCTTTGTCCATACGATTCCCCTTTTGTTTCGCGTATCTTTTATTATACTTGTTTGTCAAAGTTTTTGCAATATTTTAGCGAGAATTGTCAGATTTTCGCAAGAAATCTTAAGATTTCGCGTTTTGGCAGCAAAACGCGCCTGACGAGAGCAGAGATTCCTGCGCGTGCATACCTGCCACGGATGCGCGGCCGCTTTGCAAGGTGCTTTTGCCCTGATTCCGGAAATATCGCACAGCGATATTTTCTACATAATAACAAAAAATCCCATAAGCTCTATGGGATTTTTGTCAATCATATTTTCGCCTCGAAAGCTCCTAAGCGAGACTCTTGAGAAATACCTCTTTCATGCTGCACTGCAGCGGATATCCGAGATCCTCAAAGGTCTTATCCATCGCGGCGAGCGTCATGCACAAATCCGCCTCGTTCGCGTTTTCGCCCATGTGTCCGATGCGGATGACCTTGCCGGCCAGGACATCGAAGCAGCCCGAAATCATCACATTGTATTTGTCTCTCATCGTCGAAAGGATTGCCTGGTCCGTCAAACCTTCCGGAACCTCGATGACCGTAACCGTATTGGAGTAACCGGATTGCAGATACAGGTGCAGACCTGCCTTCGTGAGCGCCTCTCTCGTCGCCGCCGCGATTTTGGCATGGCGCGCGTAAATTTCCGTATCCGCGAGCACATTGTCCACCGCCGTGCGCAGCCCCACGATATCGCTGATCGGCATGGTATATGGGAAACACTTGTCCTCATAGTACGACAGGAAATTGAGCAGGTTCGCGTAAAACGCGGCCACCGGCGTTTTGCGGTTTTGCATCACCTGCTTCGCTTTTTCGCTGACCCATACCATCGTCAGACCCGGCGGCGCGGAAAGTGCCTTCTGAGAGCCGCCGCAAAGAATATCGATACAGCTCGCGTCAAAATCTACCGCCTCGCCGAACATGCCTGCTACCGAGTCCACCACGTTCAAAATACCGTACTCCGCAAGCAGCGGACAAATCTTGGAAATGTCGTTGAGCACACCGCTCGGCGTATCACAGTGAACGACCGTCGCGTACTTAAAGTCGGAATCTTTTTCGAGAAAGGCGCGCAGCGCCTCCACATCAATCGGATTGTGGTAATCAGAGGTGAACAGAACAGGCTCTCCACCGTACATGCTGACAAAATCCGCGAACCCCTTGCCGAAGATGCCGTTATCGAGTACCAAAACCCGATCTCCCGCCTCTGTCAGACTCGCGCAGGCCGCTTCCAGACCCAAAATGCCTTCTCCGCCCAGAATGTACGCGCTGCCTGAGGCGTGCAACAGGGTTTGGAGGTGATCGCAAGTCTCTTTGTAAAAATCAAAGAACGCTTCATCCAGATCCGGATTGGTCGTCACAAAGCTCCTTGCTCTTCTGACATTTTCGCGAACCTGTGTCGGTCCCGCTGTCATAATCTTATACATAACCGTTTCCTCCTTTTGCAGCTTTAGTATCTCGCCGCGATTTGCTTCAGCTTGCCCGCGAACGGAATTACGATTACGCCCGCCGTTGCGACCTGAATGATGTTTCCCGGAATCGAGCCGAGCGGAGCGACCCAGTTCCCGAAGAGGATGCCCTCGGCAAGATAGTATCCCGCGATTTTAATGATGAGCGCCGCGATGACCGCGACAGTATTGGCGATGATAGGGCGTACCTTCAATTTTTCGGAAATCATTCCCGAAACATAGCCCATCAAGCCTACGATGACCAATGTAAACGGCGCCCATGCTGTCCAGCCTGAAATCAGATCGAACAGGCCCATGCCAATGCCGCCTGCCAGAGCGCCGGTGCGTTTACCGAAAACAAAGGCGCCTAAGAACATCGGCACATTGCCAAGGTGAATCAAGCCGCCGTTTCCCATCAGCGGAAGTCTGATATTGATAAACATCGTCGCCGCGAACGTCAGCGCGATAAAAAGCGCGTCAATGACCAGCTCCTTTGTCTTGTCCTGCGTTGAAATTGCTGCTTCTCTTTGTGTACTCATCGTTTATTCTCCTTATCCTTTTGGTTGATGCTACTATCATACCGCAAATCTATATATATGAAAATAGATAGTTTTATTTATTTTAATATATACAGTTTTCATTCCATCCGACAAGATAAGGATTATTTTTGTTTTATAGATACAGTTTTTTCTTTTTAACTTACGTACAGACAGAGAAGTCATTTTCGTCCTGCGTTTTTATGGTGTTACCGGTGTCTCCGGCTTTTTTTCGCCGTTCAGGATTTCCATAAATTCCTCGCCGGTAATGGTTTCTGTCTCATAAAGGTGTTTCGCAATTTCGTCAAGCTTTTCGCGATTCGCAAGCAGGATTTCCTTTGCTTTTTGGTGCTGCCCGCGTACCAGCTCGGAAACCTTGCGGTCGATCTTCGCCTGCGTTTCAGCGGAGCAAGACAAGGTGGTATCACCGCCCAGATATTGGTTGGTGACGGTTTCCATCGCGACCATATCGAAATCTTCATCCATACCGTAACGTGTAATCATCGCGCGCGCCAGCTTGGTTGCCTGCTCGATATCGTTGGAAGCTCCCGTTGAGATACTGCCGAACTGTACTTCCTCGGCGGCGCGGCCGCCGGTCAGTGTCGCGATCTTGTTCTCTAACTCTTCCTTTGTCATCAGATAGTGGTTGCCTTCCTCCACCTGCATGGTATAGCCCAGCGCGCCGGAGGTACGCGGAATAATCGTAATCTTCTGTACCGGCGCGGAATTGGTCTGTTTCGCCGCGACCAGCGCGTGTCCCACCTCGTGATACGCGACGGTCCACTTCTCGGAATCGGTGAGAATCGCGTTCTTCTTCTGATAACCCGCGATAACCACCTCGATGCTTTCCTCAAGATCTTCCTGCGAAACCGCTTCCCGATGATCTCTGACCGCGCGCAGCGCAGCTTCATTGATGATGTTGGCAAGCTCCGCGCCGGAAGCGCCTGAGGCCATACGCGCGACCTTCAGGTAATCAATGTGTCCATCTGTCTTGACTTTTTTTGCGTGTACCTTGAGGATATCTTCCCTTCCTTTGAGATCCGGCAGTTCTACCGGAACTCGACGGTCAAACCGTCCCGGTCTCGTCAGCGCGGGGTCGAGCGATTCCGGACGGTTGGTCGCCGCCAGAATGATAACCCCGTTATTGCCCTCAAAGCCGTCCATTTCGGTCAGCAGCTGATTGAGCGTCTGCTCCCGTTCATCATTTCCGGCAAACTGTCCGTCACGTTTCTTGCCGATCGCGTCGATTTCATCGATAAACACGATGCATGGTGCTTTTTCCTTGGCCTGCTTGAAGAGGTCGCGCACCTTGGACGCGCCCATACCGACGAACATTTCAACAAATTCCGAGCCGGACATGGAAAAGAACGGAACATTTGATTCGCCTGCGACTGCCTTAGCGAGCAAAGTCTTGCCGGTTCCCGGAGGGCCGACGAGCAAGATGCCCTTCGGCATCGACGCGCCGATCTCTTTGTAGCGATCCGGATTATGCAGATACTCGACGATTTCCGTCAGATTTTCCTTGGCCTCATCTTCGCCCGCGACATCCGAAAACTTAATGCCGTCCGACGATTTGATATAGATCTTGGCGTTGGATTTTCCCATGCCAAAGATCATTGAGTTGCCGTCCTTGCCGCCCATCATTTTTTTTGACAGATACTGTCCGAGTGCCACAAAAATCACGATCGGCAGAATCCACGTCAGCAGGATATTCGCGAGCGGCGACATCTGCTGCACAATCTGACTTGAAAACTTCGCGCCGGACTCATACAGTCTCTCGGTACGGTCGGGGTCGTCCATCAGCCCCGTCTTGTAAATTTTACTGTTGTCTTTATTCGTAAAAATAATCTGGTTGCTCTGGATTTCAACCTGTCCGATCTTGCCCTTTTCGGTCATGGACATGAAGGTGCCGTAATCTACCTCCTCGACCTGCTGCTCCGCGATATACGGCATCGCAAAGGCGTTAAAAAGCATGAGCGCAAGTAATACGATCAAGTAGTAATAGGCCAGATTTTTCTTCGGTTTTTTCACCTCGTGCATAGGGATCCTCCTTTGTCATTTCGCGTGTTCGCGTTTGTTTCCACTCCGTCCGCAGATTGCAGCGTTTCCGGGCCCGCTTGTCGTGCGGGGAATGCGCCTCGCCAAGCATGGTATCCGGCAATTCCGACACATTGCGCGTGTTTCCGCGAACCTTGCCTCACGGCATTGCCGTATGCTAAAGACTATTATACCACCTATTTCGTCGGATTTCACATCCCAAACTGATTTTTTTGTGAAAAGGCGGTGGCAATCGTGAGTTTTTTGTGACTTTCCGCAAAAAATATGATAGAATAAATGGGTATGTAACATTCATCCATGGGGTTATGGACATTGAGATGGAGATAGAGAAAACGGAGAAAATCACAGGAGGGAAAACATTGCACTTAAAGAAGGTATCACTGACACGCAATCAGCACAAATTCCTGCATGCGGCGCTTACCGTCACCTTAATGGCCGCGCTCGTTCTGCCCGCCGGCCTGTCCGGTACCCGGACCGCATCGGCACAGCAGCCCGCCGCCACAGCGAAAACAGCGACAGCAAAGGCTACCATCATGCTGACAGGAGATTTGATGTGCCATCCGACGCAACAGCAGGCCGCTTATGACGGAGAGACGTATGACTTCACACCGACTTTCCGCTATGTCAAAAAAATCTTCGCGCGGGCGGATCTGGTTGTCGGCAATTTAGAAACATTGGTAAGCAAGAGCCTGCCGCTGTCCAAAGACATCAACTATGTGCAGACAAGGCCGTATCTCAACGCGCCGGACAACTTTTTGGATGCACTGAGCTATGCCGGCTTCGACGTTCTGATTACCGCCAACAACCATGTTTGTGATGGCGGAGAAACAGGAATTCAGGAGACTTTGGACGCGCTTGACGCGCATGGATTTGCGCATACCGGCTCATTCCGAACCGAAAAAGAAAAACGTTACGTACTCGCCAAAGCTGATGACATCAAGGTCGGCATTCTCGCGTACGCAACGTATTTTAACAAAAAAGAACAATTCCTCGCGGGCGGCAAAGCAGGCTACATGCTCAACCGCGCTTCTGAGGAAGCCATTAAGGCAGATGTCAAAGCGCTCAAAAAGGCCGGCGCGGAGTACATCATCGCCTACAATCACTGCGGTACCGAATACTCGCAGGTACCTGCCGCAAGGCAGCGGCGCTACGCCAAAATGCTTGCCGGAGCCGGTGTGGATTATATCATTAACTCGCACCCGCATGTCCTGCAGCCCTTCGGCAAGGTCAAGGTAGATGACACCGTCTATCCGGTGCTCTACTCCATGGGAAATTTCGTTTCCGGCATGGCAGATCACAACACCAAGGAGACCATCATTCTTTCTCTGACCCTGCAGCGTGACGAAAATGGCAAGGTATCGCTCAAAAGTCAAAGGTATTATCCTTGCTACATGCTCGATTTCTATGAAAACGAGTCTTTCGTCCTGATGCCCGAAGACAATCGCTATAATGACGGCTTCTTCGTGAAAACACCCGTCTCCCTAGCGAAGGAAATGCGCGCGCACTTTGAGCACATTCATGAGGTGGTCGGACATCTGTATTGACCGGCGCGCGGCGGTAATCTTCTTCACGGAAGACCATGCGCCGTATAAGCGATATGTGTTGCCGCGGCCATCCTCATGTTCACTGACAGCACGCAGCTGGATAAGATAAGCCTGCCCTTTTCGCAGAGACGTAAGCTCTGTGAAAAGGGTATTTTTGTTGACCGTCAGGCTCTGATATTGTTTCTTTGCGAAATCTGCTTCGGTCGCGTAGCGCAGTTCATATCGGTCCGCACCGCTGACCGGATTCCAGCTGATATCTGCGGATTCATCGCCGCTGCGTCTTACAGAAAGGCGTGTCGTTCTTTCCGGACAAATCTCAACCGTAAAGCGTAGCTTGGCAGGCTGCGAGACGCGATTGCCCGTCGTCTGCGCGTAAATATACACGCGTCCAAGTCCCTGCGGCGTAACGAGGCCGTTCTCCGAGACTGTCGCGACACCTTCGTTCCGGCTTTCCCAGGTGATGCCGGTACCGTCTCCGTCCGCGCGCGCCGAAAGCTGCAGCGGCTTGTCACTGCGTATCATACGGTATCTCATCTTAGATGTGGTCATTTTTTGCGGTTTGCCAAGAATGGTATAAGCCGCTGTCGCAGTGCCGGTATAGTGTCCCTTGCCGGTAACCACGACCGTATACTCACCAATCTCGGTACATTCCTGTATCTCCTTGCCGTCCGCGTCTAAATACTTGACTGTGTATTCCTCCGGCGCGAGCGTTTCGGTAATAGTTTCTATCTCCGGTGATTCCGCCTCTTCTTCATCGCCTTCCTTCCCTGCCGGCGTGTCAGCAGCGTTTCCCTCGTCCACAGTTCTACTATGCGCGGCCGCAGACGCGTCCACCGCGTCAGCGTTACGCTTCTTTGTGCCAAAAGAATTCTCCGCAGCGGCGCTGCCTGATTGTTCCTCACTTGCCTCCGGCGATGTTGACTGAGGCTTCTCCGATGTTGACTGAGGCTTCTCCGACTTTGTCTGCCCTTCCACCTTTGCCTGAGATTCCTCCGGCTTTGTCTGCGTTTCCACCTTTGCCTGAGCTTCCTCCGGCTTTGTCTGCACCGATTCCTCCCGGTTTACGCCTGGCTTCGGCCTACTGACTTCCCGAGTATAGGTATAAGTGACCGCAAGCACCTTCGGTGTCTGTGCCTGTCCGCTGCAAATCGCCAAATAGCGATCCAACTTGACAACGCAATTCTCCATCCTGCGCGGCGTGTTGTCCGCCTGCGCAGCAGCGTCCTGCATCCCTGCGTCCACCATCTGCACACCTGCGGCAGCGCTCTTCCGCAATGCTCCCGCGTCCGCCCCGGTCTTGGCAAAGGCGCTGCACGCCATACCAAACGAAAGCAGCAGAGCCAGCAACCCTGCCGCAGCTTTTCTCCATCTATGCTGTGTCTTTTGCTTGTTCATTTTCATCCAATTACCCCTGTAAAAGGCGGCCGATGGGCCGCCCGTCATGTTTTAATTTGTGTTTTTATTTAGGTCTTGCTTCGTATTTCTGTTTCTTACAGCTTTACAATTTCTCAATCTCTGCAAGCGTAAGCCCCGTTATTTTTGCAATAACATCTGCGGCGATATGTTCTTTCTGCATGCCTTTAGCAATATCAAATGCAGCCTTGCGTTCACCGGATTTCTCGCCTTTGCTGAATCCGGATTTCTCGCCTTTGCTGAATCCGGATTTCTCGCCGTCTTTTACGCCGGCGTCGTAGCCGTCCAGTCTCGAGATTTCGAGATCTTCTTCGCGTGTCAATTCTTTGAATAACATCTCAATCAACTCCGTTCCGTAATGCTCCATAAATTCTGTGAGAACGCCTTCTTGTTGGCACTGCTCCATGATCTTTACCATCACAGCGCCAGTCAGCTGGTCGATATGTCCGTAGCTGCGGACGATCTCCACAAAGCGGCTGTACTGCCTGAGTGTCTCACATTTTTTCAATATCTCTGCGTGCTTCTCACTATTTATATTATACACTTTAACGATGAGTTGTAAAGCATCTTCTTCCGCCTCTTCCTCTTCACCGAGATAGGCATCTGACAGGCGCAGCTCCTGATATTCCGGCATATCTTCCGATCCGTTGTACAAGACGATAAAGGAAGGTCTTGGGATCCGCAGTGTTTTTTCGCGATACAGCTGTTTCGTGTCGATCATACGTTTCAGTACAGTCGCGATGTACAAAAGGTCCCGGAGCGGCAGATTGCCGTTGATGGTTGACTGATGCTCTACGAGCACGACGAAACGCTTGTCAAGTACAAAGGAAACGTCATTTTTGAGCGTGCGGAACAGAACGTCTTTGATTGTCACAATATCGATGGCAGTATCCATGCCATAATTGGTGTCAAAAATTGCGTTGTAGAGTTCGATCAGCTTGTCTTTTTCATGAAAGACTGTGACAAATACTGAATCCTTGTAGTTTCGTTCCAGTTCCGCTGTTTCTTGCGGCTGCAAATTTAGTTCTGCTTGTTCTGCTTTTTTCATAAAGTTTCTGACTCCTTCCCTTTACACACAAGGCAATGTTCCTGCAGGTTCCCACGACCGCATTGACAGCAGGACGAAAGATCCGGCGTCACCCTTTGCTGCGCGGTGATACCTGCTTGTGGGATGGCTCCAATGTAGCAGAAAAGCAAAACTAAATCAACTATATTTTCTAAATATGTTGTATTTTGGTATTGAAATGTAAGATTTTGAGCTTTTATTGTAAATCACATGATAAAGCGAGCCGACTGTTAGCGAGTAATTTTGTAAATTTCATGAACTATATATTCTGCTTTGTTAATGAGTAAATTCTCCGTCGATCAAACGGCCTGCAGTCTAGTTGGCTGCGTCATCCTTTTTGAGAGTCTTTTAGAGTTCCTTGATATAGTCTGCCTCGGCAGACATAGCCCTTTTTTTGTCCAACCACAAGACTTATAGTTCCTTACGCCTGTTAATCCTTGAATTTACAAGGTTTTTTTGACTTTTAATCAACACAAAAGAGCTGGCGCTCCGGTCGATAGGTTCCATCAACTGTGCGGCAGCTCCTTTTCCTACATAATAAAAACATCTTCCATTCAGAGTGTTTGATAGCGGTGTGCTGTAACATTTCGAATCCCGGTGAGTTCCTTCCAAGGGATCTATCTATCATTTATGCGTGCCTGATCACTTCGTCTCTATGCTGCATAAATTTCAATCCATCTTATTCAAATCATCAAAGATCTTCTGCATCCTACGGTCGAGGGTCGCGCTGACCTCTGCGCAGGCCTTGAGCTCGATGTCAACGCGGGAGGAGATATCCTTGTTCTGCTTGTACCGCAGCTGATGCTCCAGGCTGGCCCAGAAGTCCATGGCAATGGTCCGAAGCTGGACCTCTACCTTCATGTAGTGGGGCTCTTCCTGGAGGAAAATGGGAATGGAGATGATGAGGTGCAGGCTCCGGTAACCGTTGGCCTTGGGGTGCTTGATGTAGTCC
>ERZ780198.2957-NODE-2957-length-12119-cov-7.575514_pt1 | contig 12119 bp, 9 predicted proteins | sample MGYA00510979_ERZ780198 | MGnify/ENA primary metagenome ERZ780198 (study PRJEB29588, sample SAMEA2158039) | human gut metagenome | biome: human gut; feature: human-associated habitat; material: faeces | place: Denmark | collected 2008/2010 ...
CAGCGCCAGCGAGTGGCTGGAGGAAATGAACAAGATGATCAACATGGTCATCGTGATACTTACCGGCATTGCCAGCATCTCGCTGCTGGTGGGCGGCATCGGCATTATGAATATCATGCTGGTGTCGGTGACCGAGCGCACCCGCGAGATCGGCATCCGCAAGGCGCTGGGCGCAAAGGAGCGCACCATTCTGGCACAGTTCGTGGTGGAAGCAGCCACCACCTCGGCGCTGGGCGGCGTTTTAGGCATTGCGCTGGGCTATGCGGTGTCCATGGCGGCAAACAAGGTGCTGCCCATGTTTATGACCGATACCACCGTTACGGTAAGCCCCTCCTTCAACTCCATCGTGGTGGCCTTTGGCATCTCGGTGGGCATCGGCGTGCTGTTCGGCTACCTGCCGGCGCGGCGCGCAGCCCGGCTGAACCCCATTGAAGCATTGCGCTACGATTGATCGCGGCGGCGTGATAAACAAAGAACAAGAGGTACGACCAATGAAAAAACGGATTCTCGCATTTCTGCTGGCGGTCAGCATTGCGGTGTCGGTGCTGGTGCTGCCGGTCTCGGCGGCCAGCATCAACAACACGGCTCTGCAGACGGCTATTACTCTGGGCGCTGTGCCCACCGGTCAGGAGCTTAGCGCCAACATTACCCGCGGCGCTTTTGCCAAAATGCTGGTGTCCTTTTCCACCTACCGGGAGAGCGTAGGCGCGCAGGGCACGGTGGGCACTTTGTACCGGGATGTGCCCGGCACCTCCCAGTGGGCACCCTATATCCGCATTGCGGTGCAGCAGGGCTGGATGAACGGCTACACCGATGGTTCCTTCCGCCCGGACAACACCGTTACGCTGGAGGAAGCCTGTGCTGCGGTGCTGAAGATGCTGAGCTATAAGACCACCGACTTGACCGGCTCCTTCCCGCAGGCACAGCTGAACAAGGCGCAGCAGATCGGTCTGCGGGACCAGCTGACCTGCACACAGGGACAGGCCATGACCTACGAGCAGTGCACCCTGCTGCTGTACAACGCCCTGCGCGCCAACACTGCCAGCGGCAGCGCCTACGGCAGCTCGCTGGGCTTTACGGTGTCCAACGGTCAGGTGGATACCTCCTCGGTGCTGCTCAAGAGCCGCAAGGGTCCCTTTGTGGCAGAGGAGGGCACCCAGCTGCCCTTTACGCCGGTGAGCGTCTACCGCAACGATAAGGTCTCTGCCTCGGCAGAGCTGAACAAGTACGATGTGTACTATTACAGCGAGAGCCTGCAGACGGTGTGGGTCTACACCCGCCGCGCCGCAGGCCGCATTACGGCGGTATCGCCCAGCGCCAGCGCACCTACCGCACTGACCGTGGCGGGCAGCAATTACACGCTGGGCAGCTCTGCCGTGGCGTCCAAGATCTCCTCCCTGAACGGCGGCGGCGTGGGCGAAGTGGTTACCCTGCTGCTGGGCATGGACAACGAGGTAGCCGATGTGATCACCGGCGAGGAAGCCGACAGCGTGTTCTACGGCGTGGTGCAGACCGCCACCCGCAGCCTTGTAGAGGACAACGGTGCAGACGTGCTGCAAAAGATCTCGGTGATGTGCACCGACGGCATCATCCGCACTGTGAACATCGACAAAAGCCTGAACTACCCCACCGGCTGGCTGGTGGAGATCAGCGTGACCCCCGAAGGGGAGCAGGTGACCGCCGTCAAGTCCAAATCGGTCAGCGGCACCATCAACGACACCGCCACCGCGCTGGGGGACTATGCTCTGGCCGATGACGTACAAATCTTGGAAACGACATCGGAGGGGTTGGCTGGGACGGTTCGTCCCAGCCGAATAGCGGGGACAAAGCTGAACGCACTGGCCGTGCGCTACTATACGCTGAATGAGCAGGGGCAGATCGACCGTCTGATTTTGAACGATGTTACCGGCGATCTGTGGAAATACGGCGTGCTGGACGATGTGAAGAATCTGGCCGTCAATGCCGGTTCCATTCTGGGCACCCTGACCGGCAGCGGCTCCTCCGGCTCAGGGAATGGTTCTTCGGGAAATAGTTCTTCCGGTTCCGGCAGCGGCTCTAAGGGGGACAGTTCTTCCGGTTCCGGCTCTACCGGCGGCACCACCACCACCACGGTGGTGGATGATCTGCGCAGTGTGCTGGTGCCCACCACCAGCGAGATCCTGTGGGGCGTCATTGACGGCTCGTTGCTGAGCACGGTCTGGAATCGCATCACCAGCAGTTCCGGTTCGCTGCTGAGCATCGGCCTCAAGCAGCTGGCCAAAATCACCGGCCAGCCCATGAGCACCATCCTCAACTTTGTGGGCGGCGGCGCTACTTACATCTGCTACGTCAACGGCAGTCAGGCCAGCTTTTCCACCTCCATCAAGTACCCGGTGCTGGCGGGCGGTCTGGCAGTGCGGCAGAATGTGAACGGCACGGTAAAGGCTATGATCCAGCTGATGCCCATGAAGATCGACAAGGTGGGCGCAGCCTCGGTGATGAGCAACGGCACCCGCTACGAAACGGCTGACGATATGCAGGTGTACCTGTGGTACAAGGGTCAGTATTACGCCACCAAGCTTTCGGAGGTGAACTCCGAGGGCTACTACCTGACTGGCTGGTACGATAACTTTGGCTGCGCAGCAGGCAAGCGCGTGCGAGTGATCGTGGCGGTCAAAAAGGACTGATGGACTACTATGACCCCCGGCGCAGGGCGCTGCGGGCGGTGCGGCAGCTGCTCTACCCGCGTGAGTGCCCATTCTGTGGCCGGGTGCTGGGAGATATACGGGATTGCCCGGACTGCGCAGAGCAGCTGGAAGTGCTGCGCCGCAAGCCCGGCATCCGGCTGGACCCGGCGCAGCACTATATCGGCAATCTGACCGGTGCGGCTGCGCCCTACCGTTACAACGGCTGTGTACGGCGCGGCATCCTGAACGCAAAGTATCAGGGCAAGCCGTGGCGGGCAGTAGAGATGGGTAACCGTCTGGTGCAGCTGGCCTTTGGCGGGGAGCTGACCGTGCAGTACGGCGAGCTGCTCCCGCAGCCGGTGCCGTGGGCGGCCATCGGGTACGATCTGATCGTGCCGGTGCCGGCCTCCGGCAAAAAGCGCGGATATAACGTGCCGGAGCTGATGGCGCTGCCGCTGGCCAAGGCCATGGAGGTGCCGCTGGCACCGCAAGCGCTGGTGCGTACCCGCACCAAACGGCATCAGGCCGGTCTGCCGCTGGAACAGCGCATGGCCAACGTAGCAGGCGCTTTCCGGGCGGCACAGCCGCAGCAGCTGGAGGGCAAGCGCATCCTTCTGGTGGATGACGTCATCACCACCGGCACAACGGCTGCCGCCTGCGCACAGGCACTGCTGCACGCCGGGGCGGACAGCGTGTTCGCGCTGGCCTTTGCCACGGTGGAGTTTGACACACCGCCGGACGACACCACCCCCATCTGCGAGGATGACGAGGAAGAAGCATACAGCGATTTTTGAAAATAACGTTCTTTCGCGCATCCTTCCCGTAGGCAAAAGCCGGGATAATAAAATGTAAAAACCGTATCAGAAATTTGGAAAAAGCGCTTGACAAAACGGGCAAAGTCGGGTATACTAATCAAGCTGTGAGCGACAAACGCAAACAGATATCCGGGTGTAGCGCAGTTTTGGTAGCGCGCTTGAATGGGGTTCAAGAGGCCGTGAGTTCGATTCTCGCCACTCGGACCAAACAAAAATAATCCGAACTTGTTTCCGATGGGAGACGGGTTCGGATTATTTGTTTTCTACGGAAAACAGACTTGCATTTATCAAAAAATAACCGAACCTTGCGGCTGTTGATGGAATGTGCTGCAGAGTTCGGGCAGATCCTGTAAGGAGGGTCATATTATGAATACCACATTGCGGCGGGATGCGGATGAGATCATCCGTGCCAGCATTCAGGCGGTGCTGCCGGATAAGGCTGTGTGCCGTGCGCTGGAAAACTTTCAGCCCAGAGGCGGCAGGGTGCTGCTGGTGGCGGCAGGCAAGGCTGCATGGCAGATGGCGCACGCCGCCGTGCAGGCACTGGGGCACGTGGACGGCGGCGTGGTGGTGACCAAATACGGCCATGTGAAGGGCAAAATCCCCGGCATAAGCTGTTATGAGGCGGGCCATCCCGTGCCGGATGCCAACAGCTTTGCAGCCACCGAAAAAGCCTTGACGCTGGTACAGGGGCTGACCGAAGAGGATACCGTGCTGTTTCTGCTTTCCGGCGGCGGCAGCGCCCTGTTTGAAAAGCCGCTTGTCCCCGGCGGGGAATTGCAGGACATCACCAATCAGCTCCTTGCCAGCGGAGCGGACATTGTGGAGATGAACACCATCCGCAAGCGGCTGTCCGCTGTCAAGGGCGGGCGGTTCGCGCAGGCCTGTGCGCCTGCAAAGGTGTTCAGTATCGTGCTCAGCGATATTCTGGGCGACCCGCTGGATATGATCGCCTCCGGCCCCGCTTACCCGGACAGTTCCACCAGCGCTCAGGCAATGGCCATCGTGAAAAAGTACGGCTTGCAGCTTTCCCAGCACGCCCAGTCCCTTCTGGCGCAGGAGACGCCGAAGACCCTTTCCAATGTGGAGACCCACATCACCGGCAGTGTGCGCCAGCTGTGCGTTTCCGCGGAGGAAACGGCGCGCAGTATTGGCTACACGCCCGTGGTGCTGACGGACAGCCTGCGGTGTACCGCCCGGGATGCGGGCAGCTTCCTTGCGTCCATCGCCCAGTATAACCAGTCCAGCGAAAAGTCTCTGGCCTTCATAGCGGGCGGCGAGACGGTTGTCCATCTGACCGGTACCGGCCTTGGCGGGCGCAATCAGGAGATCGCCCTTTCCGCCGCACAGGAAATCGCCGGTTTCCGGGACACTGCCGTGTTCTCCTTCGGCTCCGACGGAACGGACGGCCCCACGGACGCGGCGGGCGGCTACTGCGATGGGGAAAGCCGTGCTGCGCTTGCCGCACAGGGCGTTTCCATCCCGGACGTTTTGCAGCAGAACGATGCTTACCACGCACTGAAAAAATGTGATGGCCTGATTCTGACCGGCCCCACCGGAACCAACGTCAACGACCTGTCCGTTCTGCTGATCCGCAGATAAGACTGATGGATTGACAAGCGCACCTTTTTCGGTATAATGAAAAAGCCAGACGCACAGACGCAGCGCAGACCGGGAACCCGGTTTGCGCTGCGTTTTTTAAGCAGAAACAGGAGAGGGAAAGCATAATGACGAAAATCGAAACAGAGCGCTTATACTATTTCCTGATTAAAATCAAAGATTTTAATCAGGAAATAGTATTAGTGTTGCAAATCGCTCATTATTCTGCTATACTTGTTAACAACGCTGTCAAGTGTTGGAATACACTCTGGCAGTATAGCTGCGATGGACCAAATGCCCTGCCGGATGGCGGGGCATTTTTTACATGTCGATATGGGGGATTCCTATGAATGCGCAAAAGCGTCTGATTATCATAAAGGGGAAGGACAAAACGGACTCGGTCGCCAGTTTCCGGTTTCATGATGGAAAGTGCGACGTTGTTTATACCAGTTCACCCGGCAGAATATATAGCTTTCAGAACAGAAATGTGGAGATTCTCCCCCTGAAAAAACAAATCGATCCGGCGCAGGTGATCGTTACCGCGAATGGACAAACGTTCGGCGAGATTGATGAGATTCTTGACTTTGGCGCGTATTACCGTATCATTCGCGCAGGGAGAAAGGACCTCTCGTTTCATAGGAGTGAGGTGCAGTTTCAGCGGAATTGTCTGGCGGATGGAAAAAACAAGGAAGCGTTCCAGTATTTTAAGGAGACCGCTGCGGCAATCAGTCTGGTGACGGATAACGGCATCAATATTCTGAAAATGCAGTATGACAAAATTCAGCAGCTCAGTGAGAACACTGTTTTGGCAAGCTATCTTGCGCCGCAGAAAGAAACCGAAGCACCTCGCAGGCCGGCAGCTGTGATCTATCCGTTTGGCCTGAATCAAAGTCAGAAGCTGGCGGTGGAGCGGGCGCTTTCCTCAAAAATCAGCATTATCCAGGGGCCGCCGGGTACGGGGAAAACCCAGACGATTTTGAATATTATTGCCAATGTTGTCAGAAGCGGGAAAACCGTGGCAGTCGTCTCCAACAACAATTCCGCGACGCATAACGTTGCGGAAAAACTGGAAAAGAAGGATGCCGTCTTTCTGACTGCGTTTCTCGGCAGTCTGGCCAATAAACAGAAATTTCTGGATACACAGACCGGCGTCTATCCGGACATGCACGACTGGGAGATGCCGCTGGAGAAACGACGTCAACTGGAGCTGGAGACGACTGCACTTTCCACGGAATTGAACGAAATGCTCAACACTAAGAACCGCATAGCGGAAATTGAGCAGGAATTATTGCGGCTTAACCCTGAGCAGCACTATTTTGAGGAATATTATGCGGCGTATGGCAATGTGCTGACGGAGCGTCTGGACAGGCTGCCCTCGCAGAAGATACTCGCACTTTGGATGGAATTTGAACAGCACGCGGAGCGTGAGACCCGTCTGGGACTTCTGCAAAAGCTTTCCATCGTACTTCGGTTCAACCGCGATGCGCTCAGGCTGTTTCTTTCTTCTCCGGAACAGGTCATTCCCTATTTACAGAGCCGGTTTTATGTTGTAAAAAGACGGGAGTTGGAGAGTGAAAAGCGGAAACTGACCCGGAAGCTGGAGCATTACGCGTTCAACGCGAAAATGGATGAACTTACGAAAAAATCCTTGCGGCTGTTCCGTGCAGAGCTGGCGGCGCGGTATCCCTGGAAAGGCACTCGGAAACGTTTTGAAGAGGGGGATTTCCGGCGGAACTCCGCAGAATTTACCCGCGAATATCCGGTGGTGCTCAGCACGACCTACTCCATCAAGGGGACGCTGAGCATAGAGCATGTCTATGATTATCTTATCGTGGACGAAGCATCGCAGGTCGATTTGACTACCGGAGTCTTGGCCTTTTCCTGTGCGTGGAATATCGTGATTGTCGGGGATATGAAGCAGCTGCCCAATGTGTTAACGGAGGATGACATCCGCACCAGCGATGATATTTGGGCAAAGTATTCTCTGGATGAGCGGTATCGCTTCTCAACCCACAGTCTGCTTTCCTCTGCGTTGGAAACATGGCAGAATGCACCCGTCACGCTGCTGCGGGAGCATTACCGCTGTCACCCGAAGATCATCAACTTCTGCAACCAGAAGTTCTATCATGGACAGCTGATCATCATGACGAAGGATCATGACGAATCGGATGTGCTGACCATGTATCGGACGGCTGCCGGTAATCATGCCCGTGGGCATCTCAACCAGCGCCAGATAGACGTCATCCAGCAGGAAGTGCTTCCACGGCTGAATCAGCAGAATTTCCAAAGCATCGGCATTATCACGCCGTATCGGGATCAGGTGGCGGCCATCCGGAAACAGCTGGGCGGCGCTTATGAGGTGGATACAGTTCACAAATTTCAGGGACGGGAACAGGACGCTATCATTCTGACCTCGGTTGACAATGTGATTACGGATTTTGTGGACGATCCCCATATGCTGAATGTGGCGGTTTCCAGAGCGGTTCATTCTCTGACGGTGGTCACATCTCAGGACCCCCGCAACGACCAGACCAACTACGGTGACCTGACACGATACATCGAATATAATAATTTTGAAGTCATTCAGAGTCAGGTCTACTCTGTGTTCGATATGCTTTATCAAGGCTATGCAGAACAGCGCAGGACGTATCTGAGAAAGCACAGACGAGTGTCCGAGTACGATTCTGAGAACCTCATGTACTCTGTGATTCAGGAAGTACTGTCAGAGGAAGCGTTTTCTTCGATCGGGTGTGCAGTGCATGTTTCTCTTGCAGCGTTGGTGAAAGACTATGAACCGCTAACAGAGGAGGAACGCAGGTACGCCCGCAACCCATTGACACATATCGATTTTCTGCTGTTCCGTCAGATGGACAAGCAGCCCGTGCTGGCGATTGAAGTGGATGGGACGAGCTTCCATGAAGCCGGGAGCATGCAGGCAGGACGGGATGAGAAAAAGAACCGTATTATGGAAAAGTGTGGCGTCCCGCTGCTTCGTCTGCGGACAGACGGCAGTGGGGAGCGGGAGAAAATCAGAGACGCACTGCAAGAATAGCATACATTTGTTTAGGGTCTATCTGAATTTACAGGTTGGTGATAAAAATGCCTCTGGAAATCGTTCGCAATGATATTACACAAATGCGCGTGGACGCCATCGTCAACGCGGCAAATGAAACCCTTTTGGGCGGGGGCGGCGTGGACGGCTGTATTCACCGCGCGGCGGGGCCGGAGCTGGTGCAGGAATGCGCGCTTTTGGGCGGCTGCGAGACCGAGGATGCCAAAATCACGCATGGCTACAAGCTGCCTTGCAAGTATGTGATCCATACGGTTGGACCAATCTGGTGCAATGGGGCGCATGGGGAAAAGGGCAAGCTGGTTTCCTGCTACCGCAAGTCGATGGCGCTGGCAGAAGAGTATGGCTGTAAGTCGGTGGCATTCCCGCTGATCTCGGCAGGGGTGTACGGCTATCCGAAAGACCAGGCGCTGCAGGTGGCGGTGGAGACGATCCACGCGTGTCTGGAGGAGCAGGGGAGCACGCAGGGGATGCAGGTCTATATCGTGCTTTTTGACCAGTCGAATTATGAAAACGCAAAAAGGATATTTCCGGACATTACAGCATAAACATGTGAAAAACTACAAAACTTTTCTGAAAATACAGTGTATACATCGCAATAACGGATTGAAAAAGAAAAATATTGTGCCAAAATTAGTACAATATTGAAAAAAGAAAGCAGATGTGAGAGCATCAAATCAAAAGATCTGTGAAAACTAAAAAAGATGTAACAGTCAGTATTTTATGAAAAGCGGAGGTTTTATCATGAGTTTTTTAGCAAACAAAACCGCAATCATTACCGGAGCCGGCTACGCTGTCCTAAGTGACGGACGCTGCGGATCCATCGGTTACGGCATTGCGACGGCCTATGCCAAAGAAGGTGCAAATTTGGTCATCACCGGGAGAAACCTAAAAAAGCTTGAAGCTGCAAAAGAAGCACTGGAAGGACAGTTTGGGATTCGGGTACTGCCGGCGGCGGCGGATATTTATGCCGGAGCGGATAACCAGACAGCTGCCGAGGGGGTTGTCAAGCAGGCGATCGAGACATTCGGCGGCATTCAAGTGCTGATCAACTGCGCGCAGGCTTCAGCCTCAGGGGTTCCTTTGGCAGAACACACGACAGAACAGTTTGATCTGGCGATTTATTCCGGCCTTTACGCGGCGTTCTATTATATGAAAGCAAGTTATCCGTATCTGGCGGAGTCACACGGCAGTGTGATCAATTTTGCGTCCGGCGCGGGTCTGTTCGGAAATTACGGACAGAGCGCTTACGCGGCAGCCAAAGAGGGGATTCGCGGCATGACGCGAGTTGCCGCGACGGAATGGGGAAAGGACGGAATCAATGCAAACCTGATCTGTCCGTTGGCATGGACCGCAAAACTGGAAGAGTTTCAGCAGAAATATCCGGAAGCATTTGAAGCGAATGTCAAAATGCCGCCGATGGGGCACTACGGAGACGCAGAACTGGAAATCGGACGTGTCTGTGTGCAGCTTGCTTCCCCGGATTTTAAATATATGTCAGGCGAGACGCTGACGCTGGAAGGCGGAATGGGACAGAGACCGTAACAGAAAACGAAAAACTGAATTAGAGGATACCAAGAGGCACACAACAAGAGAAACCACCGAAAGGTTTGTTTCAATAGGCTGTGTGTTTTTTGCTGTAAAAAAAAGAAATAATAATGCAAAAATGCATTGCAATGCACAAAAATATGCATTTAGGAAAAAATATCGAAAAAAATTTGCCAATCAAACAAAAAAGTGGCGAATAACAGAGAGTTTGCAAGAATGAAAAAGTTGGCACGCTTCTTGCCTATTAAATGAAAATGTATTAAAAAAATGCAATTCTACAGTTTTATATGTACACATCAGAGCAGGAGGATAACAAGGATGCATGATTTTACGTTTACAATGCCGGCCGGAATCCGATATGGGATTGGCATGCACGAGCAACTTGGCACGATGCTGAAGGACGAGATGCAATTCCAAAAGGTATTTATCCTGACCGGAAGACATGTCGCCAGATCCGGGATCATCGAAAAGATCACCACAAGCCTTGCCGAGGCAGGACTGGAGTACCAGATCTTCGCGGAGGCAGTGCCGGAACCGGCAGTGGAAGATATTGACCGGATCGTAGGAATTTTAAGAGCAAGCGGCGCAGATGCCGTCTTGGCGGTCGGCGGCGGCAGCCCGATCGATACTGCTAAGGCGGTCTGTATGCTCATGACCCATGAAGGTTCTTGCAGGGACTATCTCTTTGGCGGCAGCAAAACGGTTACGAAGCCGGGAATGCCGCTGATCGCGATCCCGACCACCGCGGGAAGTGGAAGTGAAATGACTGCCGCGGCCGTAATCGAGGATAAACAGAAAAATGTAAAGCTTTCGATTACCAGTCCATATTTGGTACCAAAGATCGCTGTGATCGATCCGCAGCTGCAGACCGGCATGCCGCCGTTTATCACCGCGACGACCGGTATGGATGCCTTGACACACGCGATCGAGAGCTATGTGTCCAAACGTGAAAATCCGGTTGCGGATCTTTTCGCGCTGAAAGCGATCAAATTGATTGCAAGGAGCATTCGCTCTGCGACCGCAGACGGCAATGACATACAGGCTAGGGCGGATATGGCACTCGCGAGCACGCTGGCAGGAGTTGCTTTTATGAATGGCGGCCTTGGAATCGTGCATGGCATTTCGCAGACGATGGGCGCGATCGCGCATGTGGCACACGGCGAGGCAAACGCGCTGCTGCTTCCGTACTGCATGGAAAAGAACGCGCCTGCCTGTCCGGAGCGATTCCGGGATATCGCGCAGGCACTGGGCGAAGACGTTTCGACGCTTTCGAACAAAGAAGCGGCGAAGCTGGCCGCTAAGGCAGCCTTCCGACTGGCGGAAGATCTGCACATACCAACCAAACTGCATGAAGTCGGCGTGACAAGAGAAATGTTCGATGCCATTGTCGAAGGCACGATGGCATATCGCATGCTCTCAATCAACCCGATGAAAATAACAGAGCAGGATGTCCGAGATATTCTGGAAGCCGCCTACGCGTAACGGCATCGGCGGACTTTTACAAACAACAGGATGGCCTGACGAAGACAGAAAGGAAGGAAACTGAACATGAGAATAGAACAACATCCGATTCTCGATACCTTTGAAAAAGGCAGACAGGTGCGTTTCACCTACGATGGCCGGGAATTGACCGGCTATGAAGGCGAACCGATCGCCGAGGCGCTTCACGCGGCCGGTGTCATGGTGCACCGGTATACGACAAAAAAGCATGATCCGCGCGGTATGTTCTGCGCCATCGGAAGATGTACAGACTGTGTTATGATCGTAAACGGAAAATCAAATATCCGGACCTGCATTACACCGCTGGAGGAAGGCATGGTCGTGGAAACACAGTACGGAAACAGCAGTAGGGAGGATGCACAAAAATGATAAAACATTATGATTTAATTGTTGTCGGCGCAGGCCCCGCAGGTCTTTCGGCTGCCATCAAAGCTGCAAACTGCGGGATGCACGTCATTGTTTTTGATGAAAACCAGCGTCCGGGCGGCCAGTTGTTTAAACAGATCCATAAGTTTTTTGGCTCGAAGGAGCATAAGGCGAAGATCCGAGGGATCCGCATCGGCGAGGAACTGCTTGCGGAGGCCGAGAAAGCCGGCGTGGAAGTTTCCTTGAATTCTGTCGTTCTGGGACTCTATAATCTGAAAGGCGTTTCGGTCATGCGGAACAATCAGGTGGAGCATTTTCGCGGAGAAAATGTGATCATCGCGACCGGCGCGTCCGAGAATGTCGTACCGTTTGAAGGATGGACCACTCCGGGCGTCATCGGCGCGGGCGCGGCACAGACCATGATGAATCTGCACGGCGTCATGCCGGGAAAAAGAATTCTGATGGTTGGGACCGGCAATGTCGGACTGGTCGTCAGCTTCCAGCTTTTGCAGGCGGGTTGTGAGGTTGCGGCGGTTATCGACGCAGCGCCGCGCA
>ERZ780198.2964-NODE-2964-length-12105-cov-37.437427_pt1 | contig 12105 bp, 13 predicted proteins | sample MGYA00510979_ERZ780198 | MGnify/ENA primary metagenome ERZ780198 (study PRJEB29588, sample SAMEA2158039) | human gut metagenome | biome: human gut; feature: human-associated habitat; material: faeces | place: Denmark | collected 2008/2010 ...
CGGATGTAGGACTCGTTCCGGTAGGAACGGCGGTGCACGTTGATGCCGAATTCCACAATTTCCTCTTCCTTAGGAATATACCAGCCGTAGGACGAGGCGCTTCCGACGAGGTAGATCGCGTTGTCCACTTCGAATGCGGCGAGAGCGGCGGCGAAATCCTGCATCGTCATCTCCTCGCGGGAGACTGCTATGAATATCTCGCCGGCCTTCGAGCAAAGCGCCTTGCGGACAGTGGAACTCTTCAGATTGTTATCAACTGGCGAGCCGTTGTCCACGAGAGGATATTGCCTGAAAAAGTAGCCTTCCGTCTCGACGGCCTTGTCGAAAAGGTCCGTGTTTTCGGCGACTCCGATTGTGATCCGGCCGTCGATGATGGCGCAATAGCCCTTCTTGGATATTCCTTGAGCCAGCACTTCTCCTTTGAGCACAAAGGATCCGAGAATCTCGCGGTTGTCCGCGCGGATGTCCGCAGCCTGGGCCGCGAGGACATATTCACTCTTGTCCGCTTCGGGCGCGCCGACTGAGAGTTCCGGAACGGCGCAGTGCGGGATGTACAAAGTCAGCGGGACGCCGCCCGCGACCGTGGTGTCTATTTTCTCTGAATATGCCGTCCCGCAGGAGTCCGGGTCTTCCGTGGCGACGGTCATCAAAGAATCGCTTTTCGACTCCACGCTTTCCTCGAACAGTCCTGTCTGCTCGTCGCTCACGGCCTTTTCGCCTCTCCCGCAGACCACGATCAAGGCCACTGCGGCCAGCACAGCCAACGTGATGGCAGGGATCAGCCACTTTGGCCGCCTGGGAGGCTTGTTTCCGCTGGTGTTCCGACCTTTGTCACCTCCTATGAAGATGACTTCGTCGTCTCGTACATTATCGTAGTCCTGTCTGTTCATTTGAGTCTTCGTTTAGTCGTTGTTGTCATTGCCAAGAGCGGACTTCAAGGCTTTCAGCACTTCTCTTGACAGCCCGTCGGAAAGCACCACATTGAACCTGTCGCAGTCTGACAAGGCCAACGTCTGTTGTGAGATGTTGATCTCAGAGACAAAATCCAGATTGATGATGTGGCTTTTTCCCGCCCTGACGATAGTCTTGCTCTCGACATCGCCGATCACATCGGACAAACTGTTGTGGATCCACCCCAGCTTGTACGTCACCAGCGTGCCCTTGCTGCCTTTCACCACGTCAAGGACAGTGAATATCCGACTGTAGTTTCCCTCCGCCTTGACATACACAAGGCTCTCCAAAGGAATCCGCAGAAGGCTGGCCGTAGTCTCTATGACAAGATATTTCCCCATCAATTCCAGATCTTTCGCCCACGAATGTACAGATTATTTCCAAATAATCACCAACTCCCTCCCGACAAATGTACGAAATCAAAGAATACCGTACGAAACGCTCGCAGCAATTTCTAATGAATATGCTTGCTTGAATATGTCCGCTAACCCTCAGGTTACTCGTAATGATGCGTTTGATGAATGCATTCCCACATACAGTCCGTATATAGACCGCCCTTCCTGTGTGCCAACTGTCATCGCAAGATAATTTCGTACCGGACCTCTTGGTGTACCAAACACCTTCCTAATGTGGTTTCGTACACATCTTCTCTAAAATGTGACGTGATGCGCATCGCTCTGTGAATGAGTGGTATAATGTGTTGTCTTTGGCTTGATTCCGCTATAGGAATATGCCTGATTGGTTGATAGCTAATTGCTTGGCTGCCACTGGCTGATATTCAAAGAGTGGTGTGTAATGTTTTTATATTCAGGGAAATAAGCGAACTTCTTTGGGAGGGTTCAACTAAAGGCATAGTTCTTATGTATTCATTGATAATTAGTTGGCATTTACTGGATGGTGATGCGGTCTGGGGAGATGCTTCTTTTTCCGTATTCCAAAAAGCGATGGACTGCTCTTTCGAGCTTGTAGACACCGTTCGCGATTCTCTCCAGCCACCCGCTCCGGACATATAGAGTCTGCTCTTTCCTGTCTATGCCTTGTTCTGCAAGCCAAGAGGAGAAGAACAGAGAGTCTTGTGGGACTGAACTTAATATTCTTTTAATTTTTGTCGCCATAGCGGTAATAATTGCCGCAAATATAAATAAAAATAAAGGAATATATGCGGCGGCAGCAAAATTGGTTCATCGGATGTCCATAAGCAGTCCTGCGGAATATGTTCGCTTGATGAATATGCCCGTTAGGTCGCATACGGTTCTCTCCTCCAGCTCCGCATTTGATGTCTTACCCTTGTCTGGTACACCAGAAGCGCGTTTCCTGTACCGCAGATTCGATCCAGAACGTCCTATTGGCTCCTTGAACTTCCAGGTGTGAGAAACCTTGCGCACCTAAAATCGTATCCTCTTGACAGAGATTGAGTTTGTGTTCCAGGTGCGATCAGATTCGCTCACCTGGAAGTCGATGCCTTTCACACTGTCGGCGTAGCCTCTTATTCCCTGGGCTCATTACGAGATCCCCTGCAGATCCAGTTTGTAGATGACATCCTTGTCAATATGCACGTTTTTGAGAAACATCAGCATATACACCTTTCACGGAAACGTTGTCGTTGCAGAAGACCATATCGCTTTCTATCCTGTTGTCAATCTTTCGCTTAATCGTACCGTTGTCCGCTTTTCCAAGGCGATAATATGTATTTTTGTCCGTTTTTTCCAAGGTGGTTAAGCGCATTTTTGTCGATTATTCCATTTCTCTTGCCCCAAAGCAGTAGATCTCACTGAATATCCATCAGCAACCCGTGCGGAAGGGATTTGAGTTCTTCGTAGGGGATGACGGCGTTGAACTGACCGTAGGCGTAGCAGCCGATTTGCGGGGCGTGATAATAGACAATCAGGCCGTTCTTGGTCAGGGCAGCTCCGCTACAATCCAGCAACCATTCAGGATGTTCTGAAAACTGGTCTGGATATTTGTCTATCCAACGGTCTTGATGATTCCATAGATATTTCGCAATGAGGTCAATCAACGCCGCCTCGTCCCGCTTGTCTATGAAATCGAATAAGGTATATTCCTTGCCCGTGGCAGCGTTTATCGTAAACCAAGATTCTGTCATGCTGAGATGGAAGCCAGAGTCAATCCAAGACGAATAGAAAAAAGTGTAAGTGTCTCCGGAATGCCACACATCGGCTACAAGTATTCCTTCCTGTTCGTTGAAATCCCAATCTTCCACAGTTAATTCATTTTCAATTCGTCGGTAAGAAGCAATTTTGTTATCCATGACAAAATCTGCAATCTCACCAGAAGACTTGAACTTCTTGTCGGACGGAATGGTGACACCATATCTCTTGGCTATCATATTCGCAGCCCAACTCAGCAGAGTGTCCTTTTTAGGGCTTTTGACCGCAAGGATGTCCCTCGAAAAATTTCGGGCTTTGGGAAGACGTGTCGTGAAAGTCCTGTATTTCATCCCTTTAAGCGGAGGCAAATCCGGCGCGATGTCTTTATGCCTGTCTTCCCAACAATCAATTCTTCCAAACAAATCATTGTACTTGAACCCCAGCTCTCCGACACGACTTAGCAGCCTCGGCCTCTTGACCATTCTCTTTGGCGGCTTCTGCGGAACCGTGTCGCACACAACCTTTACCTCTTCTTGATTCGATTCATCACCTGAAAGATATTTTTTATACCATTGTGCGTTAACGTTAAAACTGACACAACAACAAATTAAAAGGAATATAATCTTTTTCATTGTATGAATATAGTTTGTGCCGTAAAAGCCCTTTTTGTGTACCAAATACCATTCGAATGTGTCAATGCTTTTATCATCAGTCTCCCGCCGATGTGGGTGATTGCTCCGAAACTTCGTGGACTGCAAGCGTTCCTTTTACCGGGCGACTGGAACTTTCTGGAGAGCGTACATCTCCTATGAAGTTCGATTGTCTTGCCGGCTATGAATCGCATAATGCGGGCCCAGTGTCTCCTCCGGAGCACTCGGAGCGGATTTCCTTGCGGATGCTTTCAATGAAAGCATTATGTTTGGCGCGGTATTTCTCTACCAAAGATTTGAACTCGGGAACATTCCTGACCGCGTCAAGATATCCATTATTATCTATTAGGTTAAAATATACTAACCCGTGCTTGAATGCAGCTTCCATCGCTATGACAGCGTCTTCAGGCCGGTTTAATAAAGAATAGAGACAAGCCCTGCTGAAATCGACCTCTTTGCTGTCAGGAAACCTTGTGTCCAGCGCTTTCTGCCAGTCCAGCGCCTCCTCGTTTCTCCCGAGGAAATATAATGCGAACTGTCTGTCGTTACCCTCAGTCAAAACTGTGTCTTTTTCGACCACGGCGCTGAAATCAGCGTCGGCAAGATCCTTGTGCCCCTGCTCCAAGTAGATCCTGCCACGGCAAAGATATGCCGATGGGGTGTCTTGACATACTACCTGATTGTAAAGATCCATAGCCTTGGAATAATCTCCAAGATGCTCATGGCACACGCCTGCCCTTATGAAGATGCTGGGCTCTGCTGTATAGCCGGCATCGATTGCTTTGGAATATTCAGAAGCCGCAGCCGCATAGTGGCCTGCAAGCTGGTGGCACAGCCCCAAGACGCAATGGTAGTATCCGGGATCATTCTGAATCACCGAGTCATCAGCTTCCTCCAGTTCGGCCACGGCATCCTCAGGCATTCCAAGCTTGTAATAATACCCGCCTATATATTCAGCCAACGCCCCGGTTCCGTTCAGCATCCATTTCATCTTCAGAGTCTCTTTAAGCGCCATCCTGTAATTCTCGGTTTGGCTATAGAAGAGCGAGAGTATTGCCCGCCATAGAATGATATTCCCAGGATCCCCCGAAATTTTGCCTCGAAGTATCGCTTCTGAATATTCCACATCCGTTGTCAGCACATCCATAACCACAGCCAGGCTGTCTTCCCCTCCGGCCGCGATGTAACGTATCCCCTCATCCACGGCCTTTTTGAACTCACCACTCCTTCGTAACTCCTTGCAAGATCGGAGGATGTCATTATGGTCGGGAGTCTTTTGAGCCCCTTGTTCCATTCCTGTGATTTGCTTTTCCTGTGCCATCGCCATCCAGCCGTTCACATCCGCCCCGGCAACCGCCAGCGCCACAATCAAAATTCTGATGATTCCTTTCATATTCGTTGTTGTTTTTGTCCTTTGTCCATTAATGTCCCTTTCTCCAAAAGGTAAACTCGGCTGCAATTCTGATTATCATTCCCCTTAATCCCGACACCACAAAGTTCCTCAATTCCGGATACCCCTCAAAATCAGTTTTACAAACCCCAACAATGCTGTACGAAATGACAGTGAATCTCATTTCGTACAGAATACGTTGATTTTGTACAGAAAGCCCTTGTTGGAAACTGCTTGCCTCACTGTTATGTTGTTCTCCAATCACGTCCGCGTTTCCGGTACCAAATGCCATCCGAAGGCTCTTTGGTACACCAGCCCGCCTTTCTGTGTATCGAACCGCATTGATTGTTGTGCATTGCCGGACGCGGAACTTTTGCCATCGGATAATCCAGTGCGGATTTTCTCCCTTTTACAAACCACGGACACATCACACTGCCGTACACACCTCTGTAGCCCAACCTGCCGTGCCCGACCCCATTTCCAGATGCGGTGTCGGATACACGAATATGCCCTACACGCGCCTCTGCCGCCATATCCTGTGCCCGTGGTTTGTAAAATTATCTAGAGCATCCATCATCTTCTCCTGAGGTTTCCTAAGACACGACCTTTTTTGACCCCGTCATATTCAAAGACTGCCCTTGGTTTGTCAGAGTCATCTCGCTTTTCTTGTTTTCAAGTTCGTTGTAAGTGTCGAATAAGCGAGCATAAGACTCATCGATTATGCTTAAATACTGGCATAGAAAGTCTTTCAGATGTTCATAATTATCTTCGAAGGAGGTGATCTGAAAGGAGATTCCATTCTCATCTTCGCCAGTGAGCAGCACTTTAGCCATAATGATCTCATCAGAAACCTTGTGTGCCGCCTGACGTAATAGCTCCATATTCCATTCCTTCTTGTCCAAGTCGTAATGCCTCATAATTATGAACATCGGCAGCCTCTCGGTGACAATTCCGTACGTATCTCCCTGCTTCTTGAAGAAAATCCAATTGTCCTCGGCCTCCGGCACAAAGCCATTGTACCGTATCGCCTCCATAATCAGATCCCTGTCCAATCTACGGCTGTCATATTCACAGGCCGCCGCACTTACAATACCTGCTTGTGCAGCGTCTTTTTTCAATTTCTCGTTGTCGTATTTCAGATTCTCGCATTTCTCATTCTCTTTCATATAAAGCAGAATGAACACGATAGCGATGATCGCCACTATGCCAAACGTGATTGCCATATACTAACGCCTTTATATTCATTATCCTTATCACTCATTAATGTCCCATCTCGCATAATGTAACCGCACTTCCGTAGAATTCATTTCTTTGCCCCTCAAGACCGCTTGCAAACCACAGGCACATCACCCTGCCATAGACACCTCTGTAATTCATCTTGCCGTGCCTGACCCCCTTTTCATAAGTGAGGGTCAGCCACACCGACATGCCCTGTACGCACCTCTGTTGCCGTATCTTGTGCCCGTGGTTTGTAAACAGGAAGAGACCACCGTGCTTAGCCTCCGATGAGCCCGGTGCACATACTGAACAGAAAACCGACAGCAAAAGCTATGGTGCCGATCTTGCCGCACTTCTTCGCGACTGCGCGATCATCCTCCCAAAGCCAGTAGCCCCATCCTAAAGCTGGAATCAAGGCTGAGAAAATGTACTTTAAATTTGGCGACATAATTTGATGTTGATTAGTAATGTGTTCTATCTTATCCTTGCTGAAGTGCTGTGAGCAGTTGAGCCAAAAAGTTGATCGCAAAGATGATCACGACAGCCAAGACCCAACCGCTGTTATCTTTCTTTGTTTCAACCGTAGGTTTGTTATCGGCATCTCTTTTTCTCCGGCCATTCCCTAAGTCCTCGAACTCTCCGGTTTTCTCGTTGTATCGATATGCCATAAATCATCAGAGCTCAGGTTCAATGCCTTCCAAGCCTTCAATCCTATCTTCTCCGGCTTCAATATTAATCCTTTCTCCACATAACGGACAATCCGGATCTTTCTCCACACGTACTCCGTACCATTTGAGGATTGTCGGCCCTTGACCGGCAGCCTGAAACGGCTTCCAATTCGCATAATGTCTGTCACGGCGATTGGCCCAAATGTAATAGCCGTAGGTCAGCTCGTCTTCAAGCGAGGATATTCCCGAATCCTTCCCTTTGGAGAGTTCGACAAGGACCAGTTTAACCATCAGATTGCAGATCGGAAGAATGTCTGAGGACAACCCTACCTGAACCATTGCCTCAGCATCCTCCTGAGAGACGTATGCCGGAATCCTCCCTTCACGCCTCGCGGCTTGCAGGTCGCTTATCTCCTCTTCGTTTGAGAATCCCTTTCCGATCAGGCAACTGTAGCACGGACCTCCCGGACGGTAGCGGAACACGTCTCCGCCTTCAGCACGTGTTATGGCACGTCCGAATATCCCTACTTTGCCTTCCTCTTTCAATATTCCGGACAGCAAAAACCTGCTTCTGTTGTTATCGGTGGCACATACGACAATATCCGCTTTGCGAACTTCTTTGCCTAACAATACGAGGTCGTCATTCAAGTCAATAGAGTATTTATCGACTGCCGCATACGGATTCTTTCCTTTGATGGCATCCTCGACCACGTCCGTCTTCAGTCGTCCGATGTCATTGACTGTGGCGATGTGCCTTGCCAGATTGTGTAGCTCGACCCGGTCAAAGTCCATAAGCGCGAAACTTCCGACTCCGGCCTTTGCCAGTTCCACTGCGATATGGCTGCCGAAACTCCCTAAACCCACAATTAGGACTCTTTTTTCTCTCAATATGTCAACCTCAAGGATCCCTTTGCTTCTTGAATATAATTCCTCACGTGACGGAATGAATTCAGAAGGAATAGGTTCGAGATTTCCATCCTCTTCCCTTTTGTAAACATCAGCGCTGCCTCCTTTTACTGTTACCACATATTTTGAATATTCAGGAATATCCTCTCCATGCCTCACAAAATAGGCTTTGCACTTTTTCCCGAACGAATGCCTCAGGGGCGTTGTTCTGATATGAACAACATTCTCTCCTTCCCATTCGTAAGCTCGTCCTTCCACGATAGCCGGTCCGTCTTTCAATGCTTCAATATCTTGCGCATCCAGAATGACTCTGAAGGAAGGGGAGCCCGCTGCCATTTCAGCAGCGAAACCTCCCTCTGTCATCTCGGTCACAATCTCACCTGAACCGTGTGAAGTTCCTCGTGTGCAGGCTTCGAAATCGCCTGTTTCGGGATTGAATACCAACTCTTTGATCGAGTTGCCGTAATTGATGTCGCGGACATCCGCCGCAAGATCAGAAAGTCCTTGTTTTGAAATCATATTATATGTTGGTTTGAATTGTTACTTATAGCTGATGGTTAAGATAGAACTCTATCGGCATTCCTGTCAAGAGATGCTGCTCGTACATATTCAGCCACAGGCAGCATTTCACGTACACCTTGAAAAGAGAAACGTAAGGTGTCCAGGCAGTCTGTCCGTAGTGGCAGATCCGTGTCCAGCCGTGTTCGCTGCACAGGGTGTGCATTGAACCGCTTGCACCGCTCATGTCATTACAGGATTTGTCCTTGAGCATCTTTGTGACAAACACTTTCGGGGAGGATTCGGGAAACCCTCTCAGGTCAAAGTGCAGAGTGTAGATGTGTCCATTGTTTGTTCGTGCCGCTATTCTTAAGTACGGAGAGGATGTGCCTATGCCAATAAAGCGGTAGGCGCTTGACGGGACTTTCGATGCCAGTACCTGATTCTCCGCCAGAAATCTTTCTTTGTTCATATTCATTGCTATTGATTGAGTATAGGGTCTTTATGGCGTGCTTGGACTGTCAGCGGCTTACTGATAAGTCTGCCCAGATCATTGTCGATGACATGCCTGAGAGGACTGTCTGCCATCACGTAGTCCCACGCTATGCTTCGGCATTCAGATGAATCGCAGAGGAAGGCGTTCAGTGAAGACGAAAAGTTGTCGCAGTTCCCGATGCAGAGGAGGAACTCCCCGAGGTCGCGCCGTTTGATCACACTTGTCATATTGTCCGAGTCGTGTCCGCTTGGTTTCGCCAGCCCGAGCTGATGATGCGAGTGCCACTCTCCGATGTGGTGCAGCCCATAGCGATTCCGAAGAATATTCCCGACTTTCACCAGATAGTCAACATCCTGATTGAAGAATGTCACCTGATGATTCGCCCGTGGTCCCGGTCCGATGGCATAGAGAATCACCGGAGTCCCGTTCTCCGTCCAGTACCCAAACAACTGCCCTCCGGTCTCAATGTTCTTCCGGTCAAGGATGCACCGAGAGATGAAGTCCATCTCACCTTTGAATATCACCGCCTTGCGGGCCGTCGTGGTGGATTTGGATGTGGCTCCTCTGGCAAGGATGGCCTCCTTGCCCGCCTTGACGTATATTCTTGCCACGTCAGCCCAGATCGAATGAATCCTCCTGAGCCGCTTCTCGTTTATTTTATGATTCAAATTTGTCTTCATTGTAAGTAATATTTTATCTCTTAATATCTGATAATTCCAAAAGGTAAACCGTATTGGCTATTTTTTTTTGAACATTTTGTGGCAAGTCTCTGTTGCTCAAAAAAAAGAGTGAGCCGTTATTTTTTCACACTTAAAGAATTTGCATTATCTTTGTAATAAAATTGTAAATCTAATGAGGTGATTATTTGAGTTATGGACATTTCTTTAAAAATTGAATGCTTCGAGTATTTCTTGTACAATATTATTAAATGGTATAAGAAATGTTATAATGGACACTCGTTGGATATTACAAGATTAAAAGCTTTGAAATTGCTTTTCCTTACTTCTGCCATTAAGACTGAAGACGGAGGTGATTTGCTTGATATATTTAATAATTTCTTTGCAATGCAACATGGCCCTGTTGAAAGCGATATCTATAATGCGATTAATGGGAGTCAATTGGTCCATTACCAGTTTGGAGGAACAAAAGTTTCTGTCATTAATGAGGAGAATGTTGTCAATGGTATTTCTGACGATATTCGTAGAAGGATTGATGCATCACTTTGGGCATTGTATGGACGGAATTCACAACTGATAAGGTTGACATCTTTTCAGTTGGTTGACATTACTCATAAGTGGAGTTGCTGGCAGAAATCTATGGAGGTGGCGAAAATACTCGGGAAAGGCAGTTACTTGATGGACATTGAATCAATTCGAAATAGCAATCAGATTTTTGAGTAATGGCTAAAAAGCAAATTGATTCAATAAAGACGGATTATCTTGAGACCTTCCCAGACTCGTCTTTCTCAACATATGATTTCTCAACGGAGTTCGCATCTGGAAAGAGTGCGTTAGAAATTGTATCGAAGATAGATGATTTCATCTGCAAATCATTCTGCACCATATCATATTCCGTAATATCTGGAGAATATGTCAACAAGGATGTCAAAAAATCTCTTGATGATGTATCTGAGGTATTATTACACGAAAAATCTGTAGATCAGCTTCCCATTGCGAAACAGAATGTATTAAATAGGTTTAGTGATACGGAGACTATTATCCTTGATGCTTTGAATGGGTATCGCGATTTTATTTTGGAATTTGAAAGTAGATGCAATGTAAGAGCGCCCAAGCATATCCTTCATTTGGTTAAGAGGAGTAATCTATATTCTAGTGATTCGTACTATCCATTATTGTTTCAGTTGTTATTTAAGGTCTGTGCATTTGACATTAAACCATCATACAACGACCGCGTAATTAAAGACCTTCTGCTGTGCCACACAGAGTTGTCATCTATTATTACTGAAAGAAAGTACGACAAGGAGATTCTGACAGTTTGTGAACTGCTGCGGGACAAATGTATATTTCTGCTTAAGAAGATACTCGAGTTAAGTAACCAAGATGTCGATTATCTTGTTGACTACCATCAGAGGCATATTGGCCTGGATGAGCAAGTGGCACCGTACCTTGAAGAATTTATAAGACGTTTTGAGTTTTACATCAAGGAAAATTATGATAAAGAACCTCTTGCGGACAAAATTGATTTAAGAGTTCTTGATTCTCAGAACTACATTTGGGAGCTGCCTTTAATCATAAAATATTATAAGGATAAGAATGGTACTACAACTCGGCAAGTCGAGAATATAATCAAGAGGTTCAATCAACAACTGAAAGATTATAAAATAGAGGGGCAATATGACAAGTATGCCTTATCTACATTGGAAAATTATATGGCAAATAGTCGTCTCTCTTTTATCATCTCATGCAAGGGCTTTCAACCTAAAGAATTATTCGAGGAGATGGATACCATTGAAAATATCCAAGACAGAACTGGGATACAGAATTTTTATCCGTTCCGCAAGGCGTGCATATTTCTGATATCAAATGTTCAATCTAACAGTGACGACAAAGATTATCCTTTATCGGATGTTCTTTGCAAACTGGATTACTATGTGGCAAAGCTTGAAAATTCGTTGATATGGTGCAAGGAGCAAGATTACATTCCCATTCAGGTGCCGCAAAGGGGATGTAAGGTGAGAATATCGTCTACGAGGTCAGTCTTTGTTCCTTCGACATATTGTCGTCCAATTCAATATGAGCGATATTTTGATGAACTGAATAAACTCAAAATGGAGATACTTATGCTGCATAGTGAAATAAGAATTCAAGAAGACAAAAAAGAAATTGACAATCTTAAATCGCAGATTGACAATTCAAATAAACGTCTGATTGAGTTGTTCACTTTATTCGTGACAATTGCTGCTTTCATTTTTGGCTCCATCGAGTTTTTTGCGAACAGCCAGACATCAGGTATTCAAGAACAACTTAAAAATACTATGTCGCTTGGATTGATTCTTTTGCTGTTTTCCGGCACTGTGTCGCTGGTTACCATTGGTAAGGATTTCTCATGGAAGGGACCAAAGAGTGTTTTAACAGTAGCAATGTTAGTTGTATTCTCGTTACTGTTTATTGCTCAATTGTTTATATTCTTATAAGTTTTATATAATCAATACTTCGGTAAAAATATACCGTACTAAAAAGTTAAACAATGGAAGCCGGGT
>ERZ780198.2967-NODE-2967-length-12097-cov-24.145657_pt1 | contig 12097 bp, 9 predicted proteins | sample MGYA00510979_ERZ780198 | MGnify/ENA primary metagenome ERZ780198 (study PRJEB29588, sample SAMEA2158039) | human gut metagenome | biome: human gut; feature: human-associated habitat; material: faeces | place: Denmark | collected 2008/2010 ...
CGCAGCCGCCGGAGCGGTGCTTGAGCCGTTAGGCGGGAATTGTGCGGTATTGCCTTAATAGATTCCTGCCGGGGCCTGGGTGTTTACGAAATACAGCTCGTACCACAAAATAAAGGAATAGAAGCTCCAAATCTTGGTCATGTTCTTGGCCTTGCCCGCCTTATGATCATCCAGCAGGCGCATGATTTCGTCCACATTAAAGAACTTTTCGGCAACGGGGCCAGTGAACTTTTCCTTTACCATATTATAGTACTTATCTTCCCGCAGCCAGTCGTTCAGCGGCACGGGGAAGCCCAGCTTTTTGCGATGGGCAACACTTTCCGGCAGCTGCTTCATGGCGGCACCGCGCAGAGCGATCTTGGTGGACTCTTTGCCGGAGCGGTATTTCTGCGGGATGGACAGTGCCACATCCAGCATGTTGCGGTCCAGGAAAGGCACGCGCAGTTCCAGGCTGTTGGCCATGCTCATGCGGTCGGCTTTCAGCAGGATATCATACAGCATCCAGGTGTGCATATCCACCCACTGCAGCTGGGTGGGTTCATCCAGACCCTGCACTTTATCAAAATAAGGCTTAAAGAACTGTTCCGGGCGGGGGCTGTGGTAGTTCTTTTTCAGGCAGCGGTCACGTTCAGCCGGGTCCAGGAAAACATAGTTGGCGCGCATATAGCGCTGCCAGGGTTCTTCTGCACCGCGCACCAGGAAGTGCTTGCCCTTAAAGTCCGGCAGTTTGGATGCCACTGCGCCTGCGGCCTTACGCAGCGCTTTGGGCACCTTATGCTCGTAATCCATAAAGTGAACCGCCTGGCAGTACATGGGGTAGCCGCCAAACAGTTCATCGGCACCTTCGCCGGAAAGCACGACCTTGACGTACTTGCGGGCGTTCTGGGCCAAAAAGTAAAGCGGAACTTCCGCCGGGTTGGGCATGGGTTCATCCAGGTACCACTGGATCAGGCGGTTGGCTTCAAAGAACTGTTCGGCATCCACCTTATTGGCAATGCTGGGCACACCGATTTCCTTACTGAACTCCTGGGCATACGGCAGCTCGGAGTATTTTTCCTCCGCATAGCCGACCGAGAAGCTCTTGACATGCGGAGTACCCTTAGCAACCTCGTTGACCACAAAGCTGGAATCCACACCGGAAGAAAGGAAGCAGCCAACCTCAACATCGGCAATCTGGTGGGCGGCAACGCTTTCGGCAAAGGTATCGGTGATGATTTTTTCCCACTCTTCCAGGCTCTTGGAATCGTCCACATGGTACTTGATCTCATAGTAGCGTTCCACTGTCAGCTCGCCATTTTCCCAGGTGAACATACATCCGCTGGGCAGCTTGTAGACATTTTTGAACATGGTTTCCTCATTGGGGATATACTCAATGCTCAAATATTCCGGCAGGCGTTCCTCGTTTAGTTCCTTTTTGAAACTGGGATGAGCCAGAAAGCTTTTGATCTCGCTGCCAAACAGGAACAGACCATCCTGATTATAATAATAGAACGGTTTGATACCGAAGATATCCCGCGCACCAAACATGGTTTTGGTTTTCTGGTCCCAGATCACGAAGGTGAACATGCCGCGCAGTTTGCCGGGCAGCTGATTACCCCACTGCTCATAGCCATGCAGCAGCACCTCGGTATCGGACCGGGTGGCAAAGGTATGGCCTGCGGCGATCAGTTCCTCGCGCAGGGTCTGGAAGTTATAGATCTCGCCGTTAAAAATGCAGACAAGACTGCCATCCTCATTGAACATGGGCTGCTTGCCGCCCTCCAGGTCAATGATGGAAAGGCGGCGGTGGCCCAGGGCGACCTGGTCGTCCACATAGTAGCCTTCGCCGTCCGGGCCGCGGTAGGTGATCAGGTCCGCCATTCCTTTTACAATGCGGCGGGCGGTTTCCGCTTTATGGTTGCGCTCAGCAAAGCCGGTAATGCCACACATAGGCGCTTTCCCCTCTCTATATTATAATGGTTTGTTTTGTTACAGGCTGGCGTTTCTATGATTGCCAAAAGGGCGGCGGGTGCACAATGTGCGCCCCTACGGGGGCCAGCGATTTTATTTATAGTGTGTGATAGCTTTTATTCTATCATCAATCCCGCAGGCCCTTATTGCCATAGTAGCGGGCGGTTTTGCGGTAGTAGTTCAGCTGGCTGCGGATGTACCAGAGCCAGCGCTTCAGGTTCCAATCCTCTTTGCAGAACAGCTGGTGGGCACATTTGCCCTCTTTTTTCAGCTTATCCGCACGGGCCAGCAGATCCGGGTCCTTCAGGTATTTTTTGATCACGCCGTAGGGGGCAATCATCCACAGGCTCTTGGTATCGGCAATGGTCAGGCCAAGTTCCTTGTGCTCCAGCACATCCTCCACCAGCCACTTGGACAGGTTATACCCTGCCGCAGTGACAAAGTAGCTGGAACGGCCCTGACGGGGATTCATCTCAAACATCTTGTACTCGCCGGTGCGGGCGTCGTACTTGATGTCCATATTGGCAAAGCCTTCCCACTGCATATCTTCCAAAAAGTTTTTCAGCTTTTCCAGCAGGGCAGCATCATTGTATTCGGGGTCAGACAAAATGGCCGCATAGTTGCCGATGCCTTCGGGGGTCTGCTCTTCCAGCAGGGGGCGGCCCAAAGCCATCAGCTTGACTTTGTGGTCCAGGCCGCAGTAGGCGTTCAGCACACGCATGCAGTTGTCATCGCCGGGGATATACTCCTGCAGAATCAATTCGTCCTGGTAGCTGCTGCCGTAAATGGCGGCGGTGATGGCGTCAAATTCTTCGCGGTTATTGGCAAGGAACACCTTTTTCTTGTGGGGGAAGGTGCAGTTCCAATACGCCGGGGAATTGCTCGCCTTGATGATAACGGGGAACGCAAACGGCAGTTCTATATTTTTATAGTTCTGCGCATTGCAGGTTGCCGTTTTGGGGTAGCTCAGGCCGTGTGCTTCGCAGGCACGGTAAAAGTTTTCCTTCATATCCAGGTCCAGCACGGTTTGCAGTTCCGGGCAGGCAAAGTGGTAATAGGGTTTCAGGGCATCGCGGTGGCGGCCCATCAACACGGTGTAACCGTCCGCGCAGGAAACCAGCACCAGCGGCTTGTCCGCATGGGCTTTTGCGTAATCGGTCAGCGTTTTTACAAACGTTTCATCGTTTTCCAAATCAGGTTCCAGCACGGCAATTTTTACAAGATTGGTGTTGGAAGTTGCAACCAGCGCACCCTTGCAGATGGCCACGCTGCGCACGCCATACTGCTGGTAAAAGCTGCGTGCCATACCATAAACATTGGCATCGCTGCCAAGAAGTACCGGTAAAAAATCAGACATAATACCAAACCTTTCCCATTTTGGTTATCCTTTATTTTACCGCCATTGCCACCACATGTCAAACGGCAATATCGCCTGCTTTGGGGGTGCGGGCACGGCGTTTTTTGTCTGCGCGGGCGAAAATTCCAGCAGCATTCGCCGCAAAATGCTTTTCTTTACGGCGCGAACCGTGTATAATAGGGCATATCGTACAAACAGTACCGGTTCCCGCCGGGGCAAGAAAGTAATAACCTGCGGTTTGTTTTTAGCTCCGCAGCCAGTTGAGGATTATAACCATGTGTGGAATTGTTGGCTTTGTCGGCGCACGCGCCGACATGCAGGAAATTTTGCAGGGCATGATGGATGCCATCGCCCACCGCGGCCCCGATGGTCAGGGCCAGTTTATTGAAGGCCCAGCAGCCCTTGGCCAGCGCCGCCTTTCCATCATTGACCTGGAGGGCGGCAAACAGCCCATGTTCAATGAGGACCAGAACCTCGCCGTCATCTTTAACGGCGAGATTTACAACTTCCAGGAGTTGACCGCCGAATTGATGCGCGCCGGGCACACCTTCGCCACCCGGTCCGACACCGAAGTTTTGCTGCACGGGTACGAGCAGTGGGGCAAGGAGATGCTGCAAAAGCTGCGCGGCATGTTCACTTTTGCCATCTGGGACCGCAAGAACGAAACGTTGTTCTGCGCGCGCGACCATTTTGGCATCAAGCCGTTCTATTATTACCAAAACGATGCCGGAGAGCTGCTGTTTGGCAGCGAGATCAAAAGCTTTTTGGCCCACCCCGGTTTCAAGAAAGAGCTGAACGAAGAGCAGCTGCCGCTGTATCTTTCCTATCAGTATTCCCCCGGGGAGGATACGTTCTTCAAAGGCGTCAAAAAGCTGATGCCCGCCCACTGGCTGGAATGGAAAGCCGGGCAGCTGACGGTGCAGCGCTACTGGCAGCCCAAGTTCGACCCCGATGATTCCCGCACACTGGAAGAGTGGGAGAACGAGATCAGCGCGGCGATGAAAGAGAGCGTGCAGGCACACAAGATCGCCGATGTTGAGGTTGGCAGCTTCCTTTCTTCCGGCGTGGATTCCAGCTACATGGCCGCGTTGGCCCATGTGGACAAAACATTCACCGTTGGCTTTGCCAACAAGCAGTATGACGAAACCGACTATGCACAGGAGTTTTCCAAGCACATCGGGGTCAAGAATTACGCTTACCGCATTACGCCGGAGGAATACTGGGCCAACCTGGGCAAGATCCAGTACCACATGGATGAGCCTCTGGCGGATGCCGCTTCGGTCGCGCTGTACTTTGTCAACCGCGAAGCATCCAAGCAGGTCAAGGTCTGCCTGTCCGGCGAGGGTGCCGATGAATTTTTCGGCGGGTACAACATTTATAAAGAGCCGTTTACCGTAACCTGGTATGACAAGATTCCCCTGCCCATCCGCCGGGCCATCGGCGCGGTGGCGGACCTGCTGCCGCCGGTGCATGGCATCAACTTTTTGGTGCGCCGCGGCAAGCCGCTGGCGGAGCGTTACATCGGCAATACCAACCTGATGGATGAGCACCGCAAGAAAAAGCTGCTGAAAAACTACCACCCCGGCAAGCTGCCCACCGACCTTTCCCGCCCGTACTTTGAGCTTTCCAAAGGGCAGGACGCTGTGACCCAGATGGAAACCTGCGACCTGAACCTGTGGATGGTGGGCGATATTCTGCTGAAAGCCGACAAGATGAGCATGGCCAACAGCCTGGAGCTGCGCGTGCCGTTCCTGGACCGCAAAGTATTTGAACTGGCAAGTCATATTCCGACCAAGTGCAAGGTGAACGCCACCCAGACCAAGATTGCGATGCGCGGTGCGGCAGAAAAGACCATTCCCGCCAAAACGGCAGACAAAAAGAAGCTCGGCTTCCCTGTTCCGGTACGCGCCTGGCTGCGGGATGAGCAGTATGCGGGTATTGTGCGCAAGGCATTTAACACCCCCGCCGCGGAGCAGTTTTTCCGCACAAAAGAGCTGAATGCCATGCTGGACCAGCATATTTCCGGCAAGCGGGATAACTGGCGGCAGATCTGGTGCATTTTTATGTTCTTAGTCTGGTACGATGAATACTTTGTAAAACGCTGAGGTGATAACAACATGCTGTTAAAACAACTGCTGAAAAATCTGGACTATACACTTGTTCAGGGCTGCCTGAATACCGAAGTGACTGACATTTACTATGATTCCCGCAAGGTAACGCCGGGCGGTCTGTTTGTCTGCATCGTCGGCACCCAGCGGGACAGCCATGATTACGCCGCGGACGTTGCCGCCAAAGGCGCCGCCGTGCTGGCCATCCAGCACGACCTGCCTGCCGAGGTGCTGGCCGCTTTGCCGGATGTGACCGTGGTCAAGTTCGAGAGCACCCGTTACGCCATGGCGCTGCTTTCCACCGCCTATTTTGGCCGTCCCGCGCTGGAAATGACGATGGTTGGCGTGACCGGCACCAAGGGCAAAACCACCACCACCCACATGATCAAGGCTGTGCTGGAAGCCGCAGGTCACAAGGTCGGCATGGTCGGCACCAACGGCGTGTATTACCCCGGCCACCACTATGACCTGAACAACACCACCCCCGAGAGCTATGAGCTGCAAAAGATCCTGCGCCAGCTGGCGGATGCGGGGTGCGATGCCTGCGTGATGGAAGTTTCCAGCCAGGGCATTATGATGGACCGCGTGGCGGGCATCCATTATAAAGTGGGTGTGTTCACCAACCTGTACCCGGACCACATCGGCCCCGGCGAACATTCCAGCTTTGAGGAATACCGCAGCTGGAAAGGCAAGCTGTTCCAGCGCTGCGATGTCGGCGTGGTGAACGCTGACGACCCCAACACCGAAGCCCTGCTGGAAGGCCACACCTGCAAGCTGATTACCTATGGCATCCACGCCCCCAAGGTGGACTACCGCGCCAGCGAGCAGTACCGCCTGCTGCGCAACAAGGAGATGCTGGGCGTTGAGTTCACCCTGACCGAGCCGGACGGCCACACGCTGGACGTGCAGGTGGGCATGCCGGGGCTGTTCAGTATTTACAACGCCCTGGCCACCATCGGCGTCGGCAAGGTGCTGGGCCTTGCGGATGCCCCCATCCATGAGGGACTGAAAAAGGCGCTCGTCAAAGGCCGTGTGGAGCTGGTGCCCATCAGCCACAAGTTCACCATCCTGATCGACTATGCCCACAACGAAGCCGCCACCGAAAGCCTGATTGAAACCCTGCGGGAGTACAACCCCAACCGCCTGGTCGTGGTGTTCGGCTGCGGCGGCAACCGCAGCAAGCTGCGCCGTTACGGCATGGGCGAAGTGTGCGCCAAGTTGGCGGATTTCAGCATCCTGACCGAAGACAACAACCGCTTTGAAAAAGTGGAAGATATTATCGCGGACATCAAAACCGGCATGGCCAAGGGCAACCCGGACGCCAAGTATGTGGAAATTCCCGACCGGCTGAATGCCCTGCATTACGCCATTGACCACGCGCAGGAGGGCGACCTGATTGCCGTAATTGGCAAAGGCCACGAAGCCTACCGTGACCGCGAGGGTGTTAAAACGCCGTTTTTGGAGCGCGAGCTGATTGAAGAGTACGCCGCTGAAACTGGGGTAGAATAAGCAATTTTGCAGGGCTATGCTTTGCCTTTTGCTGCTTTGCGGCAAAAGCGGCACGGCCCTGCTTTTCTTTTGCGCAAAATTGTGGTATACTATTTGTGTATGCTAAAAAGTATAGGCAACACCGCACAATTCCCGCCTGACAGCTTAAGCACCGCTCCAGCGGCTGCGGCACGGCATCTGCGTTGCCAAAATGCTCAATAATGTCGGGTTGCGGTACCCGCATCGTGCTTCGGGGGCAAAAGCCCCTCGCACTCTGCGACCGCTGCCCCTGCTTCGGTTCGCTGTTTCCGCCACTGGCGGCGCTCACCTTTGCAGCATCCAGTATTATCTGCGCTTTTGGCTTGGCATCTGCCGCACCTTGCTCGCCGTATCGGCACTTAGAATTATGCGGTGTTGCCTATACACAAAATTCAAACCGAACCAATGCGGAAAGGAGGCCGGTTTGATGACCACACAACCACCTGACCGGCTTTTCCGCCCGGTCAGCCCAGCAGCACAGGCCAAGGGCGAGCGTGTGTTCTGCGCTGCCGTGGCGCTGCTGCTGGTTTTATCGGAGGTATTCAGCTCCAACATTCAAAACACACTGCCCACATTCAGCCATGTGTGCCGCATTGCCTTAACCGTTACGGCGGCGGTGCTGCTGGTTGCCAAAAGCCTGCTGCTGACCCAGTGGCAGACCAAACAACAGGCGCTGACGGCTGCCGCGTTGGCCGCTTTTGCGGTGTTTACCACCGCATACGGGCACGACCAATGGTTTTTGTTTGCCGTTTTGCTTGGCATTGGTGCCAAGGATGCTGATTTGCGCCGGGTGCTGCAGGTCTACCTTGCCGCAGCGGCTGGCGGGCTGCTGGCGGTGCAGCTGCTGCACGCCGCAACGCCGCTGGTGCCCTACCTGTACTACTGCCGCAACTGGGATTACGGCTATGGCCATTACAACGGGTATGGTGCCCGGCTGGCCGGTGTATTTTTTGCCTGGGGCTGGCTGCGTTGGCCGCGTCTGCGCTGGTGGGACTGGGGCGGCTTGGCTGCCCTGGCAGCCTACACGCTGCTGGTGCCCGGCTGCCGCGGGGCTGGCATTGCCATGGTGCTGCTGCTGGTTTTGTTTTTGCTGCAGCGTGCCCTGCCCGCCTTTTTTGAAAGCCGCATCTGGCACGGCATGGCGCTGGCTGCCGCACCGCTGGCGCTGGGGTTCAGCCTGTTGGCCGGGCGGCTGTTTGACCCGGATCATCCCACCGCCACCCCGCTGCTGGACAAACTGAACGGCCTGCTTTCCGGCCGGTTCGAGATCTGGCACCATGTGTTCTGGGGGTATCCCCTCTACCACCCGGAGCAGGACGGGGTGCCCGGCTGGTACCATGATGCCATGCCCAAGGCCGTTACCCTTTTGGGTGGCCTTGCCACTGATGGAGACGAGCACCACGCCATTGATAACTCTTTCCTTGCCATCCCGATGAACAAGGGCGTGTTGGGCGCTGTGGTGATTGGGGTCATCTTTTTGCTGTTGATGTGGCGGCTGTGCCAAAACCACTGCACGGGCGAGACTTTGTTTTTGACGGTGATCCTGGTTTACTTTTTGATGGAAAACAAATGCTTTTTGTTCTCCGCCGACCCCTTCATTCTGCTGCTGCCCGCAGCGCTGTTTCCCGCAAAGGGCAAGCCCCTGCCGGTCGTCTGCCCGCCGGTAACACGAGGGTGTATCTAAAAAGAATAGAAAAGCTGCCTGAACCTGTTTGCAGTGTGCAAACGATCCAGGCAGTTTTATTTTTATCCAATTTGTTTTTTGTCAAAAGCGGGCTTATCTCACAGCTCGCTGAGGATATTGCCGTCAATGGAGATGGTGATGACCTGCCACGGGATGAACTTGCCGCTGTTCTGCAAGGCCACCTTGGCGGCGCGTTCCAGCCCGCCGCAGCAAGGCACTTCCATCCGCACCACCGTCACGCTCTGGATGTTATTTTCGCGGATAATCTGGGTCAGCTTTTCGCTGTAATCCACATCGTCCAGCTTGGGGCAGCCCACCAGCGTGATATGGCCGCGGATGAACTTTTGATGGAAGTTGGCGTAAGCATAGGCCGTGCAGTCCGCTGCAATCAGCAGTTTGGCCCCATCAAAGTAGGAGGCGTTGACCGGAACCAGTTTGATCTGCACCGGCCATTGGGAAAGCTGAGACCGCAGTGCTGGCATGTCCTCCCCTGCCGGTTCCGGCTTATGCTGCATCTGGCGCATCTGGCTGCCGGGGCAGCCGTGGTGCATCTGCGGCACAGGCTGGTGGAACACGCTGCGGGCCGCGCTGCCGGGGCAGCCGCCCAGCGGCTTTTGGGCGGCTGCGGCTTTCTGGCGCTTGTTTTCCTCCACAGCCTTTTCATCATAAGCGGCGGCTTCGCGCTCCACAAAGGTGATAGCGCCGGTGGGGCAATGGGGCAGGCAGTCGCCGAAGCCATCGCAGTAGTCGTCCCGCATCAGTTTGGCCTTGCCGTTGACCATGGCGATAGCACCTTCGTGGCAGGCATTGGCGCAGGCACCGCAGCCGTTGCATTTATCGGTATCGATCTGGATAATTTTGCGAATCATAGAGGGTGTTCCTTTCTCCGCGCCGTTCAATGCCGTGCATTGCTGTGCGGCGCGCTGCTCTTTTCTTTTTGCTGTGCTTGTATTATAATGCCATCAGGCCAATAAATCTGTGGTTATAACCACAAAAAGCGAGGAATCCCATGGAAAAAACAGCCAGCACCCCCATCCAGCTTTTCCGTGGCATGACGGCGGACGAACTTGCCGCCCTGCGCGCCGCCCACTGCATCCGTGTGCAGCGTTATGACAAAAACGCTCTGATCTGCCATGCGGGCCGTGTGGTACATGAGATCGGCATTGTGCAAAGCGGCAGCGTAAACGTAGAATCCAACGACCTGTGGGGCAACAAAAGCATTTTGAGCCATGTGGAAGCCGGGCAGGCGTTTGCCGAAACTTATGCCCTGTGCGGCGAGCCGCTGATGGTGGATGTGGCCGCCGCGGAGCCGTGCGAAATTTTATGGCTGGATCTTGTACCCATGCTGCAGCAGCAAAACACTGCCGCCAGCTGGTACCCCAAGTTTTTGCACAACCTGTTACTGCTTTCTATGCAGAAAAACCTGGCGCTCTCCCAACGCATCCGGTGCACCACACCAAAAAGTGCGCGTGGGCGGCTACTGACCTATCTTTCCGCGCAGGCAGTGCGGGCGGGCAGCACGCATTTTTCCATCCCGTTTGACCGCCAGCAGCTGGCGGACTACCTGAACCTGGACCGCAGCGCACTTTCCAAGGAGCTGGGCAAAATGCGGGACGATGGGCTGATCCGCTGCCGCAAAAACGAATTTGAGCTGTGCGGAACGGAATAACGCCCCCTTATCCCCCTATCCTTAAGGCAGCACCGCATAATTCCCGCCTTGCGGCCTGCTTCGTCCAGCTTGTTGGCTTTCAACAGGTGGATCACTTCGGGGATATTGGTCTGGATGGGGCACCCCTGCTGGCAGCGTGGCTTTTTGCAGCCCAGACACTGGTTGGCTTCGTCCATGACATCTAGTGCCATTGTTTTTCCTCATTTCGCAACGATTTTGCGTGTTAAAAGCGCAACAAAGTTTCAACTCAGCGCACTTTTTATCCATAATTATATTATAATAGCACTACATGCGCCGTGTACGCATGCCCCATGGGCTGTATTTTGTACCGGCAAAGTAACGAAAAATCAACCGCTTTGCTGTGCATATCAGCAGCAATTTGCAGTTTTTGGTTCTGCCCCGCCAAACCCGCAAGGCTGGTGCCCGCCGGAATTTTTGCGTGCTTTAACAGCGGCAGCGCGCTGCGCTTTGCCCCCAGCACCAACAGGTACGGCGGCAGCGCGGGCAGGCCCGCGGCGGGCACATCCAGCACAGCATCCAGTACCAGTCGCCGCAGGCGGGCCGTGGGGTAGCGCTTGGTTTTCAGGCGGTCATACAGATCATTTACCGTTTCTGCTTCGCGGGCTGCGGCATACAGGCGGTTTTCCAGCCCTTCGCCCGCGCCGCGTAAGGTACTCAGCTGCTCCGGCGTTTTGGTGCGCAGCAAAGTCAGCACTGCGGTGCTGAACTTTTCCGGGTCCGCCAGCTGACCTTGTTCCGCGGCCTGGCGGTACAGCTCCAAGGCTGCCTGCGGCACAAAGGGGCTGGCAGCCTTGATTCCTTGCGTATGCACCAACTGCCGGATATGGGAAGCCGAAGCCAGTGCCTGCCCCTGCACCTGGCCGGTCTGGGCGGTGCCGGTCTTTCCGGCGGCAGTCCCCTCGGAGAGGGGGCCTCAGGCTCCCTCCCAGAGGGAGCTGGCAAAACCGTCAGGTTCTGACTGAGGGAGTTCCCACCGAAATATGACATCACCCTGACCCCCGTTGACACTTTTCCCTCTGTCAGCGGGGGTTTTTGCGAGCCATTCCAACGGCAAATTGTTAATTTTTATCTGCCTGCTTGACTTTTGCGCCGGATTGCATATACTGAAGGTAGGCAACGCGATAAGGCCTATTTCCATGGGATTCCATGCAAAAACAAAACCCCTTCGGAGCGGCAACTCCGAGGGGGTTCTTGTGTTAGTGCTTACTGCCCTTGCACATCAGGCTGTCAAGCCACTTGCAGAGATAGTATGCTACTACTTCCGCTGCAACGGCGACGACCGCCGCCAGCGGCGGAAACAGGGAGGAGCTGTTGGGGCCGCGGCCTGCAAGATGCGAGTGCCGCCCAAGGCACGAAGCAGATGCAGGGAGCCGCAACCCGTACAGGATGCCAGAAGGGCCGCAGTGCCAGTATAACACAAGCTCTGACGCAATACAACAAAAAGCGACAGCGTACGATCATACCGTACCCGCTGCCGCTTTTTTGTTTTTCCTCCCCAGCACCGCCTTTTTTGTTGACAAAGGCCCGGCTTGCTATTATAATAATGTAGTCAAAATGGCATTATTGTGCGGCTTTGCGGCTGTGCAAAACAAATAGACAAGGAGAGATTCTCAAAATGGCACAAGAGATCAAGATGTCCGCCGCCGGTCTGAAGGCAATGCAGGAGGAACTGGAATACCTCAAAACGGTCCGCCGCAAGGAGCTGGCTGAAGAGATCAAGGAAGCACGCAGCCACGGCGACCTGTCCGAGAACAGCGAGTACGACGAGGCCAAGAACACCC
>ERZ780198.2974-NODE-2974-length-12077-cov-3.001165_pt1 | contig 12077 bp, 9 predicted proteins | sample MGYA00510979_ERZ780198 | MGnify/ENA primary metagenome ERZ780198 (study PRJEB29588, sample SAMEA2158039) | human gut metagenome | biome: human gut; feature: human-associated habitat; material: faeces | place: Denmark | collected 2008/2010 ...
GCGCTCCTTCGTCGTACGCCGCCACCGCCGCCGCAAGTCCCGCCGGACCGCCGCCGATTACGACGATTTCGTAATTCGTTTTCATTCCGTTTTTCGTTTCGTTACCGCTCATTTCGTTCTCCCCCGCACGAGATAAGATTCGCCGCCGCATTTCGTAATCCGATCCAACGTCACGCCGCGCTCGCGAGCGATGAGTTCCGCCACGTACGGCTGACAGAATCCGCCCTGACAACGCCCCATACCCGCGCGCGTTCTGCGCTTTACTCCGTCGACGTCGTTGGCGGGCGGGTTTTCGCGGATCGCGCGGATAATTTCGCCCTCGGTGATTTGTTCGCAACGGCATACGATTCTGCCGTACGACGGATCGCGCGCGATAATCGCGTTCTTCTCTTCGTCAGTAAGGTTTTTGAAGAAATAATCGGCTTGCCTCTCGCCGCAAAAATTCTCGTTGATTTCAAGCGGAATCAGTTTCCCGACGAGTTCTTCCACGGCGTATTTCGCTATGGCGGGCGAGGACGTAAGCCCGGGGGATTCGATGCCCGCAACGTGAATAACGCCCTTGCGGTTTTTACTCTCCTCGATTATAAAATCGTGTCTGTCCGAATATGCGCGCACGCCCGCGAACGACGTAATCGTATTGAAAAGCGGCGGATTCTTGCACATTTTGCGCACTTTTTCCTGCACGAATCGCAACCCCTCGGCGGTCGTAGCCGTGTCGGGCGTCTGCATTTCTTCCGCCGTCGGTCCGAGCAGAACGTTATCGTCTACCGTCTGCGTTACCAGAATACCCTTACCGAGTTTCGTCGGCGTGAAAAACAAAGTGTGATTAACGAAATCGCCGCTCTCGCGATCGAGCAGGATATACTCGCCCTTTCTGCCGCCGATTTTGATTTCGTCGCCGCAAAGCGCGGCAATTTTTCCGCTTCCGAGTCCCGCGCAGTTGACGATTATTTTTCCTTCGACCGCTTCGCCGTCGGTTGCCCGCACGATATAGCCGCCGTTCTTTCTTTCTATGTCTGCCGCTTCAAAATCCGTAAACAGTTTTGCGCCGTTATCCATTGCGTTGCCGATTGCCGCGATCGTAAGCTCGTAAGGACAAACGATACCGCCGGTGGGCGCATAGAGGGCGGCAAGCGCGTCTTCGGATATATTCTTTTCCATGGCGCGAAGTTCGTCCCGATCTACGATTTTCAGCCCTTCGACGCCGTTTTTTTCGCCGCGGGCTTTCAAGTCTTCCAGCGTTCCGATTTCCTCTTCGGAAAACGCTACCACGAGCGAACCGTTATTCCTGTATTTTACGCCGAGTTCGGCGCACACTTCGGGCATCATCTTGTTTCCCGCCACGTTGAATACGGCTTTCAGCGAGCCTTGCGGCGCGTCAAACCCCGCGTGTACGATACTGCTGTTTGCCTTGCTTGCGCCCATGCAAACGTCGCTTTCTTTTTCGAGAAGGCATACGCTTAATTTGTATTTCGTGAGTTCGCGAAGGGTCAACCCGCCCACGACTCCGCCGCCGATTACGATTACGTCAAACATTTTTTCGTTCCTTTTCACTCAGATATTCTTCAAGCCGCGTTTTCAAGTTGCGGTAGTCGTCGATTTCGATATAGTCCATATTCCCGAGCCGTATATGGCTGTCTCCGCCGCCGTCCGCAAAATCGTCGCCGACGTATAAAATTTCGTCCTTGGTATAACCGTTTTCGGCGGCGTAACGCATGATAGCGTCGTACTTGTTGTAGTTTTTCCCCGAAAAATCAAACGAGGACGAACCGCCGATATACACGGCGTAGTCTTTGAAAATTTCGCAAACCTCGGGATAAAGCACCTTGCGTTTTTGTCGAGACGGGTCGAACGCGAGCTTGTCGGCAAGATCCGCGTTATTGCCGAGAAGCGGAAAAGTTACCATACCGGAAGGGTGAAATTCCACGCTTTCGCCCTTGTACTGCGTGTACCCGTATTTTTTGCGCAGATATTCTACGTTTTCGATGAAAAACTTCTTGTCGGGAACGACCGTATCTTCGCGCACGATCTTAAATTCGCCGTCGACGATCTTCCCTTCCTGCATGCCGTAATTGCCGATGACGTCGATGGGATATTCGCACGTTTGCGCATATATTCTCGGAGCGTTCCCCGCGCCCACGATAACGATATTGTATTTTTCTTTCAGCCGATCGAGCACCGCGCGGTTTTCGCTTTCAAGTTTTGAACGGTGTTGCGTTAACGTTCCGTCCAGATCGAAACAAATCAGTTTTTTCATTCGTTTGCCACTCCGAGTTTTCCCTTTCGTACCGTGTCCGGGGCGTTACGTTGCCGCGCAATCCGCGCCTTGCGGCGGCGAGTTGCTTTCTCTTTTTGCCTCGCCAAACGGTTGACTTACGCCGTCTTTTTTATTATACTAATAATTATCAAAATAAGCAAATACTATCGCGCGTTTTTTTATTTTGATTGATAATCGCGAAAAGCGAGCAATAATTATTGCTCGTTTTGCGCAAAACGAGCAAAATAACGAGGATAAGGCAAATGAAAGAAAGTCAGGAAAAAGCCGTACTTGATTTTTTGGAAAAAAAGCAGTACGCTTCGGTGGAAGAAATATCGCGCACGCTTAACGTCAGCAATTCGACCACGCGACGTATTTTCGGAGCGTTGCAAATTAAAGGATTGATCACGCGCACGCACGGCGGAGCGAAAATAAACGACGCGAACAACGCCGCGCCGAGCTTTACTTTCCGTATTCATCAAAACCTTTTTGAAAAGAAAAAAATCGCGCTTTCGGCAATCAAGCTTATCAGAAACGGCGATATTATTTTTCTGGACGGCTCTACGACGGCGTACTGTATAGCCGAATATCTGGGCGAATTCGAAAACATCAAAGTGATCACGAACGGTATCGAGACGCTTTCTTTGCTTTCGCAAAACAAAATTCCGGCTTACTCCACGGGCGGAATGGTTTCGCAGGAAAATCCGTCCGTTCTGGTAGGCGGTTACGCGGAGGACGGAGTGAGAAATTTTCACGCCGACATAGTGTTCTTTTCCGCGCGTGCCCTCGGCGACGACGGACGGATTTACGACTGTTACGAGGACGAAATTTTTATCCGCCGCGCGATGATCAAGAACGCGAAAACGAAGGTTTTTCTTTGCGACGACACTAAATTCGGCAGAACTTCCCCGCACTACCTGTGTTCGCTCGAAGAGACGGATTACGTAGCGAGCAATCAGCCGTTGCCCGATTTTATCCCGAAAAACAAAAGCCTCTCGTTGTTCGACTGAAAACCGTCGGCTATTTCGACGGCAAAGCCAAGCCGCGCCGATAACGCTCTGCCCGCGTAAAAGGCAGCCGCGACCGTTCTTCGGACGTTACCCGACGAAAAGAGCGAAACTAAAAGCAGTCCCGCTCTTTTGTTTATGCCGTCCTGAAATTTGCAGATTACGTCGTGAACCGATCAGGCGCCGGTTAACGGCAAGAAGTTTGCAAAACAATCAAATATAACGACAATAGGTACCCACCTGTTCGGGTGAATACTCATTGTCGTTTATCGGAACGAAATACTTTTCTTCCGATTTGTCCGTTTTTTCTTAGATTTTTTCCTATTCTTTTCTCTGATGAAGCGTTACCGGTAAAGTGACTTTTACGGGCGGCGAAGTCGGGTTTTCGATCCTGAATTTCGCGACTTCGTACACCTTTTCGGCGAACATTTTGAAATCGATCGTTATAGTGGAAATCTGTCTGAATCCCTCTATCCACTCGCAAAGCCCGTCGAACCCGAGAATATGAAGGTCGGGGAACATTCGCCGCACGTCCACTACGAGGTTGTCGAGTTTGTTCAGCATTTCGTACGCGGTCATATCGTTGAAACAGAACACGCTGCGGTATCCGGCGAGAATCTTCTCGTAAAGCACGCGGATATCGTCGGTCGAGCTGTTGTAAAAATCGACCTGTGCCGACGAGTTTATCTTGCCGATTTCGTCCTTGAACACGTCGTAACGCACTTGACTGAACGTATAATCGCTGCCTACGAACACGAATTTTTCGCTCGTGTGGAAGTTGTTGAGATACCGCGCCGCGAGTTGGCATCCGCACCTGTTGTCGATGTCCACTATATCCACGCCCGAGCGGTCCACGTCGTGCGTAAACGCGCTGCCGGCGTAAACTATACGAACGTTGTTAAGCCGCGCGAACTCGGCGGTGGTCTCGTCGCAGATCGTGTACGTGATGATTATGTCCACGCGCTGAAGAATACACTTCTTGATCATTTCGACGTCGAACTTTTCCGCGAACATAAGTACGCAATCGAGTTCTTCGCGGCTGCGGAAAACTTTGAGAAGTTCGCCGTACAGCGTGTTGAAGTAAAGATTCGAGAAGTTGTCGGCGAACACGCCTACCACGGGGCGTTCGTCCTTTTTCATCTTTTGTGCGACGTGATTGGGTAAATATCCCATTTCAATCGCCGTTTTGCGGATTCTGATTTTGAGCGATTCCGAAATGTCGTCCATATCCCGAAGCGCGTGCGACACGGTGTTGATAGAACACCCCACCCGCGACGCTATGGCTTTAAGACTGACGTTTTTCTCTCTCATTTTATCACGTCTCCGGTAATCGGATCGAAAACGTAAAGATCCTCGGGCTCGAAAGCGACGGTAAGTTCATCGTCGATGGTAACCTTGTGCTTTGCGTCTATTCTTCCGATCATATCTTTACCGCAGAAATCGAAATGCACGTTGTATTCGCCGCCAAGAAGTTCGCAAACGGTCGGTTTTACGACGAATCCGCCGTTTTTCGCCTTGCCGCGTTTCTTCTCGACTTTGATACGTTCGGGACGGATACCGACAATGAGCGTATGATTGCACGAAGCGCAACCGCGAATCTCGTCGAGTTTTTCGGCGAGCACGCGCTTTTCGTCGGCGTAACGCTCGTCTTCGTTTTCCGCCTTTCCGAATTTCTCTTTTATGCGTTCGATAATACTCTTCCCGGTTCTTTTGTTCGCATCGATTACTTTGCTTTCGCCGGTAACGGAAAGAAGTTTGAGCAGTTTTTCGCGTGCTTTCTCGTCGAATCCCGCCTGCATGGCGACTAATTCGCCTTCCTTGTCCGCATAGAAAGCGTCGTGACGAGCGACAAACCTTTCGCCGAGCGAAATTTCGTCGTTTCCGAACGCGATCGTATTTTTCTCGCGATCGTAATTTACGTCAAACATATTCATCGTCGGCGAACCGATAAAGCGCGCGACGAACACGTTGTGCGGATCGTTGTACACCTCTTCGGGCGAGCCGATCTGCTGGACGAATCCGCGCGACATTACTACGATACGCGTTGCCATAGTCATTGCTTCCGTCTGGTCGTGAGTAACGTAAATTGTCGTCGCGCCTATTTTGTTGTGAAGTTTGACTATTTCGCTACGCATCGTAAGGCGCAGTTTTGCGTCAAGATTGGACAGCGGCTCGTCCATCATAAAGATGGGTACGTTCTTGACAATCGCTCTGCCGAGCGCAACGCGTTGCATCTGTCCTCCGGAGAGTTCTTTGGGAAGTTTGTCGAGATACGGGCGAAGATCGAGAATTTCCGCCGTTTCGTAAACTTTTTTACGAATTTCGTAAGGCGTGAGCATACGGCTTTCTATCCTGACTTCACCGTTGTCGTCGAGCATCTCGAACCTGTCGTTGTACTTCTCGCCCGCTTCGTCCAGACGCTTTTTACCCTCTTCGATCACGGCGTCAAGCGACTCGTTCCACGATGCGAGAATTCCCGTTTTTTCATTCTCGTTCTCTTTTGCCTCTTCTTTTCTGTTCAACCCTTTTTCCTTTGCCGCAGTGTCGAGAGGCGCGTAAAGGTCGATAAGAATCCGGGCTGCTTCGGGTGAACTCGCAAATACCGTAGCAAGTTTTTCGGCACGTTCGTTCTTTCTGAGTTTTACGGCAAACGCCGCGCTGAGCATGTCGGCAACCGTCGAGAAGTCGTACCCCGAAAGTATGCGTTTTGCTTCCGCCGCGGGATAGAGTTTTTTATCGACTACCGGCGCAGGATACTTGTTTATCGTGAGCGGGAACGCTATATTGTCAAACACATTCATCTGCGGATAAAGCGCGTAACTCTGGAACACGATCGCCATTTTACGATCCTTGCTCGGTTTGTAGTTGAGGAGTTCGTCTTCGAGGAAAATGTCGCCCGACGTAATATCTTCAAGACCCGCGATCATACGAAGCGTAGTCGACTTTCCGCAACCGGACGGTCCGACTATAACGATAAATTCCTTTTTGTTTATGTCGAGGTTAAAGTCGTAAACCGCCTTTTCGCCGTTCGGATAGATTTTTTCGACGTGTCTGAGAGAAAGAAATGGTCTTTCGGTATTCATTGTGAGTATTCCTCCTGTTTACGCCTTTATGCCGGTAGACGCAAGACCGTCGATCATTTTGTTCTGAGTGATTATAAAGATAATTACTATCGGAATAAGCGCGAATACGCTGGTAGCCATAGCGACACCGGTAGCGCTCCAGCCGCCTCCGCCCGTATAGCCGGTAAGCGCGACGGTAACCGTGTTCCAGTATGATATTTCGCCGGAAAGAAGAAGTTGCGGCCAGACAAGGTTGTTCCAACTGCCGGTAAACGTAAACAACACCACAAGCATTATGGTTGATTTTGCAAGCGGGCAAACGATACGGCGAAATATCTTCATATTGCTTGCGCCGTCGCTTTTCGCGCTGTCAACGATTTCTTTGGGAATAGATTCGAAGAAATTGCGCATAAGCAGCATGTTGAATATTCCCGTAATACCCGGAACGACGATCCATATATAAATGTAGATATAAGAAGCCACGTATGAAGAGATTTGAAGCGAGTTTTTTATGCTCGAATACAGCGCGAACGACGGAGCCGTTCCGATAACGCCCGGTACCGCCATCCACAAAAGCAGGAACTTCATAAGCGATTGCTTGCCTTTGAATTTGAGAAAAACCACCGCGTACGCCGTAAGAAGATCGACTATTACGGTGAGACCGACCGTCGCGAGCGTAGACCAGAGCGAGTTGAGCATCCACACGGGCATATTGTCGATTTTGCCGTCGCGGATAATAAAACCGTAATAGTGCTTTATCGTCCACTCGCTCCATGCCGACGGAAAAAGTTTGTCTGGATTTGCGACGAGGTCGTAGTCGGACTTAAAGGACGTTCCGACCATATAGACGAGCGGTATTACCCATATTACGCTGGCGATGAAAAGTATAACGAACGACACGATTTTTTCGCGCCGACGCGTTCTTTCCGATTTCGTAAGGATTTTTTTAGTCTTTTCCATTTGCCGTATCCTCCGTCGTCGAATAAACCAAGCCGTCGATCATAATTTTATCCGCTTCGTAAGAACCGCAAAGTTCGCTGTGACGCGTCTTTTTGCGGCGCGGTGCGGTTATGCGACGTTCGACGACGCTGAACGCCATGACGATAAGTCCGAAAACTATCGCGGACGCGCATATGTAGCCCGTTTGCTTTGCGTAAGTCATTCCGCCCATAAGATATTTCTGGATAAACATCATAGGCGCAACGAAAATATCTTCGTTTTCGTACGTGTTAAGAACATAAGGCTGCGCGTACAGGTTGAGATAACCTATAAGCGTATTGAACAGACACACGTTGATCGCCGAACGGATATTAGGGAGCGTTACATAACAAATGCGCTTCCATCTGCTTCCGCCGTCCATTTCGCACGCTTCGTACAAGGATTTCGGGACGTCGCGCAGCGCGCCCGAAAATATGACGAAGTTCGTGCCCGTCTGCCACCAGATACTAGCAATGAGCATAATCACCCATCTTAAAGTATCGCCCGCCCAAGGCTTTCCGGCGAGCCACTCTATTTTTGTACCGAGTATAGCGTTGATAAGACCGGATTCGTCGCCTTTGAACATATTGCCGAAGATTATACCGACGATCGTAACCGAAACGATGCTCGGAAGATAGATGATCGCGCGGAAAATCTTGTACCCGGGAGGATTCATGTTGATGAGGTACGCAAGGCAAAGCGGTATGATTATAAGGAGCGGAACCGCTACCGCGTCGAACACAAACATCGTCAAAAACGAATCCCAGAACGATTTCGATATGGGGTTGGAAAGATTAAAGATATTTATATAGTTCTGAAGCCCCGTAAACTGATTCTGTTCCGGAAAGTACGGATTATACCGCATAAACGAGAATACGAATCCCATTATGAACGGTATAAGCGTGAACAGCACGAACACGATAAGAAACGGGCTGATAAGCGCAAAGGCAAGCAACGCTTCCTGCCGCTTGCGCTTTTTCTGTTCCGCTATTTTTCTTTTTATGTCGATTTCCATTTTTTATCTCCGATCAACCGAAGAACGAAACGTTGTTGTTTACGGTGTTTTGTTTGCTTCTGATGGTCGCCTCGTCGGTCTCGTCGGTAGCGTTTTTCTTGCCCACCGTATCGGCAAAGATGCCCTGAAGGTTGGAAAGCGTATCGGCATAATACGGAGTGTTGCCCACACAACGGAAGTTGTCGATATCCGGGTAGAACTTCGAGATAAATGTGCTTACGTAAGAATCGTTTTTATAAACGTCCGAAGCGGAGATAACGTTGGATGCGGTTACGTGACCCGCTTTTGCCCACTGCGCGCCCGCGGTCGAGTTGACGGTGAACCATCTGATAAACTCGACGATCGCCGCTTTTACGTTGATATCGGTAACCGTTTTGGACATCGCGAAAAAGTGCGAATCGCCGTAAATGGCGTTCTTGTTCGCGTTGTCGCTCATCGCAAACCAGCCGGAAACGCTTGCGCCGCCGAGGTAATTCTCGAGAACTTCCGTTTCGCTGACGTTATTCGTCGCCGCAAACTGATTTACGAGACTGGCAAGTGCCCACGGACACAAGAAGTAGAACAGGCGTTTCCCGGAAACGAAGTCGATAAGCGCGGTGCTTTCCGCTTCGTTAAGATTTGCATACGAGTTGTCGAACAGTTCGCGGAAAGACGTGAACGCGGCTTTGAACGCGGCGCGGTTTGTTTCGTTATCGTACCAGTCGACGGTGTAATTGTTTTTGTAAAGCGATACGCCGTTCTGAAGGAGCGCGGTGAGGAACATATAGTTTACGAAATAGTCGCCGCCAGTCGCCCATGCGATAGCCGCTTTTCCGCCGTTTGCGGAATCCTCTTTGAACTTGCGGCAAATATCCAGAAGTCCGGCACGGTCAGTCGGTGCGGCTGTAGCGTACTTTGCGAGAAGTTGCTTGTTGTAAACTACTACGAGGCTTTGCCCGTCAATCGGAATCGAATAAGTTTTGCCTTCGTATCCGAGCGAAGAATACTGCGCGAGTCCGGACGCGTAATCGGAAAGATTAAGCGTGATACCCGACTGCTCCATCGCCTCGTTAAGGGGTTGGATAAGGCGATTGTCCGCAAAGTTCTTGTGCGACTTCTGATGGGACATTATAAGGTCGGGCGGATTCGTATTATTGTTGATCTGTTTCGATACGGTATCCTCGTAAGTACCGGCACCCGTGTTGGTTATGATAACGTTGATTTTACCGTCGTACTCTCGATTGAACCGCTGAACTACGTTGTAGAACGCCTGTTTGTCGTCTCCTGCCACGACCGTGTTGAGTTTGATTTCCACGTTGCTGAATACGACTTTGCCGTCCGCGTCTTTGGTAAGCGAGCCGGTAGTCGTCCACCAGTCGTTGCCGGTCGGATTATTCGTGCCGCCGCACGCCACTGTAAAGAGTGTCGCAACGCACAGTATTCCGGCTACGATCGCCCTTTTGAAACTGTATTTTTTCATAAAATTGTCCTCCTGTAGTCTGATTTAAGCCTTTTTCATGAATCTGATCGCAACGCCTCCGTTCTCGCGCAGGTCGAATGTGAGCGTTGTACCCGCCGTAACGGTGCGGACTTCGCGCGCGACGTCCTTGCCGTTGCTTCCGGTGTCGGTAAAGATTTCCGCGTCGTACTCGCCGCTGCCAAGAAAAGACAGGTCGATCGAAACGGTATCCGAGATGACGCTGTTCACTATGCCCGCGAACCACGTATCACCCGCCTTGGCGGCTGCCGCGTAATAATAGTCGGGCTGTCCGCCGAGGAATACGGTTTTATCGCGCGTCGAGGGGATCGAGCGATAAAAGTCCATAATTTTCGCGTCGTAGTATGTATTCGCCTTGTCTGCCATAGAGGGCGTTCCGGTTTCGAACAGCACCGAAAGAGCCATCTGATGCGCTCCTGTGATAGCGTTGCCGTAAGGAACGACAACGGGAGTGAAGTCACTCGGTCCTATTACCGCACGGGTAAACAATTCGTTTACCGTGGTAGCGGCGTCGATCGTTTTGAACTCGTTACCCATAATGCCTTCGCGGTTGGTTACGTTGGGATAAACTCTGCGCTCGCCCGTCGGCTTGTTGGAGCCGTGGCAGTTTACGATCATTTTGAGTTTTGCGGTTTCCTGATAAATCGTCTCGTACCACTTGATAGTTTCGCTGTCCTCGCCCTGATGGGTGGGATTGTCGGCGTTCTGACCGTCGAAGAAGTCGATTTTGATTCCGGCGATGCCGAAACTCGCCCACTTTTCGAGTTTGCTTTTAAGAATAACGGGGTTGCCGTTGCCGAAATCGGTAAGCGCGTTGCACCAGACGATAACTTTTACGCCCGCGTTGTTCGCGTAGTCCATAAAACTCCGAAGCGTGGAATCGCTGAGCCCCGCATTCCAGCCGCCGTCGAGAAGGACGTATTTCCAGCCCATATTCGCGGCGAGATCGACGTATTGGCGGTGCAGCGAAAAGTCGGTTTGCGGACGCGTGCCGTTATATGCAAGCCAGCTCCACGCGACTAATCCGTTATCTACCCAGTCGTAGTCGTAAATCGCCTTTTCTTCGTCCGAAAGCGTGCTGTAATCATCCGGTTTCCAGTACTCCGCGTCGTCGTAAACTTTTTCGACGAGTTCGGACTCCTGAACCGTTTTCATATCGCCGGCTATACCCACGCGCCACGGCGAAGTGAACGGATAATCGATTTTGTCGTCGTCCAGCATCGCCCCTGCGGGGGTGTGAACGGTCTGAAGCACGCTGCTGCCGTCCATGCCCTCGGGAACTTTAAGGTACGAGCCGTAGAAACCGCTGCCGATGAGTGCGGATTCGGTAACCATAGAATACACGTCGGTACCGCCTACTCTGTACAGCATGGGCATTGCGAGGTACTGATCGGAATTGAGTCCTTTTGCCGAACGGCGGTCATAAGGCACCTCGTAAGCGAAGAAGTTGCCTTTCTTGGGATTGATTGAAACATACTCCTCTACCCACATGTTCGTATTGTCGGGAAGCGCGAACTGCGTTTTCTCTTCTTTTACCGTCATAGTGCCGCTGCTGCCGTCGATCGCGCGGATTCCGTAACGGAACGCGTAACCGTCGTCGTACGAGCGCATCGTTACGTCGAGGTAAAACTTCCACGCCCTGAAGGTAACGGTCGTTTCGTTGCAATCGTAATTCACGGTTGCCGACTTGCCGGAAATGTTGTCGTAACTGCCTTTTACCCGCTTGTTCTTGACACCCGAAACGGCGATAAGGTTGAAGTCGTCCTCTTCGATATCGAAACCGAGTTCGGATTTTTTAACGACTTCGGCATTGCCTTTTTTGACCGAATAATAGATTTTGTTGTTCGCGTCGAAAGTGAGCGAAGTAACGATCGTTCCGTCGGGCGAGGTAATCGTCCAGTTTCCCTGATCTTTTACTTCGGTCGGCGTGTTGTTCGTACCGCACGCCACGGTAACGAGTCCCGCCGTGATTGCGAGTGCGACGCAAACGAGAATATAAAATACTTTTTTCATTTATGCCTCCGTTAGTAGACGAGTCCGCCGATCTGCGTATAGAGTTCGTGCATTTTTTCGGTGAGGTTCGTGCCGTCGCCGCCGAGAACCGGTACGATAATACCTTCCGCAGCGGTTACGTTTACGAGCGTTTTGAGGTTCGCCGTGCCGGGGAGCGTTGTGAGGTTATTCGCGTCGCCGTAAGTCGACCTGACAAAACTGACGATACGGTCGGTCGAATTTACGTAAGCGTCGGCGTTTACGGCTTCCGTTGCGAGCGGAACGTAAC
>ERZ780198.2984-NODE-2984-length-12049-cov-4.904369_pt1 | contig 12049 bp, 8 predicted proteins | sample MGYA00510979_ERZ780198 | MGnify/ENA primary metagenome ERZ780198 (study PRJEB29588, sample SAMEA2158039) | human gut metagenome | biome: human gut; feature: human-associated habitat; material: faeces | place: Denmark | collected 2008/2010 ...
GACCGCGCCGATGACGGTGGTCAAGGGCGACGGCCGCACGCAGGTGCGCATCCGCAAAGAGCCGGACAGCAAGAGCGCCGCCATCGGCATCCTGACCCGCGCGACGCAGGGCATCCGCGTGATTGAGACGCTGGACAACGGCTGGTCGCTGATTGAGTGCTACTCCTCCTCCTTCGCGGACAACACGGTGAAGGCGTGGAACCTGCTGGTGCAGGGCTACGTCGAAACGAACACCCTGACGACCGTGGAGTGGGACAGCAACGACAAGTACGGCTTAGTGGTGGACAAGCTGACGCAGCGCCTGTACATCTACGAGGACGGGCATCTGATTTCGACGCTGCTTGTTTCCACGGGACTTGCGAACGCGAAGCAGCCGTTTAACGAGACGCGCTCCGGCGAGTACATCATCGGCAGCTTCACGGGCGAATTCACCAGCGGCAACCTCTACTGCGGCATGGGGCTGCGCTACAACGACGGCGACCTGCTCCACGAAGTGCCGCACACCAAGCGCGCCGACGGCTCAAAGTCATACGCCTACAACGAACCCAAGCTCGGCACGCGCGCCAGCCACGGCTGCATCCGCGTTCAGCGCCTGCGCAACACGGAGGGGCTGAACATGAAGTGGCTGTGGGACAACCGGAAGCATCTGGGCCGCCTGGTCATCTGGGAGGACTGGCAGGGGCGGCAGATTCCGATTCCGGACGACGACACCGTGCTGTACTACAACCCCAACGGCGGCTCGTACTACCACCGCGCCGACACCTGCTACTCTGTGACGAAGGACAACGTGACGTTTGAAGCCTTCACCTATGCGCAGCTGGACGAAGAACCGTACAGCAAGCTGGATTTCTGCCCGTACTGCGCGCCCGCGATGCGCAAGGCGGACATTGAAGCCATCAACGCCCAGTACGTCTTCGGCGGCGACCACGACCCGATTCTCACCGCCGCGCGTCAGCCCTATTTCGACTATATCGCCAGTCTCGATCCGCCGGAAGCGACCGAGACCCCGGCGCCATGAGGTAACGCATGAACATCGTCGATTACGTCATCATCGGCATCATTGGCATTTCCGTGCTGTTCGGGCTGTATCGCGGCTTCATCGCCAGCGTGCTGAACATGGGGTGCGGGCTGATGTCGTTCCTCGCGTCCTTCTGGGTCAGCCCAAAGCTCGCCGCCGCCGTGCAGTCCAACCAGTCTTTTCTCAACATGCTGCTGCACTACACGGATGCATCCAGCCGCATCGGCGACCTTGAAACCGCCATCACGAACGTCGCGACGCTCACCAGCCAGAGCATCAACAGCATTCTGGAGAAGGTGAACCTGCCCGCGCCGCTGGACACGCTGCTGCGCGTGAATCTGGAGAACAACGTATACGCCTCGTCGGGGCTGTCCACCGTCTCCGATTACGTCAGCCAGACGATTTTGCAGGCAAGCATCAACATCATCTGCTTTCTCGTCAGCTTTTTGGTGCTGTACATTGTCCTCGCCATCGTGCTGAACCTGCTCAAGGCGGTGTTCCGCTTTCCCGTCCTCAAGCAGCTCAACGGCTTGGCGGGCGGCGCGTTCGGCTTCCTCCGCGGATTGCTCGTCTGCCTCGTGCTCTTCACGCTCGTTCCCCTCGTGCAAACGGTCATCCCGCTGGACATGGTGAACGACCTGATTGCCCAGTCAACCCTCGCGCCGATTTTCTCCAACGGCAACCTGATTCTCGCCATCATGAACGGCAAATTGTAAAATTTTTTGCGGAAGAAGGAAACGAAACGGCGTTGACGAACGTCTAATTACATAGGGGAGGCGCAAGGGGCGTTGCCCCTTGACCCCAGCAGGGACGCTGTCCCTGCACCCTGCAAGGGGCAATCGCCCCTTGACCCCTTTTCGCGATTGCATTGGTCACACTTCCATGCTCCTTCCGCGTCTTGATTGGGGGGACGCAAGAGGGTGTTGCCACTTGACCCCTTTTCGCGATTGCGTTGGGCACTTTTTCATACTTCTTCCGCGTGTTTATCCACAGGATACCCACACGTTCCCCTGCTTCCCTACTTGCGGCAAAAAGCAATCAACATCGGAAAAAAATCCCCTTGCAACCCTAACGACAAGCCTTCAAGGAGGTGCAACAACCTTGAAACCCACCCAGCGCATCGGCGCAATGCTTCTCATCAGCAGTATGCTGCTGACGGGTGTTTCCGTGGCGGAAGAGCCGTCGAATCCTCCCGCAGCGACGGAAGCCTTGGTGACTGCCGCTCCGACGGAAGCGCCGACCGCGACACCCGCGCAAGAACAGCCAACGGAACAATCGGCGGATGTGCCGACCGCGACACCCGCTCCCGAAAATCCGACGGATGAGCCGACCGCGACACCCGACCCCGAAAATCCGACGGACGAGCCGACTGCGACTCCCGAAATTCCGGCGTGCGACGTGGAAGGGTGCACGCACATTTCGCAGGACGAAAACGGGCTGGATTACCCGTTGTGCCGTTACGGGCGCTACCTGCTGGACGAAGAGGACGCTTACAGCGTGGCGACGCTCTCCAACGATTTGCGCATTGTTGACCTCAACCGCGCCGATGTGACGTTCTACCGCAGCGGTCAGTACGCGCTGATCGGCGACCGCAAGGGCGCGGCGGTGCGCGTGGTGAAGAACCGCGCGGCAATTCTGGAACTGCGCGGCGCATCCATCGACACGCTGACGGTGGAAGCGAACGCCGTCGTTTACATCCGCGCGGCGGACAATTCGCTGGCATCTATCAAGAAACTGGAAGTTGCATCCGGCGCGGCGGTGATTTTCTCCGAGGGCGGCGCAATTTCGATTGAAACGGTCAACAGCAAGGGCGACATTTCCGTCGAAGGCACGAACCTCTTTGCCGATTTGACGGAAATGAACGGACGCGCGCGCTATGCGTTCTCCGCGTCCGGCGTGCAGAGCGTCCTCGTGGAGGGCGAAAGGTACGCATGGGCTGTCACGCCCGATGCCGACGGCAAGCTGTATCTGTGGCTGAATCGTCCGGGCGAGGGAATGCAGTGGACGGCGACCGTCACGGAAGGCACGATGACCCTCCGCCAGACCGCCAAGGCCCCCAGCGGCGAATCGGGCAGCATCACCTCCGGCGAGCGCAACACGCTCAAATCCGGCACGGTGTACACGCTGTCCGGCGACATTGCCGAGGGTACGGTGCTGGAAATTATGGAAAGCGGCGTGACGGTCATTCTCGACGGCACGACGAGCGCGGGTACGCTGATTGAGGCGGGCGCGCCGTATGACCTGATTGTGCGCGGCGACACGATTCTGGACGGCCGCGGGCAGATGCCGCTGATGGGCAGCGCACCGAAAATCACGGTGGATGGGCTGCTAAGCGTGCAGGGGCAGCTGCCGAACGGAACGCAGGTGCTCTCCGGCGTGGTGATTTGCTCCGACGCGCCCGACGGCTACACGGCATGGGCCATTTCCGTCCCACTGGCGCGCCAGAAGGTGACGCTGGACGGTACGGCGATGCCCCTGCTGATGACCCCCGCGGGCGAGCTGCTCCTCCCCGCCCTTGCGGATGATGCAACCTACTCCATCAGCGCCGACGCGGACACCATCGTGATTGAAACCGTCCACGCGCAGGTGCTGACGTTCAACCTGTCCGAAAATGCGCCGAATGCCGACGCGGGCGACGCAAGCCGCTTCATCGTCAACGGGCAGAACGGGTATCTGGACGGCGCGATTCACTCCTCCGGCGCGGCGGCGAGCGCAACCCTGCGCAACGTGCAGCTGAACAGCGCTTCGAGCGTCCTCCGCGTCGAAAACGGCGCACTCTCCGCGACGCTGACGGGCAATTGCGCGCTGCTCAGCGACGGCGCGCCGATTGCACTTGACAACGCGCAGGTGTCCCTGAATGTCGAAAGCGGGCGGCTCGTGCTGCGGAATCAGAACGACCTGACCGGCATCACCCTGCGCGGCAACGTGCGCGTGGAGCCGGAAAGCGACGCGCCGCACACCATCGTCACCATCCGCGACGCACAGGGCAACCCCGTGCCGAACAAGGCGCTGACGGTCGTCATCGGCGGCCAGCCAGTACCGCTACACAACGCACTTTGACGGAACGCTGCAGCTCTGGGGCTTCGGCGACCTGACCGGGCAGGACATTGCCGCCACCGACGGCGAAACGGTGTACTCCGCCGTCATCGCCGGAAAGTCGAGCAGCGCCGTGACCGGGCTGGAAATCAGCGACATTGCCGCCACCGACAACGAGGACGGCACGCTGACCATCACCTTTAAGACCACGGGCGCAAAGAGCGCGGGCGTGCAGGTGTACGCGGGCGAAGCGCCTGCCTCCATGCCTGACACCTACCGCGCCGACGCCAAGCAGTACGCTGCGGACGGCAATTCCGTCACCATCAGCGGGCTGAACACCGGCGACGTGGTCATCTACCGCGTGTACGCATCGGCGGAAGAGAACGTCGCGCTGACGGAAAGCAACGCGGACGGCTTCTCCTTCAGCGAGGAGTGCTTCCACGTCCACCGCGTCAAGTGGGTGCCGAGCCGCACCGCGAACACCACCTACAACGCCATGACCTACCGCCCGCGCATGACCCTGCCCGAAACGGCGAGCATCACCTACTCCGGCAACAACCTTGTCGGCGGGCTGCCCTTCTACGTCGGCAGCTACGTCATGCACGTCAAAATCCCCGAAGGCGACCCGATCTATCTGCCGGGGACGGTGGATGTTGCCTTCAGCATCCAGAAAATCCCGCTGACCATCTGCCCCGACGCGAATCAGCAGAAGAACGAGGGCGAGGCTGACCCGGCGCGGTTCACGTTCACGTCGATTGGGCTGCTGGATGGCGACGTGGTCAGCGGCATCCTGAAGCGCGAACCCGGCGAGGAAGCGGGCAACTACAACTTCGTGCTGACCGGGCTTTCCGCGGCGGATTACTACACGCTGCGCCTGATGGACGACGCGCCGCAGTTCACCATTCTGCCGACCGAGCCGTCTTGGTGGGGCGGCGGCGGCGAACGCCTGAACCCGGTGCAGCAGGTCATTGAGCGCTCCGACGGGCGGAAGATGTTCGTGACCATTACGACGCAGGAACAGCTGGTACTCTCTTACAGCGAGCTGGGCAGCGTCGTGCGCAACACGGCGGACGACCAGCCGCGCCCCTTCACCCCCTCGCTGACGTGGAACAAAAAGACGGACGAGGTGCTGCTGCGCATCAGCGCGGAAGCCGAGCTGAACAAGGACGCGGGCTACGTCACCGACTCCTACGGCAACCCGGTGTACGGCGCGCGCACGCTGCGCTTCGGCTACATGAGCCTGCGCTACATGAACAACGCCGGCATTGACGCCATCAGCTTCTCCAACAAGAACGCCGCGGTCATCCTGCGCCTGTCGGACTTCCTCTCCGCGGACATGGAGAAGGCGATTAAGCAGGCGGGCGGCAACCTGACGACGACACTCTTCCGCGTGACGATTGAGCCGGTGGATCTGCCGGACGGCGCGGTCACGGGCGGCTGGAACATCCGCACGGAAATGGTGATTGACCGCAAGCCCACGGATATCAGCGGTCTTTTGCCGAACGCGCAGGTCGCCGTGGACATGGAGGTTGTCGCAAAGCTGCTGACGAACCTTGACCGCTACGACGAAAAGACGTTTGACAAGCACTTCACCCTCCGCCGCGGCGCGCAGACGCAGGAAAGCGTATTCATCGCGCCGTATCAGGACGACGAGCTTGAGAAAGTCGCCTACCCGAGCGTGCTCTTCGCAAGCCGCTATCTGCTCATGCCGCTGGATGAAAGCGGTGTGGTGGATGTGGTGATGGTGCCGATTGAGGAAGACGCGACGGACGGTTCTGCCGGGTAACGGATTCCAGACACAGCAAAGCCCGCACGGGGGGATGAACCTCGTGCGGGCGATTTTTGTGGGGTTATTTGACTTGCTCCAGCCCAACATCCGCGCCGGTGTCGACTTCCGTTGGGTGATAATCGCCCTGATAGGCGGCGAAGAGGTCGTCGAGCGTCTGCGGACGGGGCGACTTGTGGTCAATCGGCTGTTTATCGGTATTTGGCATCGTGATTTATCTCCCTTCTGGAAATTTACGGCGAACGAGGTCATACCTTGCAGACAGCACGCCCTCCCCCTTCACGCACTGCGAAGAGGGAGGGCGCATTCATTTCCGGGAAAATCCTTACTCCTTCCCGCCGCCGACCGCAACGCCAGCAATGATGAACTTGCTGAGGAAGAGGTAGACGATGATGACGGGGAGAATCGAGAGGGCAATCATCATGTAGACCTGCCCCATGTCGAACTTCAGGAAGTCGGCGCTGCGGAGCTGAGCAATCAAAATCGGCAGCGTCTTTTTGTTCGCGGAGTTCAAAATCAGGGCGGGGGTGAAGTAGTTGTTCCACGCGCCGACGAAGGTGAAAATCGCCTGAACCGCCAAAGCGGGCTTAATCATCGGCAGAACGATGCGGTTGAACGTGCCGAACTCGCTGCTGCCGTCGATGCGGGCGGCTTCGATGACCTCCAGCGGCAGGCTCGCCTGCATGTACTGGTACATAAAGTAGAACACTGCGGGGCTGGCGATAGACGGCAGGAACAGCGGCAGGAGCGAATCCTTCAAGTTCATCTTGCCCATCAGCTGCACGAAGCCCAGCGCGGAAACCTGCGTCGGCATCGTCATAATCAGCAGGATGAAGGTAAGAGCGAGCGTGCGCCCCTTGAAGCGGTACGCGTGAATGCCGAACGCCGTCAGCGCGGAGAAGTAGCACGCAAAAATCGCCGTCATGGCGGAAACGATGAGCGAATTGCGCATACCGGAGATAATCGGGATGTTCGCGTTGTTTATCACCTGCGTGAAGTTGTTGCACAGCGACGTCCACGAACCCGGCAGGAACGAGAAGCCCTTCTGGATATCCGCGTGCGGGCGGGTTGCGTTGATGATGAGGACGTAGAAGAAGAACAGGCACAGCGCGCAGAGCAGAATCAGCACCGCATACGCCACGATGCGCCGCGCGGTCAGCACCGCATGGGCGCCGGTCTGCTGGTCTTTTGTCTTGGGCTGCACTTTCATCGTTGCCTGACTCATGCCGCTTTGCCTCCCTTCACAGCCTTCGCCGCTTTCACGGGCTTGGGCTTGCGTTCATCATCGCCGCGCGTCGTGCGCATGATGACCACGCACAGCACCGCGCAGATAACAAACATGATGGCGGACACCGCGCCCGCACGGCCGTAGTTCTTCGACGTGCCGATGAAGTTGTTCAGATACATGACGACGGTCATGGAGGAGCGAACCGGGTCGCCCTTGCCGTTGGTCAAAATCTGCGGAACGTCGAACATCTGCAGGCCGCCGATGAGGGACGTGACGAGCGTGTAGACGAGGATGGGGCGAATCAGCGGCAGGGTAATCTTCCAGAACGTCTGATTCGGGGTCGCGCCGTCAATCTGCGCCGCCTCGAACATGGAGGGGCTGATGCCCATCATCGCCGCCATCAGGATGATGGTGGTGTTGCCGAACCACATCAGGAAGTTCATCAGCGCGACGAGCGAACGCGTGCCCCAGATATTCGAGAGGAAGCGGATGGGTTCGCCGCCGAGTGCCTGAATCATGTTGTTGACCGGGCCCTGATCAGCGAAGAGGGCGAAGAACAGCATGGCGAACGCGGACGCCATAATCAGGTTAGGCATGTAGATGACGGTCTTGAAGAAGCCTTGGCACTTCAGCTTCAGGCGGTTATCGGTGAACCACGCCGCCAGCAGAAGCGAGAAGACAATCTGCGGGATGAAGCCCATCAGCCACATGATGATGGTGTTGCCGAAGTATCTGGGCAGATCCTTGGAGAAAACGTACAAGTAGTTCGTCCAGCCGACGAATTTCGGGCCGACCTGAATCAGACCGCCCTGCTTGAAGAAATACTCAAAGAAGCTGTAATAAATCGTCGAGACGAGCGGATAGAGCTGGAACAGCGCAAACACGATGAAGAACGGCGCGATGAACACATAGCCCCATTTGGCATAGCTGACGGAGCGGACTTTCTTTTTTGCTCCCTGCATCCGGAATCACCAATCCTTCCTACGTTCGTTTGCCCCAATGATGACCTCTGGCATCCGGCAGGCGTGGGGATTTCGCTGCCAGAGGTCACCATTGGAACAGAATACAATTTTCTTCGTAAAGCAGGCAGGGACGGGCGCAATGCCCGCCCCTGCCGCTTGGTTTGTGATGCGAATTACTCCGCGTCCGGCCACTGGAAGTTCACCAGTTCCGAATACTTTTCGGAGATGATGCTCTCGAACTGCGCCTTGGCTTCGTCGATGGTGGCGTTGCCGTCGAAGTAGTTCTTGAACGCGCCCTGGAAGGATTCGTTCAGACCCTGGTCATAAGCAGAGATGTTGCTCATGTCGATCTTCGGAGCCGCTTCCGCGAACAGGGCGATGTGGTTCTGGCCGCCGAGGAAGGCAGAGGAGTAGTTCTGCGCCAGCTCGTTCATAGCCGCCACGTTGTTGGTGTAGTCCTGCGTGTCCTCGGTAATCTTCTTGGCGATCGCCGCGTCGCAGGTCAGCTTCTGCATAACGTCCTTAATGGTCGCCACGTTGTCGGTGCCGGCAGCCGCGCAAATCCAGGTGCCGCCCCAGTAGTAAGCCTGCGGGCCCTGGCAGACCGCGTAGTCGCCATAAGCGCCGTTGCCGACTTCTTCCTTGCCGCCGTTAGCGACGGAAGTTTCCAGAGAGTTGCCCAGCAGGGTGAAGTTGATGCCCCAAGTGGAGTAGAAGAAGCCGAAGACCTTGCCGGTCGGGCCCTGATCAGCCGCCCAAGTCGCGTCCCACAGGGAGGACTTGTGGTTGTAGCCCTTTTCGGTGTACGTCTTGGTCTGGTCAACCCACTTCATCAGGTTCGCGTCAACGACCACGGTTTCGCCGTCGTCAGCAACCCACGGAGCGGACACGTTGTTGGAGAAGGTGCGGTACGCATCGTCATAGCCGGAGAGCATGTAGTAGCCCTTCGCAGCCGCCTGCTCAGCGACAGCGTTGAACTTGTCCCAGTCAGCCAGCGCTTCCTGCACTGCATCGGGATCGTCGGTGCCCAGCACGTCCTTGGCGATGGAGCGGCGATACGCGAACAGGCCGGGGGTCGCCTGCCAGGTGACAGCCTTCAGCTTGCCATCAGCGGAGGTGGCGATTTCCTGCGTGTACTTGTACTGGCCGCCCAGATCTTCGTCCGTCAGGCCGATGTCCGCCTTCACGTCCAGCGTGTAGGGGGAATCGACGTACTTCAAAGCGTAGTCAGCTTCGATCAGGAAGATGTCGATCTTGTCGTCAGCCGCGGCGGATTCCTGCGCGCGCAGGGCTTCGTCCAGCTTGTTCTGGTAGTTGTTGCCCTCGTTGGGGTTGATCGTCCACTTAACGATGGTGCCATCGTTCAGGGTGGTGGTGGACTTATCCTCAGCAATTTCCTTCACTTCGGGATAGTAGGCGTTGAAGCGGCTCTGGAATTCATCGTTCCAGCACCAGATGTTCAGCACCTTGCCCTCGGCGGTTTCCGCCGATGCCAGCGTGGCCGGAACGACCATCATCAGGCACAGAAGCAGAGCGACGAGCTTTTTCATAGGATTTTCCTCCTCTTTAATAGGCGGGTTGTGCCCGCTATATTTCCAGCGGCTTCCCTGCCGCGGGAATACGATGTGGGGTGATTTTTTCCGCCTCCTCTTGCGGAAAAAAATCAGCTGTTGGCGGCGTCTGCCTTCACCGGGCAGATGCCCATGGATTCGCCCTCCAGCAGCTTAACCGGAATTGTTGCGGTTTCGCTACCAGCGGTGCGCGGGTTCTCGATGCGGTCAATCAGGAATTCCGCCGCCTGTGCGCCGATGCGCTTGGTATCCTGCTCAATGGTGGTCAGCCGCGGCTGAAGCATCTGCGTCAGGCGGATGCCGTCGTATCCAGCCAGGGACAAATCCTCCGGCACGCGCAAATTCAGCTGTTTTGCGGCCTGCATCGCGCCCAGGGTCGAGTGGTCGTCCGGCAGCAGGATGCACGTCGGCGGGTCAGGGCGGTTCATCAGGTTCAGCACCGCCTGCATACTCGTGGCGGGGTTGTCGTAGAGCGCCTCGACGACGAAGTCCGGGTTCACATTCAGCCCATGCTCCTGCATCGCGCGGTAGAAGCCGATGATGCGGTTCTCCGTGACGGAGGATTTTTCGCCGTGGACATACGCGATTTTGCGGTGTCCCTTCTGATAAGCGGCATCCACCAGCAGCTTGAGTCCGCCGATGTTGTCCGACAGCACGCACGAGCGGTTGTTGAAGCTGTGGTCGATGGTGACGACGGGCAAATTGCTGTCCACCAGCTCAATGACCTCCGGCGCGTAAAAATCAGCGCAGACGACGCACACGCCGTCCACATTGCGGTATCGGCAGTGCTCCAGATAGGTCATGCCCGTCCACCCGATGTGGTGGTTGATGAAGGTGATGTCGTACCCGCGCTTCTCCCCCGCCGACTTGAATGCATCCAGGACGGAGGCGAAGAAGCTGTGTGTCAGACCCGTGCCGCGCTTTTCTTGGAACAGTACGCCCAAGTTGTAGGATCGGTTGGTTTTGAGCGTGCGGGCGATGGCGTTGGGGTAATAGCCGATTTCACGCGCCGTGCGCTGCACGAGTTCGCGGGTTTCGAGGCTGATGTCCGCGTAGTTGTTGAACGCCTTGCTGACAGTGGAGATGGACAGGCCGCACTTTGCGGAAACATCCTTGATGGTCACGGCCATGGGCGCCCCTCCTTTCGTCTTTGCTGGAAGCGCCGAGGCGGGTTAGCGTTCTGCTTCCGGGACATGTGATGCTCACGAACCCGTTCGGCTTTTTGCTAAACCGGTTTCGTGATGGTTAGAGTATACACCACCCGCGCGAAAAAATCAAGTGTTTTCCTGTGTTTTTTTATAAAAATTTTTTCCGGATTCTCCATTCCTCGCGTTGTAAACGTTTTCATTCCTGTGTTTTCAAGGGTTTGCGGGATTTTTTACGAAATCGTTTCGACTGATTCTCGAAATCGTTTCAGCAGGAAATTTCGGTCAAAAAACGACCATCCAGTCAGATTTGCTGGATGGTCGTAAGGGGGATTTTCGGTTTTTTGGGATTTTGCCGGATGGTGCGCGGGCATTGCGGTCGAAAGCGCGCCGACGAATGCTCAGCGTCCTGATTTCACTGCGCGCCGTCCGCCAGCTGCTCATTCCACTTCTTCCAGCTTCCGCAGTGCCCGCTTCGTGTTTTCCCCCGCCCGAAGCTGCGCCCCGACCCGCCGCGCGTTCGCCGCGTAGCGCTGGTAGTCCTCCTCCGGCATCGTGCGAATCAGCTCCGGCAGCTCGCGCAGGCTGTTCAGCGCCACGCCGACCTGCTCCCGCGCCACAAAATCCGCCGCCGCGGCGTTCTTCGCAACAATCACCGGCAGTCCGCCCGCGAGGTATGTTGACAGCTTGTGCGGGCTGTTCAGCAGGGCGTACGCGCCGTACAAGCCAGTCAGTCCGTCAAGGCTGTCGCCGTCCCACACGATGCCGAACGCACCCGAAATCGTCTCCGGCAGCTTCTCCGGCGCAATTTCGCCGTGGTATTCGATGCGCGTTGAGTCGCTTCCTGCCCAGTTTGTTCCATATAATTGCCATTCCAGCGGCACTTTGCCAATATCTTTCAGGTATCCGCTCTTGTCCGCGGCGAGGTTGCCCGCAATCGCGACCATGCGGCTCTTCTCCCGCACGGGGATTTCCCCTTCTGACAGGCAGTCAAACGCTTCCATCAGAATCATCGGGCACGTCACGCCCACCGTCCGCAGGTAGCTTTCCATCCGCTGACTGTGCACGATGAGCGCCTCGAACCCCGGCAGCAGCAGCTGGTCGCTCCCGCGCGCGGCGCTTCCGCCAATCCGCCGGAGCGAGTCGAGGTCGTGCACGAGCGCGGCGGTTTTCACGCCCTTCCAGCGCAGCAGGTGCAGCGCCAGCCGCGCCACGCCGTAGCCCTTGACCGGGAAATACGGGTACTGCACGAGCAGCAGGTCGCCCTGCCGCATCCGGTAGAACGCGCGAACCCAGTCGCCAA
>ERZ780198.2985-NODE-2985-length-12048-cov-4.755858_pt1 | contig 12048 bp, 10 predicted proteins | sample MGYA00510979_ERZ780198 | MGnify/ENA primary metagenome ERZ780198 (study PRJEB29588, sample SAMEA2158039) | human gut metagenome | biome: human gut; feature: human-associated habitat; material: faeces | place: Denmark | collected 2008/2010 ...
ATTTGATAATCAAATATAACAGTTATTAAATTTCCTAAAATATGTGAAATATCAACTGAAATTTGCCGAAAGCGTTGCATTTGTTACTTTCATGAGGTTTGATGTTGTGGTAAAATGAGGGGGAATCAGGTGTAGTTTAGTTATACAGAAGGAGAGGGTATTTATGATTGAAAAATGGGATGCATACGATAAATATTTTAATAAGATTGCCGATGGTTCGCTTATAAGAGGAGAAGTTATTCCAGATGGGGTGTATCATTTGGTAGGGGAAATTATTGTGAAACATACGGATGGTACATATTTACTCATGCAGAGGGATTATAAGAAACAATTTGGTGGGAAATGGGAATTGACAGCGGGTGGCTCGGCATTACAGGGAGAATCGCCGTTAGAATGTGCAATTAGAGAGTTAAGAGAAGAGACAGGAATTGTTTGTTCAGACTTAAAAGAGTTAAAAAGGGTTGTTCATGATGGGCACCATTCGCTTTTTGTGGAATACTTATGTGTTACCAAATGTGATAAAAATTCTATTGTCTTGCAAGAAGGAGAAACTGTTGATTATAAGTGGGTAAATCGAGAGGATATTTTAAAAATGGGAGAAGATACATTAGCTTCATCAAGGGCGTTAGAATGCATGATGCATGATGAGGTGTAACTATGGCAGAATATAGATATAAAAATTCGGAGGATTTAGACGATGAATAGTAAAGAAAAAGACGAATATGTGAATCAGACAATGGAGAGAATGACATCGATGGAGCCATATTATTGTAATCCATTTGATAATCCAAAGGAATTGAAGGAGAGAGCAAGTGATTTGTTGAAGCAATTGAATTCTTTGGGGGATAATGCTCAGGAAGAAAAAGAAAGTATTATGCGGCAGTTGTTTGGAACTTACAATAAGCTTGCATTTCCGGGTGATGGTTTTAAGTGCGATTATGGATTTAATATTCATTTTCATGGACTTGCAGTTATCAATTACAACGTGGTGATGTTAGATACTTCACCAATCAACATAGGAGCGGGTGCGTTTATTGCTCCCGGTGTATGTCTGGCGTGTTCCGGACATGCGATTCATCCGTCTCAGAGAAACCGCATGTTGACAAGTGCGCCGATAACGCTTGGAGAAAATGTGTGGCTCGGTGCCAATGTGACGGTTGTAGGCGGTGTTTCAATTGGTGATGGAAGTGTTATTGGAGCAGGCAGTGTAGTGACAAAAGATATTCCTGCAGGAGTGATTGCAGCAGGTTCCCCTTGTAAAGTGATACGTGAGATTACCGAAGATGACTTACTTGAGGAAATACAATAGCGAAAAATGCCAAAACGCCGAAAAATAAAATGCCAAAACGCCGAAAAATAAATTGCCAAAACGCCGAAAAATGATATAATTTTATTGGAGGTGGCTAATTATGAGAGAATATAAACCACGTATTGTGGATGAAATATTAAAAGATAAGCTTGAGGCGAAAGGAGCAGTTGTTATTGAAGGACCCAAATGGTGCGGAAAAACGACGACGGCAATGCAGATTGCTCGTAGTGTCTTAAGAATGGATGAGCCGAGCAAACGGGAAACGAATATTCAGATGTCTGAGATTGCTCCAGAAAGGTTATTAAAAGGTGACACTCCAAGATTGATTGATGAATGGCAAATTGCTCCAAAACTGTGGGACGCTACAAGGTACGAGGTGGATACAAGAGGTGAGGAGGGGCAATTTATTCTGACTGGCTCAGCAGTGCCGGTAGATTCAAAGGATATAACACATTCGGGGACGGGACGTTTTACATGGCTGACAATGAGACCGATGTCATTATACGAATCAGCCGATTCCACGGGACAAGTGAGTTTGAAAGATTTATTTGATAAACCAGACAGCCTAGAAGGAGAAAATAATTTAAATATAGATAAATTGGCATTTTTGATTTGCAGAGGGGGATGGCCTCATGCTGTTGGAATGAGAGAAAAGATTGCATTAGCACAAGCAGAGGATTATTATGAGGCTGTTATAAAATCAGATATTAATAGGGCAGATGGCGTGAGCAAAAATCCTGAAAGAGTAAAGAGATTGTTGAGGTCTTTGGCAAGAAATCAAGGTGCACAAATTGCAAATACAATGTTGAAAAATGATATTGTATCAAATGATACAGAATCATTAAATGAGGATACTATTGCGTCATATTTAAATGCATTGAAAAAGATTTTTGTGATTGAAGATATGCCAGCTTGGAATCCCAATTTAAGATCCAAAACATCCATTCGTTCATCGGATACAAGATATTTTGTGGATCCCTCAATTGCAGTATCTGCGTTGGGGGCTGGACCGCAGGACTTAATAAATGATTTAAATACCATGGGATTGTTATTTGAAACATTGTGTGTTAGGGATCTTCGCGTTTATGCAGAAAAAATAGGTGGCAGTGTCTTGCATTATAGAGACAAATCAGGATTGGAATGTGACACGGTAATTCATCTTAAAAATGGTCGATATGGATTGGCTGAAATAAAATTAGGTGGTCAAAAACTTATTGAGGAGGGAGCAGCTAATTTAAAGGCGTTATCTAACAAAATTGACACTTCCAAAATGCTGGCACCGTCATTTTTAATGATAATTATAGGTGTAGGCGAGTTTGCATACAAAAGAGAAGATGGTATCTTTATAGTACCAATCGGATGTTTAAAGGATTGATGCCTTATGCGAAAGGAGAGGTTATGAATATTACCGTATATCTTGGAGCCAGCAAAGGGAACGATAATACACTTGCTAATGCAGTGAGAGAACTTGGTACATGGATTGGAGAAAGTGGAAATTCGCTTGTTTACGGAGGCTCTAAATCCGGGCTGATGGGTGAGATTGCAGAAAGTGTGCTGCGTGCAGGGGGGAAGGTTACCGGTGTGGAACCACAGTTTTTTATTGATGCAGGTTTTTTGTACGAAGATGTTACAAATCTAATTGTGACAAAGGATATGTCAGAACGAAAGGCGAAGATGATTGAACTGGGAGATGCATTTATTGCATTTCCTGGCGGCACTGGTACATTGGAAGAAATCGCGGAAATTATGTCGAAAGTGTCGTTAGGACACTTGGATGCTCCGTGTATTCTTTATAATCTTAACGGTTATTATGACAGTTTAAGGGATTTACTTCGGCATATGATTGAGAAAGATTTATCAACCGAGGAGAGGCAGCAGGAAATTTATTTTGCTGAAAATCTTGAGCAGATTAAGGAGATTCTTTTGAAGGAATAATCAGAAAAAAACATTTGACAATTAAAAAAATTACAAATATAATACTTTATTGAACGAGTAGCAAAATTGCGTAAATCCAGTTTTGCTGCTCTATTTTTTTGCAGAAAAAAGGAGGATTCACATGACTGAAAATAACAAAATGAGGGAAATGCCGGTTTATAAACTTATGATTCAAATGGGGATTCCAATGATTTTATCGATGGCATTGCAGGCGGTTTATAATATCGTGGACAGTGCTTTTGTTGGCAATATGAAGGAGGGGAGCGAGGCTGCGCTGAATGCTCTTACACTTGTGTTTCCGGTGCAGATGCTTATGGTTGCAATTGCAATTGGAACCGGAGTGGGAACGAATGCACTTCTTGCAAGAACGCTTGGACAGGGAGATTCTAAAAAGGCGGCAATGGTTGCAGGAAACAGTTTGTTTCTGGGTGTGATTATTTATGTGATTTGTTTTTTGTTTGGAATTGTTGGGGTGAATGCATATATTTCATCACAGACAGCGAATCCGGAAGTGCTTTCTATGGGAACCAGTTACCTTAAAATCTGCTGCGTGCTTTCTTTTGGAATTGTTTTCTTTTCCTTGTTTGAAAAATTACTGCAGGCGACGGGGCGCTCACTGTATTCTACGATTGGTCAGGTGGCAGGTGCGGTAATCAATATCATTCTTGATCCGATTATGATTTATGGTATTGGACCAGTTCCGAAAATGGGTGTGGAGGGAGCCGCTTATGCAACGGTAATTGGACAGATTGCTTCGGCTGTACTGCTGTTTGTTTTTCATATCAAATTAAATAAAGAATTTGAACATGGATTCAAGTATATGAAGCCGGATGGTAAAATTATAAAAGAAATTTATGCAATCGGTCTTCCGGCGATTATTGCACAGGCACTTATGTCCATTATGGTATATGTGATGAATCTGATATTGAAATTTGATGCTTCTGCACAGACTGCATATGGGCTTTTCTATAAAGTGCAGCAATTTGTTTTGTTCCTTGCTTTTGGCTTGAGGGATGCGATTACGCCGATTCTTGCATTTGCTTATGGAATGCGAAGTAAAAAAAGAATTCAGGACGGAATGAAATATGGTATTATTTTTACGATTGGCTTGATGATTTTAGGGATTTTTATTACAGAAGTTTTTTCGGGACAATTTGCTGCCTTGTTTAACGCCGGTTCATCCAGAGAGTATTTTGTCGGAGCCATGAGAATTATTTCCATCAGTTTTCTTTTTGCGGGAATTAATGTTGCATATCAGGGAATTTATCAGGCGTTAGATGGGGGAATGGAATCGCTTGTTATTTCACTTCTCAGGCAGATGATTATTATTTTACCATTAGCAGAAATTTTTTCCGTTTTAGTAAAAAATGGGCAGGCTGGGGTGTCACTTATTTGGTGGGCATTTCCGATTACAGAATTTGCAGCATGTTTGTTAGGTTGCGTATTTTTAAGGAGAATCCGAAAAAACAAAGTGGAATCTTTGCAGTGAGGTTAGCGTAAAAAAACTTTCGGAAAAATAAATATTGAAAAAGGCAGCTCCTTTGTATAAAGTTTTAAGTGCCGAAACAAAAAACGCAAAATAGCACGTGCGATTGAACGCTTGACGATGGATGTGCAGTCGGAAGACGATGACTACCTTGATTATTTGATTACCGTTGATATTTTTTCGGAAGGAACCGATATTGTTGAAGTAAATCAAGTAATTATGCTTCGCCCAACTCAATCGCCGATCGTATTTATTCAGCAGTTGGGGCGTGGCCTCCGAAAAGCAGAGGGGAAGGAATGTGTTGTAATTCTCGATTTTATTGGAAATTATAAAAATAATTTCATGATTCCAATTGCACTATCCGGAGACAGAAGCTATAATAAAGATAATATCCGAAGATATTTGAGGGAAGGCGGCCGCGTTATTCCCGGTGCAAGTACGATTCATTTTGATTCAATACGCAGGAAATTATTATCATTTTTTGAAAATGATTGATAAGGAGTATAGCGGAGAAATGACGGACAGGGAAGAAGCCTGTCTGGAATTTGTATCCCAGAATCTGGCAAATGAAAGATATAGTAGAACTTGGAATTCGAAGATATAGTGAAGTATCACAAAAAAGAGGATATTGCAAAGAGTACAATGTATGATGACAAAGGAAGATTTCTTCCCATTATGAATTTTCAACTTCAAATGAGTCATCCGGTGAGAGAAGATATTTATCAGTATTTTGTGAATGAATAGAGGTACGAAATGAAGACGATACATGTAGTGGCGGTGGTTATAGAAGCTGTCGATGAACAAGGAAAAGAAATACTTTTTGCTACCCAAAGAGGGTACGGAGATATGAAAGGCAGCTGGGAATTCCCCGGTGGAAAAATTGAGCCGGGAGAAACGCCGCAAGAGGCACTCAAACGAGAAATACAGGAAGAACTTGATACCAAAATCAAGGTGGGAAGTCTTATTGATACGATAGAATATGATTATCCTACGTTCCATTTGTCGATGGATTGTTTTTTGGCAGAAATTGAGTCAGGGAACTTGGTGTTGAAAGAGCATGAGGCGGCAAGATGGCTGACAAGAGAAGAATTGGATTCTGTTGATTGGCTGCCTGCGGATGTGCTGTTGATTGATACATTGAAGCAAAGTAAACTTATAACCCAAGAAAAGGAAGTGTGATATGAGAAAAAAATTAAGTGTATTAGTATTGATTTTAGTGTTAATTATGAACCAAGCTGCTCCAATGGGCATTAAGGCGGCGGATGCAGCAGATGAAGTTAAGGTTTATGTGGAAAATGGAGAAGGCAGTCTTACGGAAGGTGACGGAACCGCCCAAAGACCGTATCAAAATATACGTACGGCCTTGAAGCAGATTCAGACGGGACAGACACTTGTACTTATGGGTGAAGTCTCCTACACCAAATACGAGACGTACGAAGACGAATCTCCGAAACCATTATTTATTGATAAAGATATCACGATTGTTGGTTCAGATACGTCAGCAGGTTTGAAAATACGCAGTATGATTCAGCTGGGAGCGGACGTTACGTTTCGTGATATGTGGCTGCAAATGGTGCCGCAGGCAGGAAATGCACGTGGGACAACAATTTATGCGGCGGGACATACGCTGGTGTTGGATGCGGTAGATACGAGAGTAGGAACCAGTACATTGCAGGACGATGTGAGGCCATTGATCAGCGGTGGCGCGTACCAGGGAGAGGAAGGAAAGATGGGAAGCCACACAACGATTAAAGTGGTCAATCCCATATCCCAGACTAAGATAGCTGCAATTTATGCAGGAGATTATTATCGCGATTCCGAACAAGACAAAGTGGATATAGAACTGGATTCCAAATTGGTAGACACGGAGATTCATGCAGCGGGTGCCGATGGTCATACATTGACAGGAAATGTAAATGTTACACTGGGAAAAGATAGTAATGTAACGGATTTTGACAAGACGGATCTGATAGGTGAGTTGAATGTTAATGTGAAAGCGGGGGCTCATATTGATACCCTGTCATTTTCCGGTATCAATAATCTCACGATGGCAGAAAAGTCGCGGATCACGCTTCCTAAGGAGGCTGATTTTAACGTAAATAACGTCTTTTGCGAGAAAAATGCGGTGCTTGATCTCAGACAAATGTCAACGAATCCGAGTGTTGCAAACAATTTTACCGGTGTAACGGTAGCCGGCGAGGATCAAACATGTGGCTCCGTTTTGGTTGGAAATGATACTACACTTGAGATAAAAGGAGAAGTCTATGGTCTAACAAAATTAAACGTAAATGGCTCAGAATATATGGCGAGATTTGTGGAGAATCATTGTTACATACAGGCAAAGGCCTCTTCGAGTGGGAATTTTACAATTGAGGGCACGCAGTATACAAATTTTCAATTAAATAAAAAGAAAACCGAAGAAATATATTCCTGGATTATCGGAAAACTGGAAAATGAGGACGCAGATGACTTTTATTGGATTGGAGATGCAGATAAAAAATCTGTGATCAGTCAGCAGGGAAAAGAATATTATTATCCGGTTGAATTTAAAAAGGCAGATGGTACGGTTTATAAGCCAACGTTTGAGGAACTTTTTTATGATTACGATTTGGCATTGACGAAGGAAAACGGGGAAGCGGTTGATTTAGAGGAAGCGGCTTTCTGCAGTTGGGATGAGGAGTGTATTAACGAGGGGCAAAGCCAATATAATCAGGTGATTGTATGTATATACGACTGGGAGAACTGTAAGGGTGAACTAACATTGACGCTGACCCATTCGAAAACCGGCAAGAGTATATCGCGAGTGCTTTTGGTGGGTGAAGAACAGCCGATTCCGACAGTAACCCCAACCATGACCCCAACGTCGACGGCAACGCCAACCGTAGCGCCAACAACAACACCAACGCAGGTGCCGACGCCGACCCCAACCATGATCCCAACACCGACGCCAACCGTAGCGCCAACAACAGCGCCAACGCAGGTGCCAACGCCAACGCCAACCGTAGCGCCGACAACAACACCAACGCAGGTGCCGACCCCAACGCCGACGGTTCCAACTCCGGCTGCGACAGAAGTACCAAGCTCAACACCCGATGCCACACCTGTAATACTTCCAACGCTACCAACGGTAACACCATTGCCGCCAACTAGTGAACCGCGGGCATTTACATTGAACAAGACATCTGTCACATTGTATACAAAAGGGAAAAAAATCATACAGCTTAGTGCTGATACAGAAAGTGTAGTGAAATATACATCTGACAATGAAAAAGTGGCAGTTGTAGATGAAAATGGCCGGGTAACAGCAAAAAAAGCAGGAACTGCTTTGATTACTGCGAGTGCAGATGGTTATCAGAGCACGTGCAGGATTGTTGTAAAGAAACCAACATTTAAAGTGGCGAAAAAGATGATAAAGGTCAAAAAAGGAAAAAAGGCTCGTATTATTGTTAAAGTTCGCCCATCAACGAAAGTTGTGTTTGCTTCCGCGAATAAAAAGATTGCAGCAGTTACCAAAAAGGGAATGCTAAAAGGCATGAAGAAGGGGCGGACAAAAATAAAAGTAAAGTGTTATGGAATAACGAAGACAATTATTGTTATCGTGACATAATCCGATATAGGAGGTAGGTATGAACATCCAAATCTTTGGCAGTAAAAAAGACAACGACACAAAAAAAGCACAGCGTTTTTTCAAGGAACGGGGAATCCGGTTTCAATACATTGATCTGCGGGAAAGGACACTAAGCAAAGGCGAATTCCGATCGGTGGCAGCCGTCAATGGCGGACTGGAAGGTATGATTAACAAAGAATGTAAGGACCGGGATGCTCTTGCATTGGTGACGTATATTGCGGAAGAGGATAAATTGGATAAGATACTGCCATTTTTAGTAAAATAGTAAATAAAATTTATCAGAATCGCATGGAAGCAAAGAATAACGCGTATGGATTTGACTATCTGGCAGAATACAATATTTATAAAAAGATGAGAAAACAGGATGCGAAAGACGATGGAATCCTCTATGTGACGGAGTATTCGGATTGGAAGGCAAGGATTCAGAAAAACTATGAGCAGCAGAAAGAAAACGAGGATTTCTGTCATTTTCTGGTTCAAAAGAAGAGAGACATTGAAAATCTGAAAAAACAAGTGGAAATAATTTCCATACCGCTTGTGCTGCTGGCGTGACCAGACAGAGTTTTTAGAAGACATCATGCAGGTGCTGGGCGACAAGGAACAGAACTAGTACATATGAATGGAGTGATGAAAATGAAAAAGAAAACAATTAAGAAGAGGATTCTTGCCGGATTGCTGGCATTTTCGCTTATTGTACCGGCGAATGTGGCAGGAGCGAAAACACAGACAGTATTGGAAACAAATGTGACAGAGGCATCGGAAGGATGTACACTGGTTGGTGTATATGGATCCTATTTTGCACAGGCGAAGGAAGCACTTGCTAAGATCAATGAAATTCGAAAAGAAGCATGTGAAGCAGGAAATATACGAGATCCGAGAAATTCCGGCAGATATCTTCAGCCATCGGATTATGTTCCCTTGAAATGGTCGAGTGATCTGGAGTATATTGCACGTATCCGTGCGGCAGAAGCGGGAATTGCATTCCGGTTTATGGATTCCGGACATGATCGTTTGAATGAAAAGGGTACTTTTTCCATTGGCAGTAATGGGATAAGTTCTTCTTCCGAAGATCTTGCTTATTATTATGTAAAGGATATGATTGAAGGAGTTTTGCTTTGGTACAGTGAAAAACAATATTGGGTAAAACAGGATTTCAGTGAGGAAACCGGTCATTATACAAGTATGATCAACCCGAAGTATACCTATGTTGGTTTTGGCGGTTTTTATTCAGAGGCTGCTCCGTATCCGGCAACAATGGCAGGAGAGTTTTCCGAAAAATCGGATTTGGATGAGACAATGATGGAAGCACCGGAAGATGTGATGCAGAAGATCGAAGTATCAAATGACTATATACAGGAAACGTATTTGGACGGGGATGACCAGATTTTTACAAATGGAACGACGACGGTGACGCCGCGTGTGAAACTTCGAAGAAACAATGCAATTCGTAATGTGTGGTCAATGGAAGATGTTACCTATACTTCATCGGATCCGGCGGTGGCGACGGTGACGCAGGATGGTCAGGTGACAGGAATTACCAATGGAACGGTTACTATTACGGCAAAATCCGGGGACACGATCGTAGCGCAAAAAGAAATCACAGTAAAATGTAATCATCCGAGAAAAATGACATTGTATACGGAATCTACATGTACGAAAGAAGGAAAAAAACAATATTATTGTGCCACTTGCCAGAATACGATAGAAGAAGTCGTGGCGAAAAAAGCACATGATTATGTTTATGGAGAGGCAGATTTCGAGGGAAAAAGCACCGGAAAATGTTCCGTGTGCGGCGATACGATACGTATTACTCCGCCGACAAATATGAAATTGTATTGGCGAAACAGCACAAGTTCTATCTCCAGTTATTCGACGGTTTTTACGACGAGCAACCCGGTAGGATCCCTGTTATACTGTTGGATTCAGGTGAGTGATGGAGACCCGGATTATCAGGATATGGTAATGGAATCCACAAATGAAGAAGTGGCAGCAGCACCGGAAAAGGCGAGCAATAATGTACCATACGACCATTTTGAGATTTTGGCGGAAGGAATCACGAAATTGAGTGTATATCCGAAGTACAATCCACGCATTAAGCAGACCTTTATGCTGCGTGTCGGTGACGAAGGAAGTCAGGACATTTCGGATATGGATGTCAGCTTGTCAAAAGACGCCTTTATCTATGATGGAAATGCCTGTAAGCCGGAAGTGACAGTATCTTACCGAAAAGACACGGTGCTGGAGCAGGGTATTGATTATACGATTTCCTATGAAAAGAATGTCAATGCCGGAACGGCGACAGCGGTAATTTCCGGTAAGGGGCTTTTCCATGGTACGATTCGAAAAGATTTTACGATTCAGAAAACAGGAGAAGTATCGCATATTCACGAGGTGGTCATTGATGAAGCAGTTGCAGTTACTTGTACCAGAGACGGTGTGACAGAGGGAAGTCATTGCTCGAAGTGTGGTGAGGTGCTGGAGGAACAGACAGTCATTCCGGCGATGGGACATCAGTATGCCGGAGGAACGTGCGAAAGGTGCGGAGACATTCTTTATATCGAAATAGATGGAGTGCGTTATACAAAGGAAGAAGACCTTTCCGGCAATGTGACGATACATGTTTGTGCGAAACCGGGGGAGAAGATTTCCGGTAAAGTGAACATTCCGGCAAAGGTTGCGATGGGAGATATGGCTTATACAGTTACGGTTATTGACGCCAATGCATTTGCTGATCAGACAGAACTTACCTATGTGACATTGCCAAAAACAATTACCAATATTGGAAACAAAGCATTTGCCGGCTGTACCGCCCTGGAAGGAATGAAATTTAAGGCAAAGATAGCACCAGAGGCAGCAGAGGACGCTTGGAAAGGAGCTGGAACCGAAGATTTCACGATACTAACTCCGAAAAATGCGAGGGATTATTACAACATTAAAAAAATATCCGGAGCGACAGTTCGTCCGGAAACGGATGCAGAACATGAACACGATATGCAGAAATTTGAAGCAAAGGCACCGACATGTACTCAGCCGGGAACTATCGAATATTACATTTGCCGGGACTGTGACAAGGTGTATGCAGATGAGGATGGCAAAGAATGCATTTCGCTCACAGAAACTTATTTGCAGCCACTGGGACATGAATGGGAGTCGGATTTCACGATTGATATCCCGGCGACGGCGACGACGCAGGGCGAAAAGTCCATTCACTGCCGTCGGTGTGGAGAACGTTCCCGCATCGTAAAATATTCGCTGGAAGATGAAAAGAATAGTTCCAATGACAATAGCAGCAGTGCCGGTAATTCGGAACAGGAGAATCTTTATTATGAAGGTTCCAATGAGAATGAGGACACAGAATATGGTAGAAAGATAACGCATTCGTATCTGTTAAAAGGTTCTTTATTTAAGGCAAAAGGACTTCGTTACCGGGTCAATGCCGTCAATGCGAAAAAGGGCATCTTTGATGTCACCTGTATGGGCAGCAACTCAAAGAAGATCAAAAAAATAACAGTGCCAAATTATGTAAAATACAAAGGAATCCATTATCGTGTCACGGGAATCGGCAAGAACGCGTTTGCCGGCTGCCGCAAAGTAAAAACGGTAAAGATTCAGAGTATGTATCTCAAGAAAAAGAATATTGGGAAGAATGCTTTTCGTGGAATTCCGAGAAAAGCATCGGTTTATGTGCCG
>ERZ780198.2986-NODE-2986-length-12040-cov-3.121819_pt1 | contig 12040 bp, 7 predicted proteins | sample MGYA00510979_ERZ780198 | MGnify/ENA primary metagenome ERZ780198 (study PRJEB29588, sample SAMEA2158039) | human gut metagenome | biome: human gut; feature: human-associated habitat; material: faeces | place: Denmark | collected 2008/2010 ...
CGTGGCAATCTCCCGGAAGGGAAGACGGACGAATCGTATACGAACGTTATACCTCTTCCGTGGGGGATTTCTCCACTGCGTTCGGACTGTCGTCCTCACTTCGGTCGAAATGACATCGTAACCGAGGGCGGACGAGGAACACTCTCACTTCGGTCGAAATGACATTATAAACCAAGCGTATACGAACACCCCAAAACCAACGGTATTTACCCGCGTCGGCGCAACGCGGTGAATATAAAAAAAATAACATTTTAAGGAGAAAAGAAAAATGAAAAAGTTCAAAGCAATCGTGCCCGCGCTTGCGATGTTGCTCGTCTCCGCAGTCCTTCTCGGAACGTCGACGTTCGCGTGGTTTTCGATGAACGACGAAGTAACCGTTTCGGGAATGCAGATCACCGCAAAGTCCGATCAGGTTTATCTCATCGTAGGTTCGACGAACGATCTGGCGACGATTCAGGGAACGAACGAAAAAGCTGTAACCTTAACCGAAGCTCCGGCAAAGGCAGTAAAACCCGTTCAACCGAAAGCAGCCGCTTACACGAATACAACCGAGGCCGGTAAGGCAGCAAACTGGGAATGGTATGTTGCAGCTGACAAAGGCAAACCCGACGAGAAGACGGATTCCAGAGCGGACGTTGCGGATCTTTCCGAGTACGTTCTTACAAAGAAAGTATACGTGACGGTAGCAAAAGGATCCGCGCCTTCCGGAAATCTCGTGCTTAAAAGCGTAGAGTTCAAAAAAGGCGGAACCAAGATCGAGTATGGCGGAGTAGTCGTAACGAGCGCGAACGGCGGAGTTCGGTACGACAGCGGCGAAAAAAGTCTGATAAACAAAGCGGCAAACAAACTTGCCGATTCTGTTACGGATAACGCATTAGTAGAGCTTGACATTTACGTCTATATTTACGGTGCGGACGCTTCTGTGTATACGAACAATTTTGCAAATCTTGGCGAAATAAGCGTTGATCTTACGTTTGCCGTACTTAACGCTTAGTACTGCGTCTTGATTTTCAAATAACCGTATTTTTCCCCTTAACCTCGCGGGTGCGCACTCGCGGGGCGAGGGGAACGACCTTTTCGGTCGTCGTCAAAGTCTGTCGGAGGGGGCGCATGCGCCCGCTCCCGCACGACTGACGATTACGCGACGGATCGGAAAAACTTTTATCGCGTGCGGCGACAACGCGTCGACGGCGCGGCTTACTTTCGGACAAGCGGTTTGCGCTCGCAAAAAAATAATTCGGTTTGCGCTCGTTCGCAAAAAACCGGACAGGCGGTCTGCGCCCGGAAAAAATTCCGCGGCGACGGCATTGCCCGGAAAATTTAAAAACCAGATAAAAATACACGGAGCAAAGGCTCCGGACGGTACTCACGCAATCATAAGCGGGAAAATATGGATAACAAGCAACAAAACAAAGTAAAAAAGACGGTAAACGTCGTACTCAACGTACTCGTATGGGCGCTCGTGGTGTTTGCGGTAATCGTAACGATAGTCGTGGCTTCGGCTAACGGCAACGCGAAAAACGTTCCTACGCTCGGCGGCAACTGCTATTTAAGCGTGCTGTCCGACTCGATGAACGCGGATAAGCCCGAAGGGGTAGCGGACGACAAGCCGTCGGGATTCAAAAAAGGCAATCTTATAGTAGGCAGATACATAGCCGAAAACGACGACGCGATAGATTCGCTCGAAGTCGGCGACGTAATCACTTTCGAGTGGGATATCGACGGCAACGGCAAGATCTTGAAGGGCGAATACAACACTCACCGTATCGTAAGCATAACGCGCGACGGAAGCAATCGGATAACGTCGGTTACTACGCAAGGCGACAACAGGCAGGTTTCGTTTACTACCGAAACGGTAAGTCGTTCGGCGATACTCGCGGTTTATACGGGTCGCAAAGTAGCGGGGATCGGCGCGGCTCTCACCTTTCTCGGAACGCAACTCGGGTTCGGGTTGTGCATAATATTGCCGCTGTGCGCGTTCTTTATATGGCAGATAGTGTCGTTCGTTCGCGCCGTGATCAAAACCAAAAACGCAGACAAAAAGGTAATTTCCGCCGAAGAGGAAGAGGAAATCAAACGCAAAGCGGTGGAAGACTACCTTAAAAGTATAGAAAAAGCAAACGCCGGACAGAGTCCGGAAGAAAACAAGGAAGAAAGCGCGGAATAAACGGGCGACGTTAGTCCGGACAAGCCGCAAAACGCGAGGTAAGACAAAATGAACGGTTTTTTATACGGCTTCATGAGTTGGTTCAAGTCCTTTTTCAGTTATATGCTGGACGGACTTCTGACCGTTTTTAAAGGAATATTTTACGGGATCGTAAAGATTTTCGACTTTCCGTACTATTTCAGGCTGTGGGCGGAAGAAAGCGTAAATTTCACCGTCGCGGACTGGATTTTGTCCGTACTTGCGTTTTTACTCACCATCGCGGTGTGGGCGGGCGTCGTGTTTTTGATAGTTATCGGAGTAAGAAAATTCGTCAGATTTCGCAAAACGCTTGTAGGTAACGAGGATCTGCTCGAAGAGATTTCCGATCTTCACCGCGACGTACTTCGCCTTACGCAGGAAAAGGAACGCATTATCCAACTTAAAGTTACGCAGGCGGGACTCAGTTACGAACAAATGAAACGTATGTTCGAGGAAGAGTTCAAAGAGGTCGAGCAGGCTCTCGACGGAGCGGAAGCGTTGCCCGCGCCGAGCGGCAGATTCGCGCGGCTGAGTATGGTTGACGAAAAATACGCGTACTTCCAGCCGCCCGCTTACGACGACAGCCTTACGCTTGCGGCGATGTGCGACGATCTTCGCAATTTTGCTTGCTCGAACCATCATCTTTATTACGACGTGCGCACGATCCGCCTTATGTTTGCGGGTCTTGCGGCAACCAAACTGATCGTGCTTCAGGGTATATCCGGTACCGGTAAAACCTCGCTCCCGTACGTAATGGGCAAGTATTTCGACGTGGACGCGACGATTGCTTCCGTTCAGCCGTCGTGGCGCGACCGTAACGAACTTTTCGGATACTTCAACGAATTTACCAAAAAATTCAACGAGACCGAAGTTTTGCGCCGTATTTACGAGGCTTCGTACAACGACGACCTCAACATCGTTATTCTCGACGAAATGAACATCGCGAGAGTAGAATACTACTTCGCCGAAATGTTGTCCGTTCTCGAAATGCCCGACCCGAACGAGTGGAAAATCGAACTCGTTCCGTCCTCGTGGGAGGACGATCCCGTGCGGCTTACCGGCGGTAACCTTCGTATCCCGCAAAACGTCTGGTACGTAGGCACGATCAACAACGACGACTCGACTTTCTCGGTGTCCGACAAGGTTTACGACCGCGCGCTGGTTATCAACCTCGACAGCAAAGGTATTCCGTTCGAGGCTCCCGCGACCGAAAGCAAACGCATTTCGTACTCGCACGTATCCGAGCTTTACGACGAGGCGGTAAAACGCTACCCCGTAAGCAAAAAAATGCTCGACGCGATTTCCGCGCTCGACCTTTACGTAATCGAAAAATTCCGCGTTGCGTTCGGTAACCGTATCATGAAGCAACTCGGCGTGTTCGTTCCCGTGTACGTTGCGTGCGGCGGCAGCGAAATCGACGCCGTGGACTATATCCTCGCAACCAAAGTGTTCCGCAAGTTCGAGAGCCTTAACCTCTCGCTTATCCGCGACGAACTCCGCGGGCTTATAACCTTCCTCGACCGCAACTTCGGCACGGGAAAAATGAAAGAAAGTATCGCGTTTATCAAACGGCTTCAGAAAACGTACTGAGGGCAAATCGATCGGCAACCCGACCGAACAACAAACGAGGCTGAAAAATGGAGCAGAAACCCGAAAACACCGTGCTTACGGACACAAAAAGTTTTCCGTCCGACAAACGGATAATCGCTCGCTACGACAGATCGTTCGCGGCGAAACTTTCCGTCTGCTCCGACGAAACCAAAGGGTATTACGCAAGCCTCGTAAACCGATTTTTGTCCTATAAAAAGGTAAAAACGCGCCGAGGTTGGGCGGCGACCGCGATTTCGGCAGGAAGAATCCGTCTCGCGGTTTTGACCGTGCGCGGAAAAACGCTCCGGCTGTACGTTGCGGCGGATCCGTCCGATTTCGGCGGCAAGTACTCGCCCGCGGACGTTTCTTCGTCCAAAAAATACGCCCGTACCCCCGCGCTTTTCAAAATCCGCAGCGACGGCGCGGCAAAGAACGCGCTCGCCGTTATAGACAAGGTTGCGGATAATTACGGATTGACTTTGCTCGATAATCCCACGGAAACCGTTTTCGCAACCGATTTTCCGAAGTACGGCGACGACGAACTTCTCGCCCGCGGACTTATCCGACCCGCAAAAAGATTCGGCGAAGAGGGTAACGCCGCCGTTTTGTCCTCGTCTGCACCCGAGTGGACGCGGAATATAACTTATTCGCGCTCGTTTTCGGCAAAACTTTCGGCAGCGGACGACAAGGTAAAAGAATATTACGCCGCGATCGTAAACGCGTTTTCGGCTTATAAAAAGGTAAAGGCGCGCGTTTCGTGGTCGTCTGCAAACTTTACGGCGGGCAGAGAAAAACTCGCGACTGCGGCGATCCGCGGCAAAACGCTTTGCGTTTATCTCGCCGTCGATCCGGCGTCGTCGGACGGTAAATACAAGCCGAAAGACGTTTCTTCGTCCAAAAAATTCGCCCGCATTCCCGCGATGTTCAGGATAAAAAGCGACGGCGCGCTCCGTAAAGTTTTATCGCTTATCGACGAGATTACGGCGCGGTGCGGACTTACCCGCCTCGACCCGCCCCCGCCCGGAGTAAAAGCGGCAGACTTCCCGTTTTACACCGACGTGCAACTGCTTGACCGCGGGCTTATCCGACCGATAAAACGCGGCGAGGACGAGCAGCCGGACGTCGAAGAAACGGACGACCGTACCGACGAATTTGTGACGAAAGAAGAGGCAGACGACGCTTTTTCGCGTTCTAAAACCCCGCAAAAAGCGTACGACGACGCGGTTAAAACGCTCGAAGAACTGTTCGGTCGTCATGACGTTTTCGGCGAGATAAAGTCCGCGCTTTCGGACGGGATCGCAACCGTCGAGTCGAGTGAAAAAACGACTTTCCGCGGACTCGACGAAAAGTGGATAAAGGCGATAGAGGACTGTTTGCCCGCGATAGATTCGCTCGTTCGCAATCCGAGCCACCATATCCGCGAAACCGAAGAAGTTCTCCCCATCGAACTTACCAAAAAGATAACCGGAAGGTCGGTTCAGCACCTCGGTCGCCACGCCGACTACATAACCGTTACCGAAGACGGCGAGATTACCCCGACCAAGATCCTCAACGTTTTCCGCGACGATTCGATCGAAACTTACGAAAACAAATTCTTAAATACGCTTCTGGCGCGGCTCGACTCGTTTGTCGGAACGCGGTACGAAGCGGGCAGGAAGTACGGCGCGGACGAAAAATCCCGCACCGTCGCGCTTACCGACGTGTTCAACCTCGGCGAACTTCGCGGCAGGATAAAAATCAGTCTCGAACTCAGCGAGCCGTACGAGGGGAAAGACGTGGGCAAAACTGTTCGCGGAACCGAATTATGGCGCAGACTTTGCGCCGTCCGCGACGTTATCGCGACTTACCGGAATTCCGCTTTTGCCCGCGAAATGGGCAACGCGTTCGTGTATCCGCCCGTGGCGCGCACCAACGCGATAATGAAAAACAAGTACTTCCGTCAGTGTCTCGAACTGTGGGAACTTATAAATTCATACGAGGACGAGGGCGAAGGATTCACTATTTCCGAAAAGTTCTTCGATCCCGAAGAAACCGCCGTGCGCGACGCGCACGCGCACGCGACCCTCGGCACGCTGTTGCTCAAAACCGCGCTTACGGGTGTGGAAAAAACGCAATCCGAGCCGGTCGCGCAACGATCGGACGACGTCGGATTTTCACCGCGCGTCGCCACCGAAAACATAGACATACAACCTGCAAAAGTAATCGAACCCGAACAAATAAGAGAGGAAGCAGTGAAAAATACCGACGAAAAAAAAGACGTTACAAGCGATTACGAGCCGCCGCTCGACCTCGGACTCGATCCCGAAGCGGAAGCCGCCGCTACTATAGAAGAAAAGGGCGGAATTTACGACGATTTCGCCGAAGACCGACCGCAGGACGAAAAACCGTCCGCGCCCGCCGAAGAGGTGCGGTACAGAAAGACTTTCCTCGCGAAAATCATTCTCGCGCCCGACGCCGTAAAGGCGAGATTTGCCGATCTTGCAAACGCGTTGCTCGGTTACGAGGGCGTAAAGATGAGGTTCAGCCGGTCGGCATGCACGTTCAAAGCGAACAAAAAAGTAATGGCGAAACTCTCCGTCCGCGGCAACACGATCTGCGCGTTCTTTGCCGTCGATCCGTCCGTAGTTCCCGAACGGTTCAAAGCCGAGTCCGTGCCGCAGGGCGGCAGATTCGACGACGTTCCGACGATGATAAGGGTAAAATCCGATCGTACGCTGCTTTACGCAAAAAGCGTCGCCGAGTTTTACGCGCGCACGGAAGGACTCGGAAAAACCGAAAAACCGAGCGCGGTCGTGTCGCCCGCCGATTACCCCGTCTCGTCGGTCGAAGAGTTGATCGCCCGCGGGCTTATAATCGCGGACGGAACGAAAAAATACATCGTTTCGCTTGAAGCGGGAAAAGAAGCCCCGGGCAACGAAAACGACGATACGTATGCGCAAAATCACGACGCGGCGATAATCGTAACCGACTCCGCCGACCACGAAAAAGCAGAGCCGACCGAAACGGAAAAGGCGGCGGCGCGGGCAGAGTTGCTTGCCGAAAAGGCGCGCCGTCACGAGCGCGAATATTCCCGCCCGACCGAGTACGGACTCGATAAAGCGGATTCGTTTTTCGACGACGAAAAAGAGGTTTCCGAGCCTAAAGAAAAGGCCGACAGAAAGGGGGTCGTTTCGTGGCTTATCGAAAAACTCAGAGGCAGAAAGAAATGAACGAAACGAGAAAAAGATCGCCGGTGATTCCGGTCGTTATATGGATCGCGATAGTAGTTGCGGCGGTTCTCTTTGCCGCGGGCGCGTTCCTTTCGCGCTCAAAAAGCAAGCCGGTTTTTCTGTTCGGCTACACGTGTATGTGGGTGCGGACGGGCAGTATGGAACCGACGATTCCGACCGAAAGTTACGTTTTGTGCAAGCGCGCGTCCGGCGGGATAAAGGAAGGCGACGTAATCACGTTCGTTTGTCGCGACGAAAGCCTCGAAGTGTACGGGAGCCTCGTAACTCATCGCGTAATAGGGGTTACGGACGAGGGCTTCGTAACCAAAGGCGACAGCGCGCTCGCAGTCGAGGATAAGCGCGTCGTCAGACCGGACGAGGTCGTGGCGGTGTACGTAAAAAACCTGCCCGCGGCGTCGTTTCTGGGACGGATTCTGCTCTCGAAGGCAGGGCTGTGGATAATAATAGGCGTGTTCGTTCTCGGCGCGGGGTGCGTTTACGTCCCCGAGATAATCAGAGGACTTAAAGCAGCGGACGATAAACAAACCGACGGAGTAAAACCCGTCGCCGACAACAAAAAAGACTTAAACGGTACGACGTAACGACGCGCCGAGAGGACGGGTATGAAAGAATTTTTCCGCAAATACGGCAAAGAAACGATATTCGCGATGATAATCATCGTGTGTTTAGGCTTTTTCGTCAATATTTTAGCCGTAGGAAAAGACTACTCGCGCGGAGTGGAAGCGCAGGCGGTCGAGCGGGCTCAGTTCTATTCGTCCGAACAGGTCGCGCGCGTAAACGCCGATATTACCTTACTTAAAAACGAAGCGGACTTTTTCGCGAAGAAACTGTCCGAGTGCGTAAGCGAGGCGGACGAGGAGCAACTTATCCGTTCGGCGCGCGCATACTATATTCCGCGCAACAACAAGTTCGTCGATCTCGTGGTTTATGCGGACGGAAAAGCGTACGATTCGCAACTGTTCCCCATAACGTCGCCCGATTCCGAAATCACGGCTGCCGGCGAAAAAACGGGTACGATTCTCTCGCCCGTATTCCAGTACGACGGATCGATAATGGCGGTGGCCGTTTCCGCGGACGTAAACGCGCTTACGATCGACCGCTTTGCGTTCGTGTACGACCGCGCGATAATCTCGCTCGATTCGCTCGGAAAGTTCGACGCCTCCGCACCCGAGTTCGTATCCAAGCCCGAATACGTGCTTCTTCTCAAGCACGACGGCAGAGTAATAGATTCGCGTTCCGTCACCGCCGTTCCGGAAATCGGCCCCGAACCGCTGCAAAACGGATTTTTAAAGCGGACGGTAACCGATCAAAGCGTTTACGACCCGCTTTCCGCCGCGGTGAGCGCGGGAGTAAAATACGGCGCCGCAGCGACCATAAACGGCGTAAAACACGTTTTTACCGTAACTCCGACCGCATCGGACGAGGCGAGAATCACGATTTTGTCCGCATACAGAATAGAATCGGTTTACGGCGTGGGTTATAACACCGTAGAGACGATATGGGGATCGCTTATCGTGTTCTTCGCGCTGCTGGCGGTGCTGAGTCTTATCGTCGTAATCGGCAGGGTGCGCACCAACCGCAAGATTTTCGAACTTGCGGCGTTCGACCAGAAACTCAAATGCCCTACGATGATGAAGTTCAAGCGGGATATAAGCGGCGTTTTATCCCGCAACAAAACCACGCAGTTCGCTTCGATAATCGCGAAAATAAGAAACTTTACGTACGTCAACGAGCGTTACGGCGAAGAGATAGCGGACGCGCTTTTAGTTCACGCCGAAAAAATTTATCGCAACGCGCTTCTTACCGGCGAGACGTACGCGTATCACGAAGAGGGCGAGTTCGCGCTGCTGCTTCACTACAAGGATCGCAAGGCTCTTACCGCGCGGCTCGAGGAGATCTATCGTCGGGTGGCGGCGTTTGACGGGATAGACCCGGGCGAGTACAAAATAGTCGTATCGTTCAACATTTACGAGATCGACCGCGCCGCGAAAGAAACGCCGACGATGATCGTAGACAAAACTTACGTCGTCCGCAACTGGGCGGCGGATATAAGCGGAGCGGTTTCGTACAACTACTATTCCGACCTTATCAAAAAGGGGCACGCCCGCAAAGCCGAAATCGAGGGAAAAATGGACGCGGCGTTGCGCGACAGCGAATTCCACCTTTTCTATCAGCCCAAGTTCAATATCGCCAACAAATGCGTGGACGGCAGCGAGGTGCTTGTAAGGTGGTTCGATCCGCAGATCGACAAATACCGCGCGCCCGCCGAGTTTTTGCCGGTGTTCGAGGAAAACGGATTTATAGACAAGCTCGACCGTTTCGTGTTTTTCAAGGCGTGCGAGAACATCGCCGCCCGCGTCAAGGCGCGCAAGGTCGTGTATCCCGTGTCGGTCAACGTTTCGCGCGTAACCGCGACGCGACCGGACTTTCTGGAATATTACGCGCGGATCAAAAATAAGTTCGGAGTCAAAAACGGCTTCGTCACGCTCGAATTCACCGAAAGTTTTGCGTACGAGAATTACGAGTATCTTTCCGAAACGGTCGCAAAACTGCACGAATACGGATTCAACTGTTCGCTCGACGACTTCGGTACGGGGTATTCGTCGTATAACGTTCTGAAAGTCATAGATATGGACGAGATAAAACTCGACAAGTTCTTTATCGGCACGGGAATTTCCGCCGAACGCGATCAGATGATTCTCGAAAGCGTTATCGGCGTCGTCAAAAAAATGGGAGTCAAGGTCACGCAGGAAGGCGTGGAGACGAAAGCGGACTTCGAGAGGCTCGCCGCCCTCGGGTGCGACGTCATTCAGGGCTTCTATTTCGCAAAGCCCATGAAATACGCGGACTACTGCGAGTTTATCGATTCGACGGCCGAGTAGCCGCGGATAAACGATACGGGGTATGAAAGCGGTGTGGAACATGCGCGAAATTTGCGGTTTTCGTCCGTCTTTGCTTGATTTCGTGCGGTCGTAGTGCTATAATAAACTACGGAAGGATGAAAAATACGTCGAACCGGAGGTCTCCCTATGGCGACTTACCCCGTTTTAACCGCGGCTCAGGCGGAAAAAGAGGTCGAAAAACTCAGACAAATATTCTCGGTAGTGCGCGTTTTGCCGGCGGAAGAAGTGTGCGGAGGCAAAAAGGCGGGCGATGCCGTAAACGGGTCGTGCGCCTGTTACGATATATGGAAAAAGCCGTCTCCGTGCGAAAACTGCGTTTCGGCAAAAGCGCTCGCCGGAAAGACGCAAAAAAACAAGATTGAATTGTGCGGCGACGAGGCGTTCTGCGTTATTTCGTGCTACGTCGAAATAGACGGCAAACCGCACGTCATCGAAATGGTAGAAAAATTCGACGAGAAATTCGTCGACGTCGCGAGTGCCGAACTGATAACGAGTATTGCAAAATCGGGCGACAAGGCGTACAGAGATTCGCTTACCGGCGCGCTTAACCGCAGATATTACGACGAGATGCTTAACAACGGCGAGATTCTCGACGGGGTGGGCGTCGCCATGTTCGACATCGACGACTTTAAGGTTTATAACGATCTTTACGGTCATAAGGCGGGCGACGCGGTGCTTGTTTCGTTCGCAAACGCCGTCGAGTCGTGTCTCGGAAACGACGAAATTTTCGTCCGTTACGGCGGCGACGAGTTTTTGTTCGTGTGCAAGGCGGCAGGCGAGCGGGAGTTTGCCGCGCGCCTTACCGAATTTCGTCGGCTCGTAAAAAGAGTAAACGTCCCCGGGCTTTACCGTTCGGAACTTGGAATCAGCATAGGCGGAACGATAGCGCATAACGTAACGATCGAAGAGGCGGTCGCGAACGCGGACAGACTTATGTACGTCGCAAAACGCACCAAAAACACGATCGTTACCGACACGGAAATTTTAAGCGACGACGCTTCCGACAAGTCAATCACCGTACTTATAGCGGACGATTCGGCGTTCAACCGCGAGTTACTCGCACACGTTCTCGGAGGAAACTTCGAGATTCTCGAAGCGTCGGACGGCAACGAGGCGATCGGGATTCTCGACAGACGCGGCAAAGAAATCAACGTCGTGCTGCTCGACCTTATTATGCCAAAGCCCGACGGGTACGACGTACTCGAGTATATGAACGACAAAGGGCTCAGCGAGGACGTTCCGGTTATCGTAATAACCGGCGACGAATCGTCCGAATCCGTACGCCGCGCTTACGATATGAACGTAGCCGATTATATCCGTCGTCCGTTTGACGCTAACGTCGTTTACCGCAAGATTTTTAACGTTATAAGAACGAATATCAGGCAACGCAGACTCGTATCTATGGTCACCGATCAGATTTTCGAGCGCGAGAAAAACAATCGTATGATGATAAGCATACTAAGCCAGATCGTCGAGTTCCGTAACGGCGAAAGCGGTATGCACGTCGTACACATGTACAACCTGACCGGACTTCTGATCGACAAACTTATGGAAAAAACCGATCGGTACGGACTTGAAAAACGCGATCGTTTTCTTATTTCCACGGCCTCCGCGCTTCACGACATCGGCAAAATCTGCATCGACGAGAAGATTCTCAACAAGCCCGGCCGTCTTACTCCGGAAGAGTTCGAGATTATGAAAACTCATACGATTATCGGCGAAAGCATGCTCAGAAAACTCGGGATTTATCAGGGCGAGAAACTCATCGCTTACGCTTGCCGTATATGTCGTTCGCATCACGAACGCTGGGACGGCAAAGGTTATCCGGACGGACTTAAGGGCGACGAAATCCCGATCAGCGCGCAAATAGTATCCATTGCGGACGTGTACGACGCGCTGGTAAGCAAACGGGTATATAAGGACGCGTACGATCACGACACCGCCGTCAAAATGATAATGGGCGGTGAATGCGGAGCGTTTAATCCGTTGCTGCTCGAATGTTTCGCCGAGATAGCGGACGAAATAGCGGGGGGGGGTCGCTTTTTGAGCGATTCTGACTGAAAAACCGGAAAATGACGGACTTTATTACAAACAAACTGAAAAGAATTACGGCGGGTTTAGCCGCGATAATG
>ERZ780198.2988-NODE-2988-length-12032-cov-12.850797_pt1 | contig 12032 bp, 10 predicted proteins | sample MGYA00510979_ERZ780198 | MGnify/ENA primary metagenome ERZ780198 (study PRJEB29588, sample SAMEA2158039) | human gut metagenome | biome: human gut; feature: human-associated habitat; material: faeces | place: Denmark | collected 2008/2010 ...
CTCCCGGCGGCTTCCTCGCCTCTGCCTTCACTGACCGCAGCTTCGGTCCCACTAACGAGGACCTGCTCTGGAAGCTGCAATACCGGATCATCCGGGAGCTGGCAGAAAAAGAGCCCTGCGTCATCGTAGGACGCTGCGCCGATTTTATCCTGCAGGACCGCACCGACTGCCTGAAGGTCTTTGTCCACGCGGACATGAAGTTCCGGGCTGACCGCATCGTGCGGGTCTATGGGGAACGGGAGAAATCGCCCGAAGCCCGTCTGAAGGAGAAGGATAAGCGCCGCGCTGCTTATTACCGCTTTTATACCGATATGAAGTGGGGCGATGCCGCCAACTATCATGTCGCGCTGGACAGCGGGGTAATTGGAATTGAAAAATGTGCCAAAGTCATTGAAAGCCTGGCATAAGCTGTAAATTCCGACACCGTCCCTGAGACAATAGAGCAAAACACCGCCCACCTGAGTTCCGTTACGCAGATGGGCGGTGTTTTTTGTTAATGGCAGTTCTATGGGAAGATCAATCTTCTAACCCATGGCTCCCGGCCACATTTTTCAAGTATTCCTCTGGATTACCATTCAGAATCAAATCTGCATAGCCCAGTGGGTCATTGCAGATAAGGTAGCACAACTCTGACCGGTGTGCCATGGTCACATCCAGTTCATCCTCGACCACAGTGCAGTCACTGAAGACTTTTCTCCCATTCCGGAGCAGCAATTTCACGCACCCAGTGTCCATGTTAAAATGGCAGGCTCTTTCATCGTACTTCATGTTCGTGGCCTTTCTACCTTACGGCACCTATACAGTTGTGACGTTACCACGAATAAACCGTGTTCCTTGCACAGCCGGTCGCTGGTGCGCCGGATATAGGCATACGACCCAGCCGCCGGGACGTTTGCAAACTGGTTGATACAGACCCAGCGGCGGCAGATACAGCGCGCCTTGACCAACGGCCATGAACGCAACGTGACCGGCGAGGACGGCAGGCAGCACAAGGCCAGCGCCGACCCGCTGAACCACTGCACAAGCCTTGATCTGCCCCTTGATGTGGAGGACAGCGGCAGTACAACCATGGGCGAACAGCAGGAAGACCCGGCACCGGCTTTGCCGCCTGGAAGCACGGCGGCAGTGTAGAAGAATGCCTAATTGAGTATCTGGACGCGAAAGGCGCGTACCTGTACGGGGGTGCGGTACAGCAAAAAGAAAGCACCTAAAAACTTACGTTTCTAGGTGCTTTTCTTTGGTGCGGATGAAGGGATTTGAACCCACACTCTTTTAAGGGAACTAGAACCTGAATCTAGCGCGTCTGCCAGTTCCGCCACATCCGCTTATTTTGTTTGGCCGCCTCACCGGCGACGAGTATTATTATAACCAGCAGTACCACTTTTGTCAACAGATATTTTCATATTTTTTTTAATTTTTTCAAATTTGTTTCGCAAAGCAAGAAACAAAACGGTAGAACGTCGCTTCCCGCTTGCCTATCTTTTGCTTTTGCCTTTTCTTTCACACAAAAGTGTTTCCTTTACTTCGTGTGCGGCTCCGGGCTGCTGTCAATCAGAGCTTGGCGCAGCGGAAGGAAGCTGAAATGAAAGTCATCATACCCGCTCTTGCACTCCTGCAGATAACGGCGGGAAGGAACACCCAAGGGGTGGCTGGCGGGCAGGGTGTAAAGGATTGCTTCAATATTATGCAGAACTTCCCGTCGCGTAGTGACGTCCCAGACACACTGTACCTGCATTGTCTGCTTCTGGTAGAAATAAGGAACCCCCGCATAGACATCCAGAGCCTGCTCGTCTTTATCAGAAATCTCATAAACCCCGCAGCCCACCATAGACGGGCACCAGGGCTGCTGAAAATCCGTGGTCAAAAAGCAGCCGTTCTTGGAACCACGGAAGACTAGGCGCACACCGAATAAATATGTATACCCGACCACACGGGCATTGGGGCAACGCTGGCGCATCTGCACCAGGTTGAGGTTGGGACCGTAAGCCAAGTAATACTTCATTTTCAGTTTGCCTCCATTTTACAATTCCGTAATAATTATATTGTAATTCTGATATGTCGATAACGCAAGGCACCAAGTTACACAAACTTATTACCTTGGGATTGTTGGGGTTTCTGTTGTTCTGCTGTTTTTATGGGAAATTACGGTATAAATAGTTTGGATTGTGAGATTTCACCTCAAAATCGGACGGCAACGGCATGACTGGATGGTTCTAAGATCATATCGTTTTTTCATGTGTTTACAGCTTTTCAGGCTGGTGAAAATATGCTATGATAAAGTTGTTCATTTTGGATTGCGGCGTTGGAAAAATCGGGGCTCTGTCCCCTGCCGAATCCGCAGCAGGCCGTGGTAGTGGCGGCTGAACATAATGATGGCCAGGGCCAAAGTTAGAATGCCGCTTTCTGGGCCATAAGAAAGCCACGCGGGCAGGATGGCCAGCGCTGGGATCACCACAGCCCCCAACGGCAGGTAGCCGAGCCACAGGACCAGTGCCCCGCCAGCGATGCAGCAAAGCGTGCCCCAAAGCGGAAGATACAAAACGAGCCAAACGCAGGTTACCGCAACCCCCTTGCCGCCGCGGAACCTTGCCCATGCGGGATAGTTATGGCCCAGCACTGCGCCAAGCCCGGCATATAAAATCGACGCCTGCCCGATCAGTGGTACCGTAGCATAATACGCCGCACCGCAGGCAGCAACCGTTTTTAACGTATCACCTGCCAGGGTTAGCAGCCCGGCCCCCTTGCCCAGTTGGGCCATGATATTAGCCATGCCGGGATTGCCGGTGCCAAGCTGCCGCGCGCTTTTGCCGGAAACAACGCGGGCGACAACTTCTGCCGTAAGAAAACTGCCGAACAGATAACCCAGCAGGATACAGGCCAGCCGGGCGGCCAAGGCGTCTGGATGCATAAATGATAGCTCCTTTTTACCACTGTTTGGGCAGCGGTTGTCTTTTATTATATTATAGTCCCCTGTGCAAGGGGGCAATACGAGGGATATTCATGAATTTTGATGAGCTGAAACAGCAATGCCTGGCGTGCCAGCGCTGCGGATTGTGTGAGACCCGCACCCATGTGGTGTTTGGGCAGGGTGTGCCGGACGCCGAGGTTCTTTTTGTGGGCGAAGGCCCCGGCGCCAACGAGGACGCACAAGGCCTGCCGTTTGTGGGCCGCAGCGGCCAGCTGCTGGACCATTACCTGGAAGCGATTGACCTTGACCGCAGCAAAAATATTTATATTGCCAATATTGTTAAGTGCCGCCCGCCAGAAAACCGCGACCCTGCCCCGGAAGAATCCGCCGCCTGCCTCCCGTGGCTGCGCATGCAGTTCCGGCTGCTGCGCCCAAAAATTGTGGTGTGCTTGGGCCGCATTGCCGCCCAGCAGATGATTGGAAAAGACTTTTCCGTCACGCGGGACCACGGTAAGTTTTTTGATAAGCAGGGCACATTGTTTATGGCAACTCTGCACCCGGCAGCGCTGCTGCGCAACCCAAAAAGCAAAATATCCGCGTTTGAAGATTTTGTAGCCCTGCGCGAGAAAATTGAGCAGGTGTGTGACCATACCTATAACCGCAGCTGACTGCCCCTGACAGGAGGACGAGCCCTTGCAGGAACCTGTATCCCCAATACAAATCACGCTGCCGGTGCGCCAGCTGGTGGAATTCTTGCGCCGGGTTGGCAGCATTGACAACCGCTTTACTGGCTTTGACCGCGCCAATGAGGGCGCACGCATCCACCGCAAATTGCAGCGCGCCGCTGTAAAAGAACATGCCGATTACGCCGCGGAGGTATTTCTTCGCGGTATTTTTGCGTATGAAGAAATTGAATTTACGCTGGAAGGCCGCGCCGATGGCATTTTTACCGCAGCGGACGGTGTTACCGTGGTGGATGAGATCAAGACCACCGCATGCCCGGCGGCAGATATTACCCCGGATTTTGCACCGGAGCACTGGGCACAGGCTATTGTGTATGCAGCAATTTATGCGGCACAGCATGAGTTGGAAGAGATGCGGGTTCAGCTGACCTATTTCCAGGTAGATGAAGAGCTGATTCTGCGGTTTGAGCGGCATTACACCGCGCAGCAGCTGCAGGAGGAAGTGGAAGCCCTGCTGGCGGAATATGCCCCCTGGGCGCGGCGGGCGGTTGAGTGGAAAAAGGCCCGGAACTCGGATTTGCAGGCCATGCAGTTCCCTTTCCCTGCGTATCGCCCCGGGCAGCGCGCGATGGCGGGCGAGGTATACAAAGTGTGCCGGGACGGCGGCCGGCTTTTGTGCCAGGCACCAACCGGGATTGGTAAATCCATGAGCGTGCTGTTCCCTGCCCTGAAATCTATGGGCAATGAGAGTGTGGGACCGATTTTTTATTTAACGGCCCGCGGCACAACCCGTACGGCAGCGGAAAACGCACTGGCTATCCTGCGCGATACCGAGCCGGAACTGCACCTGCGCAGTGTAACGCTGACAGCGAAAGACAAGATCTGCCTGTGTGAGACGCGGGAGTGTACCCCGGAAGCCTGCCCCTATGCCAACGGGTATTATGCCCGCATCAAAGGCGCTCTCTGGGATATGCTGGATGTCCCCTGCCTGACGGCGGAAACCTTGCAGGAATATGCAGAACGCCACACGGTATGCCCCTTTGAGCTGGGGCTGGACAGCAGCCTGTGGAGCGATGTGATTATTGGGGATTACAATTATCTGTTTGATCCGGTTGTACATCTGGTGCGATTTTTTGAATCTGCCGGGGATTATATCTTCCTGGTGGACGAAGCGCACAACCTGCCGGGGCGTGCGCGGGAAATGCACAGTGCTGCCCTGACCAAAACCAGCTTTTATGAAGCGAAGAAGCTGTTGGGCAAAGGCAAAAGCAGCCTGAAAAACGCTCTGACCAAAGTAAATGATGTATTTATTGAATGGCGCCACCGTGCCGAGGAAGAAACTGCCGCCAGAGATGGACGGTTTGGCAAAACATTCTTTCTAAAAGAGCGCAGCGAGGAGTTTGATCACCTGCTGAACCGCCTGTGTGAACCGTTGGAAGCATGGCTGGACGACCACCGAGAACCGGATGAAACCCACACGGCACTGCTGCAGTTGTATTTTGATGTGCGGGCCTGGCTGCGCGTAGCGGATACCTTTGACGATCATTTTGTGCTGCAAATCACGGCATCCGGCAGCGAGGTGCGTGCAGCGCAGCTCTGCCTTGACCCCAGCGCCTTTTTGGCGGATAGTTTTGCCCTGGGGCGCGCCGCGGTGCTGTTCAGTGCAACGCTGGCCCCGGCCAGTTATTATAAGGACCTGTGCGGTGTGCCGGAAGCACGGGCCGTTGCCCTGCGCAGCCCCTTCCCCGCGGGCAATCAGGGACTGTTCTGCATCGGCAATGTCAGCACCCGGTATAAGGACAGGGATGCAAGCCTTGCCATTGTGGCGGAAAGCCTGGCGACGATGGTGCGGGCGCGCTGCGGGAATTATCTGGCGTTTTTCCCCAGTTATGCGTATATGGAGCAGGCTTATGCACAGTTCAAGGAGCACTGCCCGGAAATCAACTGCATCAAGCAGGAAAACGCGATGGATGAACAGCAGAAAGCGGCCTTTTTGGCCCAGTTTGTGCCGGGCCCCAGCCAACCCCTGCTTGGCTTTGCCGTGATGGGCGGCGTATTTGGGGAGGGCGTTGACCTGACCGGCGACCGGCTGATTGGTGTAGGCATCGTGGGCCCAGGGCTGCCGCAGGTTGGACCCCGGCAGGAGCAGCTGCGGGACTATTTTGAGCAAACACGCGGTTCCGGCTTTGACTACGCCTACCGTTACCCCGGCATGAACAAGGTGCTGCAAGCTGCCGGGCGTGTGATCCGCACCCCGCGGGACAAAGGCGTGGTGCTGCTGATCGATAACCGCTTTGCCATGCCGGACTACCGCCGCCTGATGCCCCCGCATTGGAGCCACCTGAAAATGATTTATGATACAGAAAAGCTGGAACGGGAACTCTGGCGGTTTTGGGAAGAATAAAAACAAAACAGCACCGCAATCTTTGCCGTGCACATCGTCTTACTTGACTGTGTGTGCAACAAACTGCGGTGCTGTTTTTGCTTTGCTATTTAGAAGGTGGATTATTTCAGGGTGCTGGCCCACTCGTCAGGCTTGAATCCGACAAGGACAAAATCATCCCCGACCACCAAAGGCCGCTTGACAAGCATGCCATCTGTGGCAAGCAGGTGCAGCTGCTCATCCTCGGTCATGGTGGGCAGTTTGTCTTTCAGGGCAAGCGATTTATATTTCAGGCCGCTTGTATTAAAAAAGCGGCGCAGGGGCAGCCCGCTGCGAGCGTGCCATTCTTTCAGCTCTTCATAGGTGGGGGGCTGCTCCAGAATATGGCGGTCGGTGTAAGCAACGCCGTTTTCATCCAGCCAGCATTTGGCCTTTTGGCAGGTAGAGCATTTGGGATATTCAATAAACAGCATGATAAGCTCCTTTGGGTTATTCAACCGGGATTTGGGCTAGCTGGGCATCCAGCTGATTCAATGCGCTTTCCGGCAATGCCGCCTGCAGGAAGCCGGAAATTTCGCGCAGGCTGATTCCCTGGGAAAGTGGGTTAGACACAATGGCCTGCCACATATCCCCCAGCACAGCCTGCAGCAGAGCGCTGGCCTGCGGGTTCTTCATCAAGCTGCGCACCGGCATATTCAGGCTGAGCGGCCCGGCGGCAAGCTGGGCGGCAAGCTCGGTATCCGGTGCGGTAACGCCCAAGCAGCCCCACAGCTTTTGCAAAAAGTCAACGCTCATCGGCAGCCATTGGGCGGTTGCCGGGTTGACACGGGAAGCTTCCGGCCCGGAGGTACAGGCAGTGGCAAGGGAAATGCCGTGTGCCCCGGTCGGGAAGATGTGCAGCGCAAACGGGATGCTGTGGTCAGCCAAAGCATCTGCAAAAACAAGGCTGTTCTTAACAGGAACCAGCGCGTCCCCCTGGGTAGCAAACAGGAATGTGGGCGGGGTGTCATCATCAACCAGCGCGTGCAGGTCGGGCTCCTGGCGGCCAGCGACGGTCCACATTGCGCCCAGCGTTGCGGCATAGCCCAACACAAGGGCGTTGGGGCGCTGTGCCTTGGGCAGCAGTGTGCCCAGCGAAGCAACCAAATGCCCACCGGCAGAAAAGCCAACGGCGGCGATCTGCTGCGGGTCAATTTCCAGCTCCGCGGCGTTGGCGCGCAGGTAATCCATTGCGGCGGCACCATCCTGTAATGCTTTGTCAATCGGGGTAGTTGCATCTGCCGTATAGCGCAGAACAAACGCATTGAACCCCTGTGCCATATAAGCCAGGGCAACCGGTTCGCCCTCACGGTCAGAGCAATACTGGTAGCCGCCGCCGGGCACGACCAGCATAGCCGGGCGGATGGCGGCATTTGGCATTTTGGGGCTTTGGTCCTGCAGATAGCAGGTCAGAACAGCCTGGTTAGGAGCAAGTGTAACGGTGATGATTTTCACGGAAATCCCTCGCTTTCGCGCACATATTTAACATTTGACTGTATTGTAGCATTTGTGCCGGAAAACGACAAGCGAGATTGCGAAAGTTTTGTTCAAATTTTATATATTGTCCATATCACTTGTGATTTAAGGGGTGCAGTTCTTCCTGCTGCTCCTGCAAGGTTTTGCCGATGGTGTGCTCCATGGCTTTTACATCCTGGTGCAAAGCGGCAGCTTCCCGCTGCAGTTCAGGGTTCTCTTCAATGTCTTCACGGATAAACATGAAGCTAAGGCTGACCAGCAACGAAGCACAGCAGAACCAGATCACACGGTTGCCAAAATGGATGGTCAGCAGACTGCCGGCAGCGGCCCCCACAGCAAACAGTGCAATTACAGCAAAATACTGCATGGCGCGGCGCAATACAGCGCGGTCTTTTGTGTGCAGGCCGGTGTACAGGTACTGCATGCCGCTGCGCATGTTGCCAATGCACATGGTGCTGGCATATGCATTGCCGTGCACCTTGCGGAAAGATTGTACCTGCATGGCGCAGACAAAGCTGACCAGCATATTGGCCAGCCAGTCCAGATTGTTGGGGATAAAGCCAACAACAAACAACAGTGCAATCTCAATCAGCAAAATCAGCTGGCGCCAGTGGAATCTCTCCATCAGGTGGTAGCGGTTGCGGATGCCCTCGGCAAAATAGACACCGGCGGCAAAGGCCAGCAGCGGCAAAAGATACCGCAGCGCTTTGGCAAAATCACCCTCGCAAAAATTGGTGGCCATCAGCACGATATTGCCGGTTTGAGCGTTGGCAAAAACCTTGCCGCGGCCCATGTAGGTGTAAGCGTCCTGAAATCCGCCGGACAGGGTTAGAAATACTGTTGTACGGAATGCATCGGACATTTGGCGGCTATGTGTAGCCATGATGATACCCCTCCCCGCCTGCTGTTTGGGCAGGCTGTTTTTCTCTTTTTCTGGTTGTCCTAAATACTTTTAATTTCTTATTGCCTGGTGCGCTTCCCTGTATGGAACTGCGCTGCGGCAAACTTAAAATTCAACGCCTTTTCTTGCCGGAATGCCTTTTTCGTATGGGTGGCGGCGGCAGCACATTTCAGTAATGTAATCTGCGGCATCCAGCATCCAGGGGGCCGGGTCGCGGCCGGTCATTGCCAGTTCCTGCTCGGCAGGCTTGTGCAGTACGGCGTTTTGCAGCAACTCTCGGTCCACCAAGTTCAGATTCCAGGCGGCGCAGGCTTCGTCCAGAATCAAAAGGTCCGCCGGTTCGGCAAGCGCCCGGCGCAGGTTTTCAGTTTGCAGGGCACGGGTGGCGGCCTTTTCCTCCTCATTCATCTGGAATACAAACTTCTGCCCGGCTTTGCCGCGGTAGAAGGTAGCGCCAAGGGTTTGCAGCGGTTCCAGTTCCCCGGTTGCACCGCCTTTCAAAAATTGCACGATCACCACGCGCCGCCCGCAGCCCAGCGCCCGCACAGCCAGGCCCATGGCAGCTGTGGTTTTGCCCTTGCCGTCACCGTGGTATAAATGAATCAAACCATTGCTCATAAGGCTGCCTCGCTTTGTGTGGCTTTGGTATACTGCACGGTTTCCAACAGCTGCAAGGTGTGGTCTGTTTGCCAGTTGGCGGCATCCAGGCGGTAGCCGCCCGCGTTGGGACCGCACCAGTCGTGATAATCCCGCCGCGGCAGACCGTAACGGGACATAACCGCCATCTGGATGCCGCCGTGCGCTACAATCACCAGCTGCTGTTTGTGCTGTGCAAGGCTTTCTTCCACCAGTTTGGCAAAGGCGGCACAGCTGCGGTTACAAAAATCCTGAATGCGCTCCCCATCCGGGCGGGCAGCAGTCTTGTTGGCTTCCAGCCAGGCAAGGTAGTCGGGGTCGTGCTCAATGTGGATATAATGCCGCCCCTCAAAACTGCCAAAGCACATTTCCCGCAAGTCCTGTACAATGATCTGCGGGCAGCCGGGGAAAAAGATTTCCGCCGTCTGCCGTGCACGGATGAGCGGGCTAACATAGGCAACATCCGGCATAAACCCTGCCGGGCGCAGCTGGGCGCGGCCCGCGGCGGAAAGCGGGATATCCTGTTGACCCTGGTACCGGTGTTGGGCGTTATATTCTGTCTGCCCATGCCGCAAAAGGTAAATCTGCATGATTTCACATCCTGATATCAATTCTTTATCAAGCTGGCAGTTGCTGCCAATCCCTGCCCGGCTCCGGCGCAGCGGGCCCAAAGCCGCCGGAAGTCGAAGTATACAGGAACAATTTTATTATAACATTTTCCCCTTCCTGTGCAAGCCCCGTTGGTACATTGTGCGTATAATGCACCGCTGGTGGGGCCACAATAAGGTTACCATGCGGGTTGCATGGCAAATGATAAGGGAGCGGATGGGAAAGATGCAGGCAGTGCAGGAAATTATCAATGTGTTTGTTGCCAGTGTGGTTTCGCTGGCGGTACTGTTTATTTTAACGCGGCTGGGCGGCAAACGGCAGATTGCCCAGATGAACTTGTTTGATTATGTCAACAGCATTACCATTGGTTCCATTGCGGCAGAGATGGCCACCAACCTGGAACAATGGTACCGCCCGCTTACCGCCATGATCGTGTATGGTATCGCAGCTTTTGCGGTGCATTACGGCACCTGCAAAAACCGGAACGTCCGCCTTTGGTTGAGCGGACAGGCCATTCCACTGATGGAGAACGGAACGATTTATAAAGCGGAGCTGGACCGCGCCAAAATAGACCTGAATGAATTTTTAGCACAAGCCAGAGTAGCCGGATATTTTGATTTGAATGAAGTGCAGTGTGCCATGCTGGAAACCAGCGGCCAGATCAGCTTTTTACCCAAAAGTTTCAACCGCCCGGTCACTCCGCAGGACCTTGCCATCCAGACAGATCCGGCCAGCAAGTGGTATGACCTGGTGTTGGATGGCAAGCTGATTGAAGAAAACTTGCACACCAGCGGAAAGGACCGCACCTGGTTGAACACCCAGCTTTCCCGCACGGGCATCGGCCAGTTGAGCGAAACGTTTTATGCTGCCTGTGATAATCAGGACAACTTTTTTGCCTGCCGCGGAGAATAAATACAGGGCAACACCGCACAATTCCCGCCTTGCGGCTTAAGCACCGCTCCGGCAGCTGCGGCACGGCATCTCGCTCGCCGTATCGGCACTTAGAATTATGCGGTATTGCCACAGAAAAAATGACAGCAAAAAGGGGCCGGTGTTACCCGACCCCCCTTGCGGTTTAGGAATTCAATTATTTGAAGTAACGGTCCAGCAGACCCTGCATGCCGCGGCCATGGCGGGCTTCGTCCTTTGCCATTTCATGCACGGTGTCATGGATGGCATCCAGATTCAGAGCCTTTGCCTTCTTGGCCAGCTCCATCTTGCCTGCGCAGGCACCAGACTCGGCATCCACACGCATCTGCAGGTTCTTTTTGGTACTGTCGGTCAGGACTTCGCCCAGCAGTTCTGCGAACTTGGAAGCATGCTCAGCTTCCTCAAAAGCGTAACGCTTCCAAGCTTCGGCGATTTCCGGGTAGCCTTCACGGTCGGCAACGCGGCTCATGGCCAGGTACATGCCAACTTCGCTGCACTCGCCGTTAAAGTTCTCGCGCAGGCCCTGGATGATATCTTCCGGAGCATCCTTGGCGATACCGACAACATGCTCGGTCACATAGGAATTATCGGTCTTTTCGATGAACTTGGAAGCGGGAGCCTTGCAGACGGGGCAGAAATCGGGGATGGAGCCCTCAGCAATGTAGCCGCAGACAGTGCAAACATACTTTTTCATAAGAAATACCTCCGAATCAAAATAATGGTTTGTTCTTGGTTTTTAGTTTTATGAGCCGCACAAGGCGTTCGCTTTTTTGAACTCGTTCCCTGTGCTATGGTTATATTATAGCCGCAGAAGTGTGAAATGTCAACACTTTTTTAAAAATTTTTAAGACACTATCTTAAAATGTAATTTTGCTTTCCGCTTTGCTCTTCGGCGGAATAATTCTCTTGACAGCGGGAAAGATCAGGCGCGATACCATATAAGTGCAGGAACCAACGATAAGACCTGCTATCAGCAGCATCGGCGCATAGGTGATTGCCATTTTGTCTGAAAGCAGCGCTGCAGCCCCCAGCAGCTGGCCGCAGTTGTGCGCCAGTGCCCCGCTGACCGAAAAAATGTAGCCTGTGATGGTGAATGGCAATGCCAGAAGCAGGCAGAACACAGCCAGGGAAAGCGCGCCCCCGCACAGCGAAAGAAACCCGGCTGTAACGCCGCGGGTAAGCAACGCAAACAACGCCTTGAGCAGCACAAGATAAAGCGCCGAACGGCGGTTCAAAAACAAAACGGCGTACATGACAACAATATTGGAAAGCCCCAGCTTCATGGCGGGCATCAGGCCAAAAAACGGGGTAAGCATGGATTCCAAAAAAGAGAGCGCCATGGAAAGGGCAAACAGCATGCCAAGCAGGGCGGTTTGTCTGGCTTTGTAGTTCTGCAAGGGGGATTCCTCCATTATTTTATGGCAATACCGCATAATTCTAAGTGCCGATACGGCGAGCGAGGTGCGG
>ERZ780198.2996-NODE-2996-length-12023-cov-2.235378_pt1 | contig 12023 bp, 12 predicted proteins | sample MGYA00510979_ERZ780198 | MGnify/ENA primary metagenome ERZ780198 (study PRJEB29588, sample SAMEA2158039) | human gut metagenome | biome: human gut; feature: human-associated habitat; material: faeces | place: Denmark | collected 2008/2010 ...
GGCCGTCATAAAAGCCGGAATTTGCCAGCGCGATGAAGTTGTTGACGGTGTTGGGGGCCAGCTCGGGATAGAGCTCGCCGGTCATCACCGCACCGCTCTCCATCTCGATGGTCACAATGGGATGGGACATATCGTTTTCTCCTTTATCGGTAGTTTTTCATGTGGCGGTCGATCTCGCGCTTTGCGTCGCGCTGGGCGGATGCCTCGCGCTTGTCGTAGTTCTTCTTGCCCTTGCAGACGCCCAGCTCCACCTTTACAAGACCGTTCTTGAAGTAGACGCTGAGGGGGATCAGGGCGTAACCGTCCAGCTTTTGGGCCTCGTGAAGCTTGCGGATCTCCCGCTTGTGCATCAGAAGGCGCTTGGGCCGGTCGGGGTCGCGGTTGAAGATGTTGCCCTTGTCGTAGGGCGAGATGTGCATGGAGTAGACCATGGCCTCGCCGTTTTTCACGACGCAGTAGCTGTCCTTGAGGTTGAGTGTTCCCGCGCGGATGGACTTGACCTCCGTCCCCTTCAGCTCGATACCGGACTCGAGACGGTCCTCCACGAAGTAGTCGTGATAGGCCTTGCGGTTCTGCGCCGCGATCTTGATTCCCTTTTTCTCCACGGCACAGTGCCCCCTCTCCTTCAAAGCGGATTTCAGTATACCATGATTCTGCCCAACGTACAAGGGCTGTAATCAAAATGTAATAATTTTGATTTCTCTGTTGAAATTCTCGGTGCTTTATGGTGTAATATAAGGTGGTTTTTTACCTGTTTTAAGAGGTGATCCGTCATCGGCGATTTTGTCCATATCCGCGTCAGCGCGCCGCTGCTGCGTGCGCTGACGCTGCTTCTGATAAGCTTTGCCTGCCTTTCCGTGCTGACAGCCCCGGCCGCTCCGCCGGTCACCGAAGAGAAGGCCCGGCCCGCGGGCGAGCTGAGCGCGGAGGATATCCTGGCCTCCTCCCGCACCGTCATGCACGGGCTGGGCCAGCTGAGCGGGACCTCCGTGCTCAACTGCCGCGAAGGCTTCGATCGCTACTACGCGCGCGGGGCGCGGGTATTCGAGGTCGATCTGCGCATGACGAGCGACGGGCAGGTCGTCCTGCGGCACGACTGGCGCGGCGGCTGGCAGGAGGGGATCAGCGAGCTGTCGATCCCCACGCGCGATGCGTTTCTCGCCGCGCCCCTTCTGGAAAGGTACACGCCCATGAGCTTCCGCGACCTGCTGCTCCTGATGGAGGAGTATCCGGATATCTGTATCGTCACCGACACCAAATTTACGGACGCCGAGGTCGTGACCGCGCAGTTCACCGCCATGCTGAACGACGCGCACGAGCTGGGGCTCTCGTATCTCTTTGACCGTATGGTCATTCAGGTCTATAGCCCGCTGATGTTCCGTGTGGTCGATCATCTCGGGCATTTCCCGCATTACATCTATACGTTCTACGCCGAGGGCTTCAACGGCACCGAGGAGGCCCTCCGCGAGCGGCTGACCTTCTGCCGGGAAAACGGCATCCTCGTGGAATCATGGGGTCCTCTGGCCAGGGGAGGCGCGCTGGAGGAACCGATTCTGCGCCGCATTGCGGACAAGCACAACAAATCCGTCGCCCAAATCTGCATACGCTGGGTGCTGCAGCGCGGCATCGTGCCTCTGCCCAAATCCGCGCACAAGAATAGAATCCGCGCCAATCTGGACGTTTTCGACTTTTCCCTTGACGGGGAGGACATGGCCCTCATTGAAACGATGGACGCTCCCGGCAACTACTCCATTCATCCGGACTATCTTTCCGAGGAATAACCCTCCTGGAAAAACAGCCGTTCATCCGTTCCTCTTCCGGGCGGACTCCACCAGACGCTGACGGGCCTCCAATTTGGCCCGAAGCGCCTTTTCCCGTTCCTTCTCCTTTTCCTCTACGACCTTCTTCTCCGACTCCCGGAGCTCCCCGTACCGCAGCGGGTCCATTCCGGCCTCGTCCTCCGGCCCTTCATGGTGGTAAACGGGCAGGCCGTCCGCGGCCAGGCCCACATGGTAATAATGTTCATCCCTTACCTTGGGGTCCCGGCTCTTCTTGTTCATGCGGGAAATCATCACGGCATACCCCAGACCCGGAGCGTTCATGAGCTTCTTTTCCGCATCAAACAGAACGGCCACCCGGGCATTGTCGTACTCCAGCTTCATGACGCCGCAGACCATTTTCCCCTCCGTACTCCATTGAAAAGACAGAATTTTCCGGGTCAGGAAATTGGGTTTGCACGTCTCGTAGCCGCCCTTGACGGAATTCTTCGCCATTCTCAGGGAATAATCAGCATTGCTGAAAGTTTTTGATTCACGGGCGGCAATCTTCTCTCCCGGCGGCAGAAGGGAGGATACCGGACCGCGCATTTCCGTCCGCGCTTCAAGAAAGTGTTTTCCCGGCGCCAGCAGCCCCTTTCCCGTATCGTAGCAGGCGTAAACTTCTCCATTTTCCAGAACCATGTTGAAATTCTTCGGGCCGCCTCCGCTCGTGGAACGTACCTGCGGACTGTAATATTCCCGTATCACGAAGGGATTCCCCCTGATGGAAGTAACGGAAGTCGTGCAGGAAAAGCCGTCCACCTTCCTGGTTCCTGTTGTGGTCTTGGTGGCGGCTTTCCGGGCGGCCCCGCTGAATCTCGGGGAAATATCCTTTTCCACCGGAATCCAGGTAACCTTCTCAAGCTCCTTCATGATGTAAGGCCAAAACGTTTCCGCCAGCTTGATATCCCGCCGGGCTGTCGTGCCCGTCAGGGAACGGACCAGGGCGGCATCCTCCTCGTCCAGACGATTCAGGGGAATCTCCACGCGCTTCCGGTCTACCTTGACCGCCACCTTGGCCCCTGTACAGGACTGGAAAGTTCCCTTCACCACGTCTCCGAGCTTGGAGACCCATTCCCGTTCTCCCGGGAAAGGATAATCTTCCGCCAGGGCGCAACAGGCGCCGCACCACGCCAACATAAGGATTAATGCATGTTTCATCACAGGGAGAGAGGGTCGCAACTCCAGATTAGCACACGGAAGAAGGGGAAAAAGCTTTTTTCACACCTCCCACCGGCACAGGCCATGCGGAACCGCTCGTGCCCCGGTAAAAAGATGGCCGAATCACAGCTGCCGGGAAACCCACCCGCAAAAAGCAACCGCCTCCGGCAGAAAAATGCCCCCTGTGCCGGCCTTTCCGGTTATCTCCTCTTGAAGCAGAGGAAATCCGCCATCCGCGCCTCTACAGGGAAAATCCCTTTATTTGGCCTTCGGCTTGCCTTCCTTCCCCTTGCTTTCTTTGCTCTCTTTGGCATTCTTGCCGGAGCCTGCCGCTTTCCTGGCAGGGTACTTCTTTTCCCGGGGTGGGAATTCAAAGCCGATCTTGCCCAGCTTGGCATTGAACACGAGATAGGCGTCAAACGGACGCTTGGTGCGCTGGGAAATGAATCCCTTCATCAAATCTGATTTGCCCTCGGAAAGAATCTTCAACACCTGGTCCAGAGGAATCTCACGCCCCAGGATGGTACGGGCCACGGAAACGGGAGTATTTTCCTTCCCTGCCGTCAGGGTGGGCAGTTTCCATGCCTTGGCGGTTTCCATCACGTCGTGTTCTCCCATGCCGGGGACGATGACGCTGGCGGCCTTCACGGCTTCTTCATTGACTGCGGACTCGTCCTCCTCCCTGGCGGGGAAGTACAAGGTGGCGCGGCACTTGTCGTTGAGTTCCAGCCCGGCCTCAAAGGGCTTGCCGAAGCGGGATGTAAATCCTTGCAGAATCCCCGTCTTGCCGTCCACAATCAGGGTCTTCAACTCTTCATCCGCCATCTCGCGGCCGGAAATCACCTTGCGGATGCTGAACTTGCAGGAGCGGCAGGAAACGGCGTCCAGCGTGTTCTTCAGGCCGTGCGCATGGCAGCACGGGCAATCCAGGTCCATTTCCGGCAATTCCACCTGCTGCTGGGCTTCCTGGAAGTCATGGACGCGCTTCACAATCTCCCCGGTCAGCTTCTTGATGCCGTCCATGAAGGATTCCCGTCCCAGGGACGCCTGCTCCATCTGCTTGAGCTTGTATTCCCATTCTCCGGTCAGGCTGGGGGATGTCAGAGTTTTCAGGCCGATGCGCTCCAGCAGGGCGATCAATTCAATGCCGCGCCGCGTCGCCAGCAGGTCCCGGCCGTCGCGCGCAATGTATTCCTGGGAAATCAGGCCTTCAATGATGGAGGCGCGGGTGGCGGGCGTACCCAGGCCGCGTTCACTCATGGCGGCGGCCAGCTCTTCGTCGTGCACCAGTTTTCCGGCTCCTTCCATGGCGGCCAGCAAGGTGGCTTCATTATAGCGGGCCGGGGGCTTGGTCATGGCGTTGCGTATCTCGATTTCGCGCACGGCCGCCTGTTCGCCGTCCTGCACGGACACCAGTTCCTCCTTGGAGGAGCTGCCGGCCTTGCGGCCGTACACGGCCTGCCAGCCGGGTTCCACAAGCACGCGCCCCGTGGTCAGGAAGGCGTCCGTGACTCCGTCCCGGTGGTCGATGAGAGTGGTTCTCCTGGTATCTTCAAAAACGGCGGGAGGGAAGAAAACGGCCAGGAAACGCGCCATGACCATTTCAAAAAGCTTCTGCACGTCGCCACTCAGTTTTTCGATCTTGCCCGTCGGAATAATGGCGAAGTGGTCGCTCACCTTCTTGGTGTCAAACACGCGCCTGTTGGGCTTTACCCGCTTGTTGTCCAGAATGTCTCTGGCAAAGGGGGCGAACTCCGCATTCTCCTCCGCCACGGCGCCGACGATGCCGTACACCTTGCCCAGATAATCTTCCGGCAGGTAGCGGGAATCCGTACGGGGATAAGTCAGCACCTTGTGCTTTTCATAGCATTCCTGCGCAAGCTGGAGCGTCCTTTTGGCGGAAAAGCCGTAGCGGTTGGCGGCCTCCCTCTGGAGGGAAGTCAAATCGTACAGCAGGGGGGCAATCGTCGTAACGGGCTTCTTTTCCTCCGTCACCGTGCCGGACTTGCCCCGGCAGCGGTCGCGGATGACGGTAGCCAGCGCAGAATCCCAGATGCGCTCCGCACGGGAATGGGGATTGTCGTTCTTCTTCCAGTCACGGTCAATCCAGCGGCCGGAATAAACTCCGGATTGAACGCCGAAATCCGCCCACACCTCGGAATAGGGTTCCGGTTCAAACGCCTGGATCTCCAATTCGCGCTGCGTCAGGATGGCGAGCGTCGGCGTTTGGACGCGTCCGGCGGGCGTTACGCTGAACCCTCCGCGGGATTGAAGAATGGTCAGGGCGCGGGTGCTGTTCAGGCCTATCAGCCAGTCGGACTCGGAACGGCAGACGGCGGTGGTCAGCGGCTGCATGTCCGCCTCGCTGCGCATGCTGTGCCAGGCGTTCAAAATGGCCTCGTCCGTCATGGACTGCATCCAGAGCCGGCGCGCGGGCTTCGTCCACTTGCCGTACCGTACCAGATTATGGAAAATCAATTCCCCTTCGCGGCCGGCATCGCATGCGTTGACGATTTCCGTCACGTCCTTGCTCCTGGCAAGCTGAAGAACCTTTTTCAACCGATCTTCGGACTGCTTGATGGGTTCCAGTTCAAAGGATTTGGGAATGACGGGCAGATAATCGAACTTCCAGGGGAGCGACTTGCCGCCCTCCGTCATGGGCTTCTTCTGCTCCAAGAGATGGCCTACGGCAGAAGTGATGATGGCTTTGTCGTTCTGGTAAAAGGAACCGGACTTGTCACGGGTGAATTTTCCAAGCTCTTTGCCGAGAACTCTCGCCAAATCAGTGGCTACGCTCGGCTTTTCTGCTATAATTAAGGTTTTGGACATATGAAAGGCTCGGAAAGATGAAAATAGTGGAAAATACGTGCACGTCAAAAACCGCTCCCGGCGGCGCGTTGCATCTGGAGGTGAATTCCTACTCCCCTACCCCCCATCCTTGTCAATCACCAATTATGTATCTACGGAAAAAGTGCCCCTTTATGTCAGGATTAAGGGCATTTCCGCCATTTCTCACTCGGTACAGCCTCGCTGTTCCCTTGCCAGCCGCGCAGCCGCATGCTATGAAACCGGATGATGAAAAGAAGCCTTTTTCCCGTTCTGTTTCCGGCCTGCATCGCCCTGCTGGCGGCCTGTTCCCCTACGCCATCCGACCGCATCGCCAAAAACATGCCGGTTTACCAGCAACTGCCAAAGGAACAGCAAGTCAAAGTAGCTCGGGGAGAACTTGAAAAAGGAATGAGTCCGGAGGCCGTCCTTCTGGCATGGGGAGAACCGGAACAGAAAATGGCGGGGTGGAGCAACGGCAAAAATACGGAACGCTGGATTTACACGCGTAGCGGCACAGGCTGGTCCCTGGGGCTGGGCGGGGGCGGATTCCGCGGCAGGGACTCCGGCGTCGGTACCGGAGTCGGCGTAACCATGCCGCTGGGAGGCAGGCCTCCCATTTCATACAACGTCCTGTTTGAAAACGGAAAAGTCGTTAGTTGGGAAGCCGTCAAGGGCTTCTGACACATCGGCGTCCCAAGACGGAACCATGCGCCAGAAGGCACGCGGAGCCACGGCCTTCTCCCCGTTACTTGCCGCAGGCCTTGAGGATGGCTTCCACCAGGCCGTTGATATCATGCTCCCTGGCCTTGATGGCAGGGAGATGTCCCAGTCCCTTTAAAGTATCCGTAGTCACGGGGCCGATGCTGGCCGCCTTGCACCCGGCCGGCCAGGGCAGTCCGAGCTTGAAGAAATTCTCCGCCGTGGAGGAGCTGGTGAACGTCACGATATCCGCCCCCGTCTCCCGGAAGACAGCCTGGGCTCCGGCCACGTCATCCGTCTCCGGTTCCGTTTTATAAGCTACGCATTCGTCCACAATGGCTCCCATGGATATCAGGCCGTCGTAGATAACGCGGCGGGCGTCTTCCCCGCGCACCCACAGAAACGTGCTGTGTTCGATGGTGCCTATTTCCTCCCGGGCGTCCTTGAATGCCTTGACCAGCCCTTCCGCCACGTACTTCTTAGGCATGATATCCACGGCCAGCCCGTATTCCCGGAGCTTGGCTTCCGTCCCCGGCCCGATGGCGGCAATCCTGGCGCCCCCGATGCTCCGAATGTCCTTGTACACGGCAAAAAACGCCTGGAAGAAGCGTTCCACGCCGTTGGGACTGGAAAAAACAAGCCAGTCATAGGTATGGGCATGCACCACGGCTTCCGCAAATTCCCGCTTGTCCGTAGGGGGGGCGATGCGGATGGTGGGCATTTCCAGCACTTCCGCACCCAGGCGGCGCAGCCGGGAACTCAATTCCCCCGCCTGCGCCCGCGTGCGGGTCACCACGATGCGCTTTCCGAACAAGGGCAGGCGTTCAAACCAATCCAGATGAACGCGTTCCTCCACCACGTCCCCGATCACGACCACGGACGGAGCGCCCAGCCCGGCCTTCAACACTTTTCCGGGCAGTGTCTCCACCGTACCGCAGTTGAAGTAGGAGATCATGAAGTCGTCGATGGAGTAGGTCAGGCTGATAAGGAAGCCTGTAACCGATCAGGGCCTTGCATATTTCCTCCAGCTTCTGCATGCCCATCAGCATGACCTTCGTCCCCCGCGCCTCTGCGATTCCCTTCAAGTCCAGGGAAGACTCCTTCTTGTTCACGTCCTCATGGCCCGTAAACACGGTAAACTGCGTGCAATGCCTGCGGTGCGTCACGGGAATGCCCGCATAGGCGGGACCCGCAATGGCGGAAGTAATGCCCGGTACAACTTCAAAAGCAACGCCGGCAGCATTCAGGGCTTCCGCCTCCTCTCCCCCCCGGCCGAACACATACGGGTCTCCCCCTTTCAGCCGCACCACTTTTTTCCCATGGCGGGCCAGCTTGACCAGCAGGGCATTGATTTCCTCCTGCGGCAGCGCATGCCGGGAAGCTCTTTTGCCTACAAAAATCCTTTCACAGGAAGCGGGCGCCCAATTCAGCATCTCCGCGGAACTCAGCGCGTCGTACACCAGCACTTCCGCCGTTTCCACCAGCTCCCGGCCGCGGACCGTAATCAGACCGGGGTCTCCCGGACCCGCTCCAAGCAAATAGACGATACCCTGTTGCATGTTGTCATTCAACCTCACGAACAGTCCCTTGGCGATAACAAACCCCGCCATGCGCACATGCACGCCCGTAAAATGAAAACCGTTCCTTTGAACTGGGGAAAATTCCCGGATACAAGCCCTTCGCACCCAAATCCGCCCCATTTTTCCATAGGCAGTGCGCAACGCAACTGTCACACGGAAGCCTGAAAAAAATCTTGTTTTTTTGAATGAATAAAATTATTGCATATGTATGAACATCTCAAAAATGCTTTTACCAGTCGTCTGCGCCGCCTTCATCGCACCCGGTCTCGCAGACATCCCGGCCTCCAATGTGCCCGCTCCCGTCAAAGCCCAGGTGCAGAACCAGTTCCCGAACGCCGGTGTCATCGAATGGGACTTTGATCATGACGAAGACGTTTATGAAGCGGAATTCCGCATCAACGGCCTGGAATACGACATGAAGCTCTCCGCAGACGGCACCGTCTTCCTCATCAAGGCGGACATTCCTCTCCAGAGCCTCCCTGCCCCGGTCAAGGCGGCGATCGCAAAGGACTTTCCGGAATACGCCCTGCGCAGCGCCAAGCAGATCACCGCACGGGGAACCGTAAAATACCGCGTTGACTGCCGCTCGGAAAGCGCCGCCGTCCGGAAGCTGGAACTGTATTATACCCCGGACGGCAGGCTCCTTTCCAAAAAAATTGACGACTGACCCTTCTCTCAGGAGCGTGGTTCCTTTATAACGAACGGGCCGTACACTGACACGCCGCCCTCTGGATTCAATGGAACCATATGATATAAAGTCAACACTGCAATGATTGAATTCCTCAACATAGACATCCTTTCCTATTACGTGCAGAATGCGGAAACCGCTCCGCAGCACTCCTATACCATTTACTGGATCATCCTGCTGGGCTCCATGCTGCTCAGCTGGCTGGTCAGCGCGCGGATGAAAAGCCGTTTCAGCGAATACTCCCAGATTCCCATCCCGATGACAGGACGGGAAGTGGCTGAGCAAATGCTGAAAGACAACCACATCACGGACGTCAAGGTAACGTCCACCCCGGGACATCTGACGGACCACTACAATCCGGCGGACAAGACCGTCAATCTGAGCGAATCCGTTTACAACTCCAACAGCATCGCGGCGGCGGCTGTGGCGGCCCATGAAGTGGGCCATGCCGTCCAGCACGCCCAGGCCTACCACTGGCTGGGGCTGCGCTCCGCGCTGGTACCCGTGGTGCAGCTCTCCTCCAACCTGGTCGGAATCGTGCTGATGATCGGCATCGTCCTGCTGGTGATGGGCGGTTCCCCCTGGGTATTGGGACTGGGCATCGGCCTGTTCGCTGTCACCACGATATTCGCCTTCATCACGCTCCCGGTGGAATTCGACGCTTCCGCCAGAGCCCTGAAATGGCTGGACCGTTCGCACCTGATGAACTACTTTGACCACGGCAAGGCCAAAAGCGCCCTCTTCTGGGCGGCCATGACCTATGTGGTGGGGGCTCTTTCCTCACTGGCCATGCTGCTGTACTACGTGTTCATTTTCATGAACGCCAGGGGCAGAAACTGACCCCTGCGAACCTTCCGCGCCGGACCTCCGGCCGACCGGAAGGCCGGGAGGCCCGGCGTATGATGAAATGACATTGCATTTCCGCATGCAGCATATAAAATAAGGACGTGGCACATGGCGACACTACATTACCGGATTTGCAGGCAAGCGCCCTCAAGGCCTATCAAGCCATTCTTCTGGCGCGCGCCTTCGACACCAAAATTTCCAGCCTTTACAAAGCCGGAAAAATCACGGGCGGCGTTTATCTGGGCAGGGGCCATGAGGCCATTGCTGCCTGCGGCGGCGTTTTCCTTACTGCCGGCTACGACGTAATTGCACCCTTCATCCGCGAACAGGCCGCCCGCGTCGCATGGGGGGAACCCATCATTGAGGCGGCGCGCGCCTATCTGGGGTCCGCCCTGGGGTACATGAAGGGGAGGGACGGCAACGTTCACCGCGGCCTTCCGGCTGAAGGCTACATGGCCCCCATCAGCCATCTGGGCAGCTCCGTGGCTTTCGTCAACGGCTGCCTTTTCGCCAAACGGCTGGACGGCAAGCTTCCGGGCCCCGTAGGCATGGTTTTCTGCGGGGACGGCACCACTTCCACGGGAGCCTTTCATGAAGCGGCCAACATGGCCAAGGTGGAACAGCTTCCCCTGGTGCTGGTCGTGACGAATAACCAATTCGCCTACTCCACGCCCAACGTCCGCGAATTCGGCGGCGCCTCCCTGGCGGACAGGGGCCGCGGCTACGGATTCGCCGTTCATGAAGTGGACGGCACTGACTTCATGGCCCTTCTGGAAACGTTCTGGAAGGCCGTGGGCGCCGCGCGCAACGGAGAAGGCCCCCAGTGGGTGCTGGCCAAAACCCTGCGCATGTGCGGCCACGGGGAACATGACGACGCCTCCTACATCCCTAAGGAACTGAAAGAGGAATATGAAAAGAAAGACCCCGTATCCGTCGCGGAGCGCCAGCTTCTGGAAGCCGGATGGCTTACTCCGGAAGAAGCGGCGGACATGAAACGGCAGTATGCGGACGAAGTGCAGCTTGCCGTAGCCACGGCACAGCGGGAACCGGAGCCGGACCCCTTCCGGGAAGACTGGAACGCCACTGTCTGGAGACCTTATTAAGACCGCAAACGGAACATTCCCATGAGCGTAACATACATTGATGCCATTCACGACGCCCAGAAAGACCTGCTGACAGAAGACAAGGACGTCTTCCTGTACGGGCAGGACATAGGCGTTTTCGGCGGCGCATTCAAGGCCACCAAGGGCCTGAAGGATCTATTCCCGGACCGTGTGATAGACGCCCCCATCAGTGAGGACGCCATGGCGGGCATGGTCACCGGCGCGGCCGTCATGGGCAAAAAGCCCATCATGGAAGTCCAGTTTGCGGACTTCAGCACGATTGCTTTCAACCAGATTGTCAACATGGCTGCCACCCACTACTACCGTACGGGCATTCCGGCCAATATTACGGTGCGTCTCCCCTGCGGCGGAACGCCCGGCACGGGCCCCTTCCACAGCCAGAGCATGGAAGCCCTGTTCGCCCATTATCCCGGTCTGCATGTTATGACGCCGGCCACGGTGGCGGACGCCTACTGGATGCTGCGCCAGGCCGTGGAAATCCCTGATCCGGTCATCTTCCTGGAACACAAATTCCTGTACCGCTGGTTGAAGGCGGAAGACAACTACAAGGAAGCGCCCGTCGTCCCCTTCGGCATGGCGCGCATCGCCCGCACCGGAAAACACGCCACGGTAGTGGCGTACAGCGCCATGGTGCATGAAGCCGTCCGTGCGGCGGACCTTCTGGCACGGGAAAGCGGTTATGAAGTGGAAGTGGTGGACATGCGCACCGTGCGTCCGCTGGACATGGACACCGTCATCGCCTCCGTGGCGCGCACGGGCCGCGTGCTGGTAGTTGGGGAAGACTTTCCGTGGGGCGGAGTCACGGCGGAAATAGTCTCCCGCATCGTGGCGGAAGGCTTCCACCTGCTTGACGCGCCTCCCCAGCGGCTCAACGCCAAAGACACGCCCATCCCCCAGCATCCTAACCTGTGGAAAGCTCACCGTCCCACTCTGGAATCCATCGCCGCGTCCATCCGCCATCTTTTATCCATCTGATTCAACCCAGTTTCCAACCATGCCTAAAGTACCCATTCTCATGCCCCAGCTCGGGGACTCCATCGCGGAAGCCACCGTGCTCCGCCTGCTGGCGGCTCCGGGGGACTCCGTAGAAGCCGACCAGGAAATCTTTGAGGTAGAGACCAACAAGGCCACGATGGGCGTCACCACCATGTGCGGCGGCATCCTCAGCGACATGTTCATCAAGGAGGGGGACTCCGTCGTGGTCGGCGCCTGCATGGCGATGATTGAGGCCACGGACGAGGAAATCGAACGTTCCGGAGCCACTCCGGCGGGGGAAGAC
>ERZ780198.3001-NODE-3001-length-11999-cov-2.699514_pt1 | contig 11999 bp, 10 predicted proteins | sample MGYA00510979_ERZ780198 | MGnify/ENA primary metagenome ERZ780198 (study PRJEB29588, sample SAMEA2158039) | human gut metagenome | biome: human gut; feature: human-associated habitat; material: faeces | place: Denmark | collected 2008/2010 ...
CGCGCCCGATACCATCCTGTACGTTGCTGACAATGAGACCGCTGGCGGTGACCGTCATGGTATTGCCGCAGGCGTCAGACAGAGTCTTGAGCATCTTGACATTGGCGTAGTTGTTGTTGAACTCCACCGTAGGCAGATCAAAGACCATCGTGTTATGGCCCTTATCGGTAATGGTGGCAGTGTTGCCGGAAATCGTGAGCTTCATGCCCAGGCCAGACTGATCCTTCCATTCGCCGGAGACGGATTTAAAGTGATGACGGGTTCCGTCTGCATCCATATAGACGTAATACGTCACATTGCCGGAGCTGTCAGTCAGCGTTTCCTTGTGTAGCGTCTGCTGCACATTCATCTTCCAGCCCTTGCCCGCACCGAAGGCGGTGACATTGCGATAGCAGGAATTATAGATATGGCTGATAGAAACCGGCATGCGGCTGCCGCTACAGGAAGAATCCTGACGTTCGAAAACCAGATTACCGTTATACAGACTGACATGACCCATGCCAGCGCGGCCCACATCCTGATCCTCATAGACCAGATAATCCTCCAGACCGGCGAGAGAAACGTAGTTGATGGTCACATACGGCTTGTTGTAAGCATGATCGCTGGTGTATAGTTCAAAGTAGGTACGGCTGCCCGCTTCAAGAGCAAGGCCATAGTTGGTGCCGCCATACCACTTGCGCACCAGATTGGAGATGTCGTAGGTATACCAAGTGCTGTTCGCGGACATGTACTGATAATCCAGGGCCTTATCGCTCAATGCCGGCGCATTGTTATAGGTAATGGTCTGGCTGCTCCAGCTACCCAGCACTTCCTTCAAAAGAATGGAGGCGGCCGTGGTGGGCGCGCTCTTGGTCATGACAGAGAAGTACGCCTTGGTGACATAGTACGAAGAGTCGATCTGCGGCAACCCGGAATCAAGGAACTTGACAAAGGCCTTACTGGTGCCCCAGTTGGTACTGCTGTTGGAGATCGTCATACCCGTACCAGCATAGGGCTGCACGGTGGACGGCTTAGCGCTGGTAATAAAGTTATCCTCAATGGCAGAGGAATGTTTCTTGCTGATGACAGCAGGGTCCAGCGTTACCGGGAACTGTGCGTTGGCAAGCCACGCTTCATCCGGCGTATAGGTCATATGCCAGATGCCCGCTTCGCCAGAGGGAATCAATTCGCAACGAACTGCGCCATGGATACTCTCGGGCGTGCTGTCCTTCATAAACGGGGCAGGGAGAACATAGGCGGTTTCACCCGTGGGAGCGATAAATTCAATATCGCCATTCTCCGCCTGTTCAGGGGCAAGATCGGGAGCGGCGAGAACGAAGGTTACAGGCCGGACAGACTCTTTGTTAGAGAAGATCAGTTCGTCCTTAAAGGACAGCGCCTGAACACGGCAGAGAAGATCAACGCCTGGGAAGATGTTGCGATAGATCGCCTCATCCTCAAGATGCGCCAGCACGTCGCGGCGAAGATCGCAAGCATCATGCTCGCGGCAGGGTCTGCCTACACGCACAGGAGCGACATCCTGAGCGCCTTCCAGACGCCAAGCCAGCAGACGGTCATTGTCGTCCTGCATCAGGACGGTGGCTACATCACGGGTGGAATGAAACTCAACGTTGAGCTCGTCATTGGCACGGTTGGTCAGATACACGCCGCCGGCCGCGTCGGTCACAGGGATGAGGGTGTTGTCGATCTCCTCCCACTGACCGGTAGCCTTGCTGTGGTAATGCACGGGATCGGCAAAGAGTACCGCCTGGTGCAGGCCGCGGCCAAGGTCGAAAATCTTGCCGGCACGAGTGCGCTTTTCACGGTTTTCCCGACCGGGCATGCGTTGCATTTCTTCCGCGCTGATGGGAGCATCAAACGCCTTGGAAACAGCAGACGTCTTATGGTTCATATTTTTCATCATTCAAAATTCCTTTCTTGGTATTGTGATTGTATAGGTATAATTAAAAAAAGCGGATTCCGCTCAGGTTTTGCCGGAAGCCGCGGGTGACAGGGCATCCAGACGATTCTGAATATCCTCAATGCCATCGGCAATGTCATTGCTCAAATGATCAATCATCTGCTGGTAGCGTTCTTCCCGCGTCGCGTTTTCCTTGAGCATGCGGAAGAACAGGTAAATGTACAGCGCTGCCCAGATTCCCTGCTGCAGCGCCGCCTCCATAATGGTCTGCAGACTTGCGTCCATAGGTTCACCTCCTTTCCTTGATTCGCCCATAGAAGGGGGACAAAAAAGGCGCCGTGATGACACGGCGTCGGACCACATAACAAAAGGCCACTCAGTTGCCTGAGCGGCCTTGCCGGTTTCTATGAGGCTTTGTTGTCTGGCAGCACTGCGTTCCTTGCACAGAGCATACCATTTGTCGGTCGTGCATGCGTGCCTGCTTAGTCTCGCGGGTAGCTTTCACTCTTTTGACGCTACCAGTATAGCACAGTGAAAATCAAAAATCGTCCGCGATTTTAGACACATATCATTAGTGACGATAGTAGGAGCATTCTGAACGCATGGGATTGAAAAACATTCTACTATCGTTGTATAATAGAAACAGATTTGAGAAAGGAGAACTGCAGAATGAAAAGACGTGGCATTGCGTTCTGTCTTTTCCTTCTTCATGCTTGTCTTGCTGTGGCACTGGCCTTTGCAGAGCGGGCGGATGGGGAAATGGATTTTGAACCCGATTCAAATTATCCAACATTTGCGAGAGTCTTTACCCATTCTGAGCTTGGCGGGACTGTCTCTGGCGTTTGCTTTGGCAGAAATTACGCATGTGTTTATTCCAATGAGTCTTATCTCCTGATGAATGAAACTGGAGATATTCTCTATCAGCATACCATTGACCATCCGAATATTAAGAAGGATGCAGCTTATATCAATGATGCAATGTATTGTGATGATACGCTGTGGCTGCTGGTTTTCGATCACTCCGTTGAGCAAAGCTATATTATCCAACAAACGGAGATGGAGCTACCACAATATGGAAGAATGATGTCTATGCAGCTCCGCTCTTTTTCCGTTGTAAAAAACAATCTTTTTTTGATAGGGGCAGATGAAAACCTTATGCCGTGGTGCGGACGGATGCTGCCGGACGGAAAGATTCTTTGGGAGGATCAGCAAGAAACAAGTGAGTACGTCTATCAACGTTGTGCTGTCTTCGCTGGAAAAATGTATATCGTCGGAAGCAGTAAAGACGCAGCAGAATTGTATGTCATAGTACGAGACACGGAAGGCGCATTGCTTGCAAGCAGAAAGATTCAGCTTGCGGACTCGCTGCAGTCAAACAAGGTAACACGTCTCAATGTCTTTGATGCGGATGTATTTTCGAAGGGAATCATATTTTCTGGACAGCAATTATCAAATAGCGACGAACATGGCTTTTATGTGGTAGTAGATGAAGCACTTGAACCAATCTGCTTCAAGGTATACGAGGACTACCGGGCGATTCTGAGTGGTTCAAGCGCAGAAGATTGCTATATGATGCTCGCTGTCACAAAGGAAGAAACAGAATTGCCCAATGCGCGATATATTATTTCCGAAGATGGATTCCATGCGATTCCTTTAGAAGGATATGACAGTGTGTATCTTTCTCTCGGACTTGCTTCTGGTTTTGATGATAGCCTTTATGTGTTTGGAAGCATTTTTCATCCGGATAACCCGCCTGCACCATCGGCGTTTCTTTCAGAGATCAATTTGCAATAACTCCTGTGCAGGAGTTTTTTCTGCACAGGAGCACAGATGATCAAATGTTAAGCTTGAGGAAGCCCTGATAGTCGTCACCATTAGATTTTCCTGAACTAACAGAGCCGGTACAAAGCTTAACTTTGTTTAACGATCCATTTTCATTTCCTCCCATGTTCCCTTCTACAGTTGTGAAATTGTTACCACCGGTAACAACAATGCCAACATGTCGGGAAGTATCTGAATTCAGTTCACCGTACGGAGCCATTCCAAGTCGTCTGATACCAGTCCGCATTGGACGAATTGGTCACAGTCAGCACCGTACCATTGGAAAAGCTCCCCCAAACTGCACCGGTAGAAGCCGGAGTTTTGCGGCAGCGCAGGGAACCACCCAGAACTATACCATTTGCCATAAAAATATACCTCCTAATTTTTTCGTGCATCTATTGCTGGCCAGCTTTCCGCACATGTGATTTACCGAAGGGTACAGAAAAAGCTCTCGCATTTTTACGCGAGAGCTTCTCTGCATCTTTCGACGCTATCAGTATATCACAGGCTTTAGCAAAAGTCGTCCGCGATTTTAGACATGCGCTTACTTGCTATAGAGCAGGAGAGTAAAACGAGACAGCGTATTATGTGCATTATCTTCGCTGGCCAGCATCCGTGTTTGCACACATGTGTTTTGCCGAAGTGTACAAAAAAAGCTCTCGCGTTTTCACGCGGGAGCCTTTCTGCATCTTTCGACGCTATCAGTATACTATGGCTTTTAAGAAAAATCATCCGCGATTTTAGACATGTGCTTACTTGCCATAGAGCAGGAGGGTAAGACGAGAAAGCGCGCGATCCTTTTTCTTATACGCTGAGGTGCGTTCAATGTGAAAGCGTTCGCAGATTTCACCTACGGTATCTACCTGTCTGGATTCGTCATCCATATAAAACCGGCTCAGAACAAATTGTTCCTGCTCGGAGAGCATCTGCCATGCAGGAAGAAACCATGCCATGTATTCTTCTGCCCGCCGGTACCGTTCGTTCAGGAGGCTGATGGAATCCATCGTCTTAACGATTCGGATTTCTGCCGCATGAGGGTCACGCGATCCCTTGGGCATGTCAGACAGCGCAGGGCTCCTGATGCCTGTCATGCACTCCTGGGCTGCAGCGATTTCGGATGGCGCAGTTTGGATGATATAGTTCATGCCCTCGTAATCCTTGAGCGCGTTAATAGCGGCGTTGCGCTTGTCAAGATACAGCCACGCAATATTCATATCAGTTACCTCCGCAAGGTCATGATTCAAAACGCAGGGATCTTCGCAGGGATCCACGCAAGAATCGCCGGGTATGGCTTGCGAATGCTCTGGCCGGGAGCGCCGCACCGGGTAGCCTTATGATAACGGATATATCTGTCCATGACCACGCCACGGCGTGGCGCGTTTTGGCTCCATAAGCCCATGCTTTTCAGAGCTGCAGCAGCAAAAAGCAGGAAAGCCAAAGCAAAGGAGCACGCCACCGGCTGGCGTGCTCCTCAAAAATTTTACAAGATGACAGGCTATGAATTGATGCTTGACAAACGCAGCTGCTGGCAGCCTGATTCGGTCAGGAATTTCTGCGCATCACTGACGGAATCCATAAACAGACAATCCAAGATAAATTGGTACGCCAGATGCTGCTTGGTAGGGCGGAGGATAAAGCCGGCGCGCTGAATCATTTCGCGCGAAAGCCATGGCGGCAGATGGAGCGCGACGCAGATGGCAATCACCTGATCCAGGGAGTAGTCGCGCCGCTCCTCCGTGCGCAGACGCGAAATGGTGCGACGCGACAAAAATGCCTGTTCCTCCAGCTCTTCAATGGTCATGTGCGCCTGCTTCATCAGATGGGTCAGCGCATCATGAAAAGAGCCTGGCAGTGCATCCAATGCCCTCGACATGGCGAGCAGCTTTTCCTGATCTGACAAGGTATTATCGCTATGAGCAAACACAAAGTAATGGCGATTGTATTCCTCGTCGCTGTTCATGGCGCCGAACCGATAGTCTGCTATGCCGCATTGTTCGTAGATATGAATAAAGCGCAGACAACAGGCATCCACATGGGCATTGGCCCCCGGTGCCAGCCGCAGCCCTTTGGCAGTGCGACGGACGTACCGCTCATCGTTGAGGACGATATGACCATCCGCATAAACGTACCGCCCGCTCTCCATATCTTCACGGAAACGATCATTGGTTTCATAGATGAAAAAAGAGTTCTTTCGATCAATGACAAAGCTAAAGTCACCGCCGCCATTCCCCAAAGAGAAGGCAAAAGGCTCAATATAAGCTCCATCCACAAAATTGAGAGCGCCCTTGGCGGCAATATACCCCATCTGAATCAGGCGGGCGCGCACGCGAAACTTTGGCAAATCGCGTTCTCGGGCAATTGCGCGAGCCACTCTGTCCAGTTTCTGCCCTGCATGCAGACTGTGCTGATGCAGATCTGACAGGTGCTTCTCAATCTGCGAGCGCATCAGTCCAAGCGGCATCATCAAGCCAAAACTTCCACGCCGGGCCTGCCACTCCATCCACTTCAAGGGATTAGCAGGTACTTTGCCGTTGGTTATGACAACATGTTTGGTGCGGAGCTTATTGATATCGCTGTTGTGCATGTCCTGCAGGCGGAAAAACATGTAGTGCCAAGCATAGTGGATGCATTCGTGATAGATCTCCATCTGACAGCAGTCCTTATGAACCGCGTTGGTATTGATGACAATGGTTCCCGCTGGAATATTGACCTTGCTGACATATGCGGATTTTTGCCGATCGTCAGCGACTTGAACTGTACCAACACAAAAGAACAGGATACTCAGTGTTCCCTGCTGGTGAAACAAGGGAAGATGTTCTACATGCAGACCCATTTTGTCCGCAAGGAGATAGGCGTTGTGTTCTTTGTAATCGGTAAGAGCAGTTGGACAATACTGCAGCAGGAGATCCTCGGCACCTTTTTCGATTTCATCCTTGCGTAACAAGGGAACGAGATGCGTACTGAGCATCCAAAAATCGCGCTGAGGCTTGTTTTCCAGCAGTCCGGCTTCACCGCAGGTAAAGCTCATTCCTCTGCGCATATCGACCCAAAGCTCACAGTACAAGTCATACGCATATGTTTCCCCCGCAACGGAGACGGCGACGTGAACGATGACGTCCACTAGAAGGGTATGAGCATTGTAGCGCCAAAAGGCCATGTCGTCAAAGGTACAGTTAGAAGCCTTGAGAAATACGAACTCAGGGCAGTCGATGGAAAGGCCGTTTAGCAGGCCGGAGCGAATCTGCCGGTTGAGTTCTGAAAGCACCATGCGCTTATGATGTTTTAGGATGTACTCCTGCATGGACTGTATCCGAGGAACCAGTACGCTCCGGGAAGATAATGACGAAGATAAAAGAATGTCTTCGTCGATCTCATCGATATGGGAGGATACTTTATTTGCAGGGCTACCCATGTATTCAGGACAAGTACCCAATAGTCGGCTGTCAAGCATGCTTCGTATCCTCCTTGCAATGTTGTAGAGCATCAGCGACTGGTATCAAAGTACGGATGTCAGTCGCTGAGTACATTATACAGAACATATGTTCGCATGTAAAGACGATAGGCATAAAAAGTATATAATATCCTGTTAAGAGATGGATGATCTTCACCTGCTAATAGATATCCTCCGGGTATCGCAACAAACTCTGGCGTAGATGTTTTACCTGACGGACAATTACAAGCAGAGCGATGCTGTTCTTAAAATCTGTGAACTCTCTCGCAAATTCATCAGGGAAATGCGTCCTTCCGAAAAGATACGAGTACTAAGCACGACCAAATCATGCTACTTCAAGAAGTTCTCAAAGAAAAAGGATTCTATTCAAAAGACGTAGATGGCAAGTATGGCGATGGTACATTCAATGCAGTGAAAGCATTTCAGCGCAAATACAGTCTAACTGCTGATGGTGTCTTTGGACAGCGCTCTCTCGAAAAACTGGAAGAAAAGTTTTGCAGTGGTCATTTGGACAAGAGCGATTATGGGTGTTCGGAACCGATTGAATCTTCCGATGCCGGTCCTGAAAATGATGATCCGTTCATTAAATCGGAGCACAAAAATCCCGATAAGTTTCCTTTTACGAAAATGTGTGCCGCGCGGATTAATCATTGGAATGTTTCTAATGACAGAATTCGGAATTATAAACCTCCAATGACTGGAACTCTATCTGCCAAATCCTATTTGACCAATCTAATGGCTAAGGCAAAAACTTCTACTGACTATGATTCTCTTGACTGCTCCGCATATACGCTTTGGGCAAGGAACAATAAGGGCTATTCCGGTTCTACAACTGATTTCTGCCAGCACACAAAATACTACGGTTATATTTCCGACCTTGGTGGATACAATATGCTTTTGCCGGGAATGCATCTGTATCAGGCTTGGAAACACGAAAACGGAAAGTATACCACAGAACATGTAGGCGTATACGCGGGTCGCTATGATTTCGGAAACGGCCTTGAACATGCAGTGTATCAGTCGAGTCCATCCTATGGGTCTTTGGGGCGGATGAACAAGAGAAAGAGCAGTGGTCCTAACCTGACCTCCATGAATAACAAGTGGAACTACTGGGTATGGTCAAAGTACATCTATGCAGATGCAACTACTTGCTATAACTATCGGGTATTGGGTTAAGTATATTACATAATGTATTTCAATCTGTCCTGCATTTCAATAATTGTGTTGTAAATATCGAAATGCAGTCGAGGCGGTAAGCGGTTTTCTGCTTATCGCCTATTTATTTTTATAAGGAGGGTATACTAATGTCTATTGATTCTATGACGAATTTTATTGAACAATTTAAAAATCTCATAATTGGCAGCTTTCTTGATGGTTGGGACAACGCACTTGAGATCTTGCTAATCATTATGGTCTTAGATTATATTACAGGTCTAGCTAGCGCATTTAAAAAGAAAACAGTTAGTTCGAGCATCGGCTATACCGGAATTATTAAGAAGGCTAGCATCTTTATAATCGTAATTTTAGCTGCCCAAATGGATCGAATGATTGGAGACGGAAGTCATCTGTTCCGAAATGGCACCGCATTTTTCTTTTCGGCTAACGATGCAATATCTGTTCTCGAAAACATCGGGCAAATCGGAATTAAAATGCCTTCATTTTTAAGAAAAGTACTGATAAACTTAAAAGATACTTATGATTCATCTCCTTCTCAATCTAAAAAGAACGACAATGAGAAATGAATTCACTTAAGCTCGCATTCTCTAATAATATTCACTCATGTTGATTCTTTATTCCTTAAGTCTTCACAAATATAGCACGGTTTTTTCACTTTTTTCAAATCGTATAATGCGTTACTATATCATCAGCAAAGGGATAAAGGTGGCCACCTCAGAACCTAATGCACAAAATATAAATGAAAGGAAAATAAATTATATTATGGCAACTTGTATTGTTAAAACTGGCAATGACGCTGGCGTTAATGTTCGCCCGTCTAAGAGCACCAGTGGTACTAAACTTGGTGTAATTAATAACGGTGTATCAGTTAATGTTGTTCGGTGCGATGGCACTTGGGCTACGTTGATGTATAACGGCACACCCGCTTTTGTACAGCATAAGTTTCTCCAAAATCCTCCGACTATTAATGGTGACGGTCTCTCCGTGAATGATGCCGCTGTTAGTAATGGCGACAAGGTTAATATTCGTGATGCTGCAAATGGCAATCCAACTGGTAAACAAATGAAAAAAGGCGACAATCATACAGTGTTGGGAAAGTCGTTGGTAGGCAGTTTTTATTGGTATAAAATTAACACGAATCAGTGGGTACGAGGCGATTATTTGACTCCGGGAACTTCTAGCGGTGGGAACTCTGGCGAAAGTACAGGTGGCGGCAGCGGTGGTAACACCGCAACATGGGCACAGGTTCTTGCGGGAAGTGCTGTTTATAAAAAAGAATCGAGTGGTTCTGCTACCTGTGAGGGTGTTAAAACTCTTCAAAACTTGCTAAATCAATTTTTAACGGTTTTATGCGCATTTTGCATCAATAAACCGCAAATTCGAGAAACTGCAGATAAACAAACTCCTAGATATGAGGCTTTATAAAGAGTAGCGTAATTTAGAAATCTCAAAACAATACAAATGAAAAACAAAGCAACTGTAGCCAATCGTGATTTTTTTGTCAGCCGCTGTGATTGGCATTGTAAATGTTGCTTATTTCGGTGTAAACATAGCGGAAACACAAAAAGAACGATGAAAGGAACAAACCAAAATCTAAAAAAAATAGAGTGAATATTGAAAAGCCTGATTGCCAAGATTCCCATGCTAAGGCCACATACCATCGTAAAAAAACATTTTATATGTGTAGAAGCATGGAAACCTCCTCCAATACTCTGACAAACGTAAAAGATGGAAATAATAACGATTGCTTCAATAGGAGCTTTTGCAAATAAACCGATCATGAACAATCCAAGAGTACTCAAAATGGTATAGAGCCATAATTCACAACCATATTCGCATATTTCACGTTGTTTTTCGTCACAAGAGTCATTGAGAATAAACGAAATGATGATTTTTGAAAATGACATTAACATGAAGTCTTGCCTCCCAGCATAATTTCGACAGAAAACTTGCCGTGTTCAATATTGAAATCAATCGTTCCTCCTGCATCATAAACTATCTTTTTCATACTTTTTGTTCCAAAACCATGAAGCTCAGGATGCTCTTTAGTCGAAACAAACTCAGAGCCATGTCTCTTTATTTGTTTTTCATCAATATCGTTGGTACAGGATATAAATAACATTTCCCAGACTTTTGAAAAAGAAAGATGAATTGTTCTAGTAGGATTGGAAGCAGGCAACCGCATTACGCCTTCAATGGCATTGTCCAGTAAATTACCCAGCAGCATACAAAAGTCTCTTTCTGAAATCGGAAGCGGGTTTAACGGATATTCGACGAATTCAAAAGTAATACCGGCGTTTTTCATAATGGTTGATTTTGCTTTCAAAATTGCATCGACCGCAATGTTCCCCGTGATGATGAGATCCGGTTGATCTGTTTTTTTCAGCATTGACAGTACTTGACAACGATCAATTTCTGTGATTTTTGAGGAAGATAAAAGTTCCTCTACGGCAGTTACTCGATGATATAGGTCATGTTGTTCAGCAAGCATATTCTTATAGATGCTTTTTAACTCATCTTGATGCTGAGCAACAATTTGGGTAGTTTGCGCTTCCAATTCCGCCATTTTCTGTTTCTGTGTTGTTTCTGTAAGACGCTCGTAAAGAACCATGATAAGAATCATGACAGCAAACGAACAAGCCGAACCGATTAACAAAATGTTATGCTCATCTTCAAGCAGACGCGCAGAGAAAAAACATTCATTTACGGCCAGACAAAGCACCAGCATAAGAATGAACAGAGAAGTTTCTTTGCGAGAAATTATATTCTCTGCTTTACCAAATCTAGCTGCAATATTAGAAACGACAGTCAAAATCGCATTGGATGTTATGGAATAAAACATGACTGTTTCATTTGACGCAGAAAGTACGCTGCCATTTAGACCAATTTGAATATTGAATAAACCGCTAACTAAAGTTAGTGTACCTATAAAAATCAATCCATCAAGCATTGTCCAAAGAATACAGGAAATCCAGCTTTCATCAGATGTCAATTTGATATAGATTAGAGGAATCAGTAAAACGAGATTATCTGGAATAGAAACATGGAAATACTGTATGATTGAAAAGTATATTACGATTGCCAATACGGAAAAAATTTCATATAAAAATGAATGTGGAACCTGATAAAATTGTTTTTTTAATAAATATATCAAAAGAATTCCTTGATAGCAACTTAACAGCAAGTCAAAAACAATCATCATCATTTTTCAGAATCCCCTTCAAGATAAAATTGACGGAATCTCTTTATAAATTGACTCTGATATACTTTCCCCAGCTTTATGCTTTCTCCATCGGACATCGTTACATTGCCACCCATGATGTGACGGACATACATCAAGTTAACCACATAGCTTCTATGACACTGAGCAAACATACGTTCTGGAAGCTTTTGACGAATGACATCAAGAGATTGCTTAAATGAATATTCCTTCTTTTCATCGGCTGTTTTTAGAATGCAATAATGACCAGATACTTCTAAATAAATAATGGAATTTATGGGTAATCGTAAAATTTGAGTTGGAAGGTCAATTGTTATACACCCTGAATGGCTAAGCTTCCAACGGTTCCATATAATGTTCATACATTCATGAATGGCCTGTTCGGACACGGGTTTTCGGATGTAACGGAGCGCATTAACAATATAACCTTC
>ERZ780198.3004-NODE-3004-length-11976-cov-2.439393_pt1 | contig 11976 bp, 13 predicted proteins | sample MGYA00510979_ERZ780198 | MGnify/ENA primary metagenome ERZ780198 (study PRJEB29588, sample SAMEA2158039) | human gut metagenome | biome: human gut; feature: human-associated habitat; material: faeces | place: Denmark | collected 2008/2010 ...
GCCTTTGAAAGTGTGAATTTCTCCCTGAGCCGCGAAGCGCAGGAAGCTATGCAGGGGACGCTCACCCGTATGGCGATTGAAAACGCCGCCAAAAAAGCTGTGGAAGCGGCCAAAGCGCTCGGCAAGACCGCCTCTGACGTGAGGATTGAAAGTCTCTCCTTTAACGGCAGCGGCAACTACTATGCGCCCCGGATGCTCAGGGCCAGTGTCGTGATGGACGCCGCAGCCGGTAAGGCAAGCGCTGCACTCCCGGTTTTTGAAGCCGGTGATACGTCGGTGACGATGACGGTGCAGGCAAAGGCCGTTATCCGGTAATCACTTTTTTTCCACATTCGCGCGGGCGCGGCGACGGGCTGACAAAACGGCCTCGACCTGCGCCTGTTCTTTTTCAAGGTGCCGGGCGTTGAGTGACTGTGCTGTCACCGCTACCACAATGATGACGCCGCCAAAAATTTCAATCCACGTCATGGTGACTCCGAGCAGCATGACCGACAAAACCACGGCTACGAGCGGTTCGGCACTTGTGAGCATCGAGGCAATCGCAGGCGAAATGTAGCGGGTGCTTGCAAGAAACGCCGTAAGCGCAATGACGGTCCCCACGATCACAATAAAGGCAAAGCAAAGCGAGGACTCCCAGGTCCACTGTGCGTGAGAGGGCCAGGGCGGATTGATAAAGCAGGCAATAACGCCGCCGATAAAAATCCCCCAGCTCACAACGGGTGTTGTGCCTCCGACGCGCGCCATGACGCGTTTGGGTTGCAGCGTATAGATGATGAAGGTGATGATCGCGGCAAGCGACCACAGGCACCCGGTGAGGGAGAGATGAACCGAGCTTAAGTCCCCCTTGGTGACAAGAAGCGTTACGCCCACCACGGCGCAGAGCATGCAGCCCATCTCAAAGACCCGCACACGTCTGTGGGCAAAAAGCGCGAGGACTGACACCGTTTTCCGCGGTGTCTTACCCCGGCGCCGTGTGAAATAACAGAAAAGGCGCCCCGAAAGGGGCGCCTTTTCTCATGCCTCAAAATAGGCTTCTGCCTGCTGAATATTCCGCTGTATCTCCTGCCGCAGCGCCTCCAGCGTCCCGCCGCCGCGCAGATAGCGCAGGAGCGTGCCCTTGCGCAGCTCGACGGCGGAAAAGCCCGCCTGTGCGCAAAGCGCGATATCCTCCGGCAGCGTGCCGTTTTTCATCACGGTCATTTCATTGAAGCAAAGCTCCATTTTCTCGCTCTCCTTTGTTTTCTTGAAAACTTTGCACAGAGGGCTCCCGCCCTCACGCGTCCCGCAGCGCACGCAGCACCGCACGGTGCTGCGTTTTCTATTTCTTGCGCCATACGCGCAGCGCACGCACGAGCGTCGCCGCATCGAGCGATTTTTCGATTCATCATACCATATTTTCCCGGCTCTGCCAAGAGTCCGGCAGGCGCGGTATGCATTTCGTGCCGCAAAAACATACATTTCAGGCAGATTGTTCGCACCCGCTCAAATATTGTGGTATGCTCTATTTTGTAAAATTGTCGGGAAACAAGTCGCTTCCCCTCGAATTTTGGAATAAGGACGCGTCACGTTTTTATTTCCTGACCGGGTTTCCCGTTCAGCATGGCAGATCAACCGCAGACTTTTAGGGAGGACAGAGAAAATCATGGACAAGAAGAGCAACATGAAGAAGGCTATGTACGAAATGTTCGGCGTCGGCGGAGACGGCTCCGAGGCGGCAAGTACTGCTCCGGCGCAGGTCAAGAGCGCGTCCGTCGAGGTCAAGAGCGCCCCTGGTGCGGAGAAAAAGAGCGTGGATCACGCTCCGGTCAAGACACCCGAGGCCAGACCCGCCGCCAGCTTTCTTGCCCCCGGCACGGTCTTTGAGGGCTCCTTCCGCGCCAAGGGCGACATTGAGATCGCCGGCGAGCTCAAGGGCGACGTGACCTCCGAGGGCAGCGTGCTGCTGCGCTCCAACCTGCAGAGCAATATCACGGCGGGCAGCGTGAAGCTCACCGGCTGCACCCTCATCGGCGACATCACCGCGAACGGTCCCGTCACCGTCAGCGAGGATTCCAAGGTCACGGGCAACATCACGGCGCAGTCTCTGCTGTGCGCCGGCGAGATCAACGGCGATATCCGCATCAGCGGCAACACCCAGATGGACGCTAACGCGCGCGTGAGCGGCAGTGTTGTCACCGGCACGATCTCCGTGGCGGCGGGCGCGGTCCTGAACGGCAGCGTTGAGATGAAGGGCACAATGGAGGCGAAGTCTTGAACGCCGCGGCAAAGGAACTGCCCGTCTCCTACGATCTGAGCAAGCCGCAGGAGGACAAGGAGCCCTACGTCGGCAGTGTCCTGTTTTTCAAGCATGTTATCTTCACCGTGACGCTGCTGCTGATCCTCTTCGGAGGACTCTCGATCTGGGCCTACATCATCCTCTGGATCGTCATTCCCGAGGAGCCGGCCCGAAAATTCAATATCAACAGCAAAAACCGATAAAATCATGGCAACGAACGAAAACAGACGGTTATTCCGTTCCCAAGACAGCATTATCGCAGGCGTCTGTGCCGGCCTGGCCGAATTCTTCGGACTCGATACATCACTGGTACGCATCGCAACCCTGCTCCTGATCTTCTTCGGAGGTCTCTCGCTCTGGGTTTACATCATCCTCTGGCTGATCGTTCCGAAGGCTCCCAAAAGGTTAAACGCATAGCACCATGGCTGAAGACAACGTAAAGGCGCAAATGCGCAAAGGAATTCTGGAGTACTGCATCCTCGCCATTCTCTCCCGCGAGGACTCGTATGCTCCGAAGATCATCGCCGAACTCAAGCAGGCCGAGATGATCGTAGTCGAGGGTACGCTCTACCCGATCCTCACCCGGCAGAAAAATGCCGGACTGCTGACCTACCGCTGGGAAGAGTCGCCGCAGGGTCCGCCCCGCAAGTACTACACGCTCACGGACAAAGGCCGCGAATACCTCGCAACGCTCGACGAAGCCTGGGATGAACTCGTCGGACAGATCCAACTCATCCGCCACGGAAAAAACAATTAACCCCCAAAAAACAAAACCATGAAAAAACTCCTGCTGATAGCCGTCCTGATCGCAGCGTGCCTCTCCGCAACCGCTTATGTCGCCTGCGTCGCAGCGCCCCTGCTGGGCAAAAACATCAAGGGCAGCGGCAAGATCGTCGCCAAAACCGTTCCGGCACCCGATTTCGACGGCATCGAAGCCTCGCGCGCCGTGAAAGTCGTCATTTCGGACAAGGTGTCGGACATCCGCATCGAAGCCGACGACAACCTGATCGACCTGGTGGTGGTCCGGGCCGTCAAGGGCAAACTCGAAGCCACCCTCGATCAAAAGGTGAACAACATCCAGAACGCCAACGTCACGATCACCGTCCCGGCCAACGGGAAAATCCGCTCGCTCGACGCTTCGAGCGCCTCGAAGATCATCGGCGAGACGACGCTCAAAGCCGGCAAATTCAGCATCGAGGCTTCGAGCGCCGCCAAGATCAAAGCCGCGGTGGAAGCCGTCTCCTGCACCATCGAAACATCGAGCGCCTCGAAGGTCGAGGCCTCGGTCGAGGCCGAAAGCTGTTCGCTCGACGCATCGAGCGCATCGAAAATCATCCTCGAAGGTTCCGCCGGGACGTTCAGGGCCGACATGAGTTCAGCATCGAAACTCAACGCCGAAAAATTCTCGGCCGTCAACGCCACGATCGACACGTCGAGCGCCGCCAGCGCTTCGATCGACTGCAGCGGAAAACTCACCGCCAGCGCATCGAGCGGCTCGTCGGTCCGCTACTCGGGCGACTGCCGGACTTCGCTGGAAAAGTCGAGCGGCGGCAGCATCCGCAAACTCTGAATTCCGAAACGACGCGACAACCATGAAAGAGGTTAAAAAATGCAGCATCTCGGGTGTGGCGTTCACGATGGACGCCGACGCTTACGAGGCCCTCGAAACCTATCTCGAAAGCCTCAAGACAACCTATAAGGACACGGCCGACGGCGCGGAGATCGTCGCCGACATCGAAGCCCGCATCGCGGAACTGATCCTCTCGGCGCAGGACAACACCCGCATCGTGGAGAAACCGCTGATCCTGAACATCATCCGGCAGATGGGTTCGGCCGAGGACATCTCCCGGGAGAGCGTCGACCGCGACCTGCACTGCGACACGCCGCGCACCCCCCGCCGGCTCTACCGCGACACGGAAAACGCCAAGCTGGGCGGCGTCTGCGCCGGAATCGGCAAATATTTCGACATCGACCCCGTGTGGGTGCGCCTCGGGCTGTTTCTGCCCCTGCTGTTCACCTGCTTCGGGTGGATTCCCTTCCTGCACTGGTTCAGCCCGATGTTCGGCAACCTGTTCGGCATCTTCCTGATCTGCTATTTCATCATGTGGTTCGCCGTTCCGGCGGCCCGTTCGGCGCGGCAGAAACTCGAAATGAACGGCGAGAAGATCACCGCACAATCCATCGGCGAGGTCACCGCGGCCACCGCCACGGCCTGCGCCGAACCCGACGCCAAGGCCAAACCGATCGTCGCCGAAGTCGTATCGGTCTTCGGCAAGGTGGTGCTGATCCTGCTGAAAATCATCGCCGGGTTCATCGTCTTCGGACTCATCATGGCGGCCTGCGCCCTGATCATCGGCATGTTCGCCCTGATCGTCGGCGGAGAGGGTTTCTTCACGCCCGCCGTCTTCGGCAACACGGTGTCGATCTGGATCGCGAGTCTGGGCATCCTGGCCACGCTCATCCCCATCATCCTGCTGATCTACGTGCTGATGTGCCTGATCGCCTCGCGCAAACCCGGCGGCAAGACCGTGCTGGCCATCTTCCTGCTGCCGGTGTTCGGTATGCTGTCAGACAAGGTACATACGAAGCTTGGCAGAAGAATGCCCTTTATCGTGGCATCGATCATCGCCGTATCGTGCGTGGCCATCCGCGAGAACGTGGGCGACAAGTTCCGGACGAAACGCAAGGTTCTCGAACAGGTGTTCCAGAGCGAAATCGTCATCGACGGCGACACCACCACCCTCGAACGCCTGCTGGAAGATTACGACGACGAAAGCGTGATCGAGGAGGGCCGCAAGACGCTCCACATCTCCGTGCCCTCGAAATCCATCGACATCACCGTCGACAAGAAGCAGGGCGAACTGCGGGTCAACGCCGACGGCCGGAAGGTCTCGGTCAAAGCCTCCGAGACCGGCGACGAAGCCTCGGTGACGATCCGCCGGGAAACCGACGCCGCCGACAGCGCAAAAACGACCCGCGGCAGCGCCGCCCGGTCCCGGTAAGCGAAGCCGGAAATCATTCGCGTTAAAATAAAAAGTTCCCGGAAATACGGGCGGCATCCTTTTATAAGGGGGAGAACGAAACGTATATAGAAGCATCGGCAGAAAACGGCGGTAGTGTATTGTACGACAAAGAGATACGCGACAAACCCCGGACGCGCCGCACAAAACGAAACGTATAATTTGATATAATTTCGGTATAATAAACCGGACCAAATCCGGCGACCGCTATAATGTCGGTATAATTTCAGAGGGCAGAATCAGGCGATTCCGCCCTCTTTCGTTGTATTCGTGGCCTCGTGTATGTCTGACGGCATTTTTCGGCCCTACAAAGGCTATTTCAATAGCGGTTGAACGACGTTAAAACGGGGCATCGTTTCTCCTTTCCTTGTGTAATACCTGCAATGCGGGAAATCGGCAATTTTTCAGTTGGGGTTACATCAGGGGTTACAAGTTGGGGTTACATTTTGGGAAAGTTGGGGTTACAAAACCCGGTTTTTGACCCCCTCCAAAACATAGGAAACTGCCCGAAAATCGGCGCTAAACCCCGAAAATCGGCGAATAGAAGGCAGGAAACTGCCCTATAATTTGGGGATTGATTTTTATTTAATCGGTTGATATTTATTCAGTTAGCCTATTTTATCCTACTTTAAGCGTGTGCGCACCCCCTTTGCGAGGTGCAATAGGGCCACACGAGGGCCTATCGAATCGTATTATAACGCACGCTTGCTTTCACCAATGCAAGGGCACGGATCATCGAGATCGGAATGTCTTTAGGCTCGTGGTGTTGGTTATGGCTGACGAGCTTCACGCAGTTTTCCCGTTCGGATTTATGGATGTATTTTATCGTCACGAACTCGTCCCCATCGACATTGGCCGATATAAGGTACATTTCACCCCAGAAAATCCCGTACTGCATGTCGTGTACCTGCTTGTAAAGGACAATATCGCCGCTTTTGAGTAATGGGTACATCGAATCCCCGCGCACGTAAACAGCTCCGTCGCATGCTGGCAGGTCCGGCAGCGAGATATAGCTGATCGGAATTGCATCGACATCGTTGAACAGGGAAACCAATCCGGCCGTCGCCTCCAGATTGTAAAGGGGGATGCGCTGGAGATCGACCAGATTGTCGGTTTTGAGAGGGAACTTTTCCTGCACTTGTATTCCGGCCTGTTGTAGGTCCGGTTCTTTTTCCATGTTCCCGCGACCAGTCAGCAACCAGTCCGGATTCACATCGAGAGAAGTCACGATTTTTTCGAGCACATCATATTTGGGCATGATACCTTTAATGTAACCTCGGATATTTCCTTCGCTTACACCAATTTTATCGGCAAATACTGTGTTTTTACCGCCTCCAAATTCTTTTACAAGGCGTTCAATTCTTTCGTGAATTGTCCCGTTCATAATAAGTATTCTATTATTTTTTCGCAAAAAATCACGATTAAATTTGGAATATTCGTGATATGTTACGATATTTGCAGCGTTGGTACAATGTACTAACGGGGTAAAGTTACAGAAAAAATTGAAATAGTATGGCGACAAAACAAATCTTATTGCCTACGACGGTCCGGATGGAGATGGTCAAGACCTTCAAGATCACGCGCTCGACCCTTGACCGGGCTTTGAAGTACAAAGGCAACAGCGCACGCGACAATATGCTGCGGAAAGCGGCCTTCCAGCGCGGCGGCGTGATCTACCTGGGAATAACCGCACCCAAAGGTTACCTGCCTGATGTGGATACCACTTTCGAAAACGGCTGTATGCGCCAACGGTTCGGCCGCCGGATCGAGGTCGTCGTCCATTTGGAAAGCAACCGGACTACAATCCACATCGACGGGCAGAAGGTCGCCAACTTCGACGATCTCACCGTTTCGACCTGGGGCAACATGCTCTACTCCCTGCAAACGATCTACAACAGACTCGCCGATCCGCATCCGGCCTATACGCCGAAGGCCAAGCCAGCCGAGGCAAAGGTGCGGGCCGCAATCCAGCAAATCGGATAGTCATGCGACGTTTTTTGAAATATTGGATGATTCGGTTGCTGGGCCGCGGATTCATCATCCTGCCCGTGAGGTGCAAGCTGGCCGGGCTGTGGTGGTGTCTGTCGCTGACAGTCATCTGCGGTTACGCGGAACTGCAACAACAATGGCCGCTGCTGGTCATCGCGGCGAACTTCGCGGGTAGCACTTTTGCGGTCATGGCCGTATTCAAAAGACAATCGGACAAATGAGTCCTATCGTCAAGATAATCATAAAACAATAATACTCAATCTTTTTTAGGATATGGAAATTTCTTCAGCCCCGACTGTAACATTGGACATACAAGATATTCCTTCGAGTCATCGCCGTCTTCTCGGTCAAAAATTGCCTGAATCATCTTCTCGAATTTCAATCGACTTATCGTCGTTCGAGGGGTTGATCGGACGTAAACAATATCGAAAATTGACCAAGCTGCTGGTTTCTTCCCGTCAAGAGGATCGTCAGTCATTAAACAATCCTTCGACGCGATACATTCCAAACTGTGAATAGTCGCAAGTGTGTCGAACAGATCCATGACACACTTTCGGTATTTGCCGATCATATCGGTTGAAAAATAGCAGGCAACGATATTTGATCGCCAAGGCATAGAGTTCATAATCGCTAAAGGTTTGTAGTTGGACAGCACAAATATAGCGATTTTCCCGTGAACGCGCAGGCGTTATTCCGGAGCGATACCGGCACGGGAGCACAGGAAACGAGAAATGGAGTATTTTAATAACATACTTTGTATTACGCAGCCGGAGCTTCTGGAGGTCATGTCGGAGTCGAACTACAAACAGATGGTTCGGCGGGGCAAAATCAACCGGGCTCGCAGAGGAGGTAACGGACGACAGGCTTTGATCGTCTTCGACAGCTTGCCGGGAAAATACCGTTCGGCCGTCCGGGAACGCAAACCGGACATCTCGACGATGCCGTTACAGGAGTGGCTTCGGGCGAACTACACGATGCCGAGGCGCGGAGCTACTTTTCGGCTTTCCGTTTCGACAACGGTTCTGCCCTTCCGGCGGAGAAGATCAACGAATACACGGTGAACGCCTCCGTCATCAAGGCGGTGCTGCGGCTGATGGCGTCGGCCAATGCCCTGCGACGTGTCGGCCAGATCAGCTGGGAGGCGATGGCCGGGACCGTCGCCTACTTCAAACGGGAGTTCGGCCACACGCTGCCCGAAAGTATGCTCCGCTTCCGCAAGAAGGTCGCCCAGTTCAAACGAGAGGGTTATGTCTCGCTGATCTCCGGGAAATTCCAAAATCAGAACTCCCGCAAAGTGAACTACCGAATCGAGCGGCTGATCCTTTCGCTGGACAGCCTGCCGGAGCGCCCCTTCAATACGACGGTGGCCGAGATGTACAATCAGTTCGTTTGCGGTGAACTGAACGTGTACGACCCGGAAACCGGAGAGCTGTTCGACCCGGAGGAGTTCACGGACAAGGAGGGCGAACCGATCGCCTTGAGCGAAACGACCGTCGCCAACTACCTGAACAACCCGAAGAACCGCGCCCTGCGGTCGAAACTGCACGACAGCGCGTGGGACTTCAACAACCGTTACCGTCCGCACCACAAGCGCAAGGCCCCGGTCTGGGCATTCTCGAAGATTTCGCTCGACGACCGCGACCTACCGCGCAAGATGGCCGACGGAAACCGCGTCAAAGCCTATTATGCCTACGACGTGGCGAGTGGCTGCGTCGTCGGTTACGCTTACAACCGCCTCAAGACGGCTGACCTGTTCATTGACTGCGTGCGGAACATGTTCCGGCTGATCGACCGCCAGGGCTGGAACTGCCCGGCCGAGGTGGAGGTCGAACACCACCTCGTAAACAATTTCGCCGACGGGCTGATCCGTGCAGGCGTGGTGTTCCCCTTCGTGCGGTGGTGCAACCCCGGCAACTCACAGGAGAAACGGGCCGAGCACTTCAACCGGGTGAAGAAATACGGCGTGGAGAAGCGCTCGCAGGTCGGCATCGGCCGCTGGTACGCCCGCCTGGAGGCCAACCGCCCGAAAGAGGAGAAGGTCTACGACGAGTTCAACAACACCTACAAGGAGGCGACCTATACCTATGAGCAGCTCGTGGCCGACGACATCCGGGCCATCCGCGAATACAACAACCAACTGCATCCGAACCAGAAGCTCTATCCGGGGCTGACGCGCTGGGAGGTGCTCTGCCGCTACCAGAACCCGAACCTCGCGCCCGTGGACAAGGCGCTGCTCTACCGCTTCATCGGCGAGGAAGTGCGCACGTCGATCCGGCGCAGCAAGTACTGCCGGGTCCATTACGAGGATTATGCGCTGCCATCACCGGAGTTGATCGGACGGCTCGCGCCGAATGACTACGCCGTCGAAGCCTATTACCTGCCTGACGAACAGGGCAACGTTCCGGAGGTGTATATCTACCAGCACGGAGCCTATATCGCCACCTGCTGCCGGATCGAAGCCTACAACGAGGCCACGGCCGAGCAAACGGATAAAGACCGCGAAGCCTACGCTGAACAGGCGAAGTACAACGCGCAGTTCGACGCCATGATCGCCCGGGAGAAAATCCGCAGGGTGCGGCTCCTGCCCGGTGACATTCCGGCCCATGAGGAGCCGGAGATCGTCGAAGCGATCCCGGCCGCCCTACCGGAGGCGGCGGAGGGATTCGATTTCGGCATCGACTACGCCGCGCTGGCGAAACAGGAACTTTAGAATGATGACAAAACACTTTGAGATATGATTTCGAACGACATTAAAACCCGCATCGTGCTGGCCATATCCGGTAACAGACAGAATTACGCCACGGACGCCAAACACGCCGTCGCCCTGGGCATTTCGACCTCGGTTTACAGCGAGATCAAGAAGGGCAACACCGAACAGAAACTGAGCGACGCGAAATGGATGTCCATCGCCCGGCGGCTGGGCGTGAGTCTCGACGACGGCGCGGAATGGAAGATCGTCAAGACGCCGACCTTCGAATACCTCACTTCGCAACTGGAGCTGTGCCGCGCAAAGAGCCTTTCGGGCATGTTCTGCGATATTCCGAACATCGGCAAGACGGTCGCTGCACAATACCACGCCAAGACGCACAAGAACGTCGTCTACGTGGACTGCTCGCAGGTGAAGACCAAGCAGCGGCTGGTGCGTTTCATCGCCCGCGAGTTCGGTCTGAACTCCGTCAGCCGTTATGCGGACGTCTACGACGACCTGGTGTTTTACCTGCGGACACTCGACCATCCGCAGATCATCCTCGACGAGGCGGGCGACCTGGTGTATGAAGCGTTCCTGGAGATCAAGGCCGCATGGAACGGCACGGAAGGTTGCTGCTCGTGGTATCTGATGGGGGCCGACGGATTCAAGGCCAAGCTGGAGCGCGGCATCGAGTTCAAGACGGTAGGTTTTGCCGAGATCCGGAGCCGCTGTGGCGACAAGTACAACAGTATTACGCCGCCCGAGGGCGACGAGCGCCGGAAGTTCCTGCTCAGCCAGGCCATGATGATCGCCCAGGCGAACGCTCCGGAAACTACTGACTTCCGGCAGATCGCCCGCCAGAGCAACGGCAGCCTGCGCCGGGTCCATTCACTGATCACCAAAGGAGAGGAGGCATAGTCATGCGGGCCTATTCACCCTCGGAGATCGAGAATCTGAATATCCCGGAACTTCCGCTGGACGAGGAGTGGGAGGCCGCCTTCGGCCGCCCGTCCCGCTTCGAGCGCTGGTTCGTCTCCGGCGATTCGGCCAGCGGCAAGAGTACGTTCGTCATGCTGCTGGCCAAGAAGCTCTGCCAGTACGGACGGGTCGATTACGTGAGTCTGGAGGAGGGGGCGAACCTCTCGTTCAAGAAGCGGATCAAGCGGCTCGGAATGAAGGATGTCGCAGGGAAATTCAAGGTCGTGACGGGGCTGACGGTGGCCGATCTCGTCGCACGGCTGGAGCGGCCCAAGAGCGCGAACTTCGTCGTCATCGACTCGGTGCAGTACCTCGACGTGCGGAGTTTCGACCGACTGAAGAAGGTACTTTTAGATGCTTTCCCCCGCAAATCGTTCATCCTCGTGTCGCAGATCTACAAGGGGCGGCCGAAGGGTAAGATGGCCGACGACATCCGGTTCGACTGCGGCGTGAAAATCCATACCAAAGGTTACCGGGCATATTGTCAGGGGCGCTATACTGACGACGCGGAGGCGTACTTCACCATTTGGGAGGAGGGCGCCGCGAAATATTATCTGACCGAATAAACAACCACATCCGCTATGACCTACAAACGATTCTACAAGTTATTCAACCGTCTGCCGCTTCACGACGACGAAATGAAGGAGCGCCTGGTGCAGCAGTACACCGACGGCCGGACGTCGAGCCTGCGGGCCATGTCCGCCGCCGAGTACGATGCCCTGTGCGATGCGCTGGAGCGTTCGACGGCCGACCCGCAGCACGAACTGCGGAAAAAGAAACGGTCGGCGGCGCTCCGCTTGATGCAGCAGCTCGGCATCGACACGACGGACTGGCCGCGCATCAATGCCTTTTGCCGGGACCGCCGGATCTCCGGAAAGGAGTTCGGCGCACTGCCCCCGCCGGAGCTGGACGCGCTGGCCTTGAAGCTCCGCGCGATCCAACGCAGCGGCGGGCTGAATCCCCAGCCGGAACGGCCGACCGGACAGGCCGAGCAGTCCCGGCCGCAGATAATCTACATTCCGCTC
>ERZ780198.3005-NODE-3005-length-11975-cov-3.309732_pt1 | contig 11975 bp, 13 predicted proteins | sample MGYA00510979_ERZ780198 | MGnify/ENA primary metagenome ERZ780198 (study PRJEB29588, sample SAMEA2158039) | human gut metagenome | biome: human gut; feature: human-associated habitat; material: faeces | place: Denmark | collected 2008/2010 ...
GTAAGATGTGCTAGAATTATAAGGAAGAGAATTGACGGCACGTATAAAAATGATTCGACTGTTACATTAGATTAACACGATAAACCTTGCTAATAATTGTCAAGATGTTTTTTGAAAAAAATTGTTTTAAAAAAGGGCGAATTTAATAAACCTCATAATAATATGAGAAATTTGTTACTTATAAATTTCCATTACGCGAGCATAATAGATTCTTAAAAATTTGTTTATTGCAGCCATTTTGGCAACGTTGAGCGGTTTCCCTTCAAGTTCTTTTTTTATCATGAACTGATATACTGGGTCATCTGTTGGCTTATGCATTTTAAGACACTGCATAACTTCATAGCAAGCCTTTCGAAGTGCTGGAGCTCCACGCTTAGAAATGTGTCTGTTTGAACTATCAAATTGACCAGACTGGTATGGTGGAGCATCGTTTCCGGCAAATGCGTTTAATGCTTTACCACTTTTAAAACGCCGCACATCGCCAATTTCTGCGATTAACCGAGGGGCTAAACGGTCGCCTACACCACCCATAGCGCGAACAATAGGATATTCAGGAAATAATATGGCGATGGATTGCATCTGAACCATTAAGTCCTTAGCATCCTTTTCCGCAAGCTTTTGCATTTTTACACATTGCGTTAATGCCAGTTCAGTATAAGGGTCGGTTCCTCGTGTAGTGATGCTGTTTTTGGCTAATTCATAGATTTGTAGACCCTTTGCTTGATAGGTGCGAGACCCCACTTTCTCCGCAAGTTTTATATAGCTATTAAGAAAACGTTTTTGCCCCATTGTTTTAATATTTTCGAAATTTTTGTATTTTTCAATAAAGCAATATAAGATATTGTTTTCGGGATTCTGGGATTTAGACATAAGGATTTTATCTATCCCTGGCATAACTTCGTCGAGAAGGTTTAAGAGGTAAACGTTGCATTTTACTTTAGTAGCTACGCGTTGATTATATTGCCTTGAAAGGAATTTTAAATCGGCATAACGCTGATCTACAATCGAGTATGGAGTAAGGGCGTAAGATTTTTCTAATGCATAGACCGCCATTCTCATAGCGTCTTTTTTGTCGGTTTTACCCTTTCGAATTTCATTGTCTCCATATTTTTTCATAAGATATGGATTCATAACACATACAAAAAGATTTGCAGCCAATAACTGCTTTAGGATGGGAAGGTGATAATGACCGGTTGCTTCCATGACGATTTTTACATCTTCGTCTAATGAAGTAAGATAAGATATAAAACTATTCAGCTCGGATTCTATATGCTGAATGTCAAATGGTTTGGCAAGTATTTCGCCACTAGATGAAAGAATGGCTACTGTACTTTTGGATTTTGATACATCAATACCTACAGCTATCATAGTATTTCCTCCTTTGGTTCTATTATGATTGGTCCCAACATCTCAAAGTCCATTCATGTTCGTTAGTTACTCGGGAGCTATGTCCCAACTTGCTGAATCGAATACAGGAAGATGAGAGCTGGCTGACAAGTTTAGCTACGGGCGTGGTGTCCCAATTAGAAATTACGTCAGCCAATCAAACTCATCATAACAAAAAAATAAGAATAGAGGTATTAATCTCTACTCTTATATAGTACGAATTAGAATTTAAGGAAGGAAGTGTGAATGTGATTGCGGTTCCGATGGAGTTGAAAGATGCACAGAATTATATAAATACCTATCACCGGCATCATCAGGCGGCGCACAGAGATAAATTTCGCATTGCGGCGATGGAAGATGGAAAAATAGTCGGCGTTGTGCAAGTTGGCAGACCTGTATCAAGGGTATTGGATGATGGCAATACGTTAGAAGTACTGCGGTTATGTACCAATGGAAAAAAAGATGTATGTAGCTTTTTGTATAGCAGAGCGGCGAGAATTGCCAAAGAAATGGGGTATGCAAAGATAATTACATACATTTTGGAATCAGAGCCGGGGACGAGTCTTAAAGCATCTGGGTGGACGCTCGAAGCTGACGGCGTTGGCGGTGCAAATTGGAATGTACCGAGCAGACCAAGAGAGGTTGTTGCATCGCAGCTTTCGCTTTTCCCAGAGAAGCCTAAATATCCAGTAAATGAGAAAAAACAGCGTTGGAGTAAACAACTAAACTGAGATTTAGCTAGGAATGACTGCGGCAATGTGCAGGGAGGCATTTATTTATGGAGGTAGCATTTATGATACGTTCTTATGTTGGAATAGCAGTTGCGGTTGGTTGCGCAATCGTATTCTTTAAAAGGTTATCAAGCCTGTATGAAATGCTGTTAAAAATGATAGCGGATAATACTTTGGAAAAATTAAAGGGACGAGCAAAAAGGGCGTTTTATCTTCGAATTTTTCGGGAATTTTGCATCATTTTTGCACTTGTTCCGGTACTCGCAATAGCAAGTCTCATATTTAGTTTGCGATCATGCGGATACAGCATGTATGATGCATTTATTGTAGCCCTTGGCTTCAGTGGAGCATATATTGATCCAATAGCAGCCTTTTTCGCAATGAGAATTTTTCAGAATCTTAGGATATGTTTGAGTCTTATCCTGATGGGGGCGGGTATGTTTGCGATAGCATTTAACATGGTTATAAATTATAATTGGGTGTGATTAGTATGACAAGTTTGGAAAGCAAAGAAAAAATAATAAAATGCGAAAACTTATTTGAAGAAAAACAAGATGAGAATGCGTTAAAAAATATCAGTAACTTATCTAGAGATAGAATTTTAGAATTAGAAAGTAAATGTATGGAACAGAAAGTAAAACTTAAAAATTGTTTGCCCAATGGAGTCATATTTCACGTTGTTTTGTATGCGTGTGCATTGACATGTACAATTGTCCTTTTTATAACGCAAATAATAGAGGACTATAAATTGATTGATTATTATATTCTATTGATGTTATTGATTGTTTTTACGGGGTTATTGCATACATCTATTGCATCTTTAAAAAAATGGAAAAAGTTTATTAGTATGGATGAGGAAGAATAGAGAAGATACAAGTTAAACAGAAAAATTCTGTGATAATTCGAGTCTGGTTAAAAGAGGTAATAAAAATAAGTTATGAAGCATAGAAAGAAGAAATTTGTTCCCACATTTTTTGGATTTGACAGTTATGGGTGTGAACATGAAAAATTTTATTGCTACTATGAAGAAGCTGTTTGGGATAAATATGGACTTCACTATATTTTGCGTGATGACACAGGCCGAATGGAAAAAATTCACCTAAAAGGGAAACGATACAGTAAACCGCCATACGCCTTTATTAGTTATGAGAAGATGCTGGATCAAACTGAGAAATACGCGAGAGCTGTGCAGGTTGCAAGTAATGCAGGTGATATTCGTAAAAAAGCGATATACCTTATTCTCGATTTAGATGAAGAGGGGAATCTTCTCGCTGATCCGTGCAGCTTTGATGGATATGTTAGCGCAAGAGGATCTAAATTTAATATAACCGGCGATGGAAGCTGCGATGGCAAAAAATGGTTTAAATTAACAGAAAAGGATAAGCACTTAGTGTTTCCTAATATTTCTAAAGCGGCATTTTACATAGAAAAGCATTATAGTGCAGATGCTTGTTTTCATTATTTAAAAAGTCTCAGTTAATTGATGTGAAGAACTGCAACATAACAAGGAATTTGTCAAGGAGAGAGAAGATGAGCAGTAGACCTGAAATTACGAAAGCATTAACGCTTTCATTGGAAAAACATATAAATCCAACAAATGATTCTAGAATTTATACAGCTAGGGAAGTAACATTTGATTTTGCATCCGGACATTCTTGTCGTGTAGATTATATGCGATTTAAGCCAGTAAACAATTCTGTTTCTGGTATTGAAAAAGGTGACTTTTATTGCTATGAGATCAAATCGTCAGTGGCAGATTTTCATAGCAAAAATGGTCATAATTTTATTGGAGATTACAATTACTATGTTATGCCAGAAAATGTTTATGAGAAAGTAAAAGATGAGATTCCTTGGGGAATAGGTATATTAGTAACATCCATGAAAGAGTATAAAGGTATTTTGGAATTGGAGCGGATCCGGAATGCAAGGCGCAGGAATCGTGAAAAACCAATATCAGAAATGTTATTAATGATGTTTCGCTCAGCTGCAAGAGATAAAATTGAGAAGTCGTAAAGAAGGAATGGAGAAAAAGATATCATGAAGGAAGGTGACTTGGATGTATGAACCTACAAAACAGGGAATAGAAGTTGCTTTGAAGAGGATTGGTTATATTAGATGCAACAAGGGAAATGAGACAATTTCCACTTTGCTAAAAACAGATCTAAATGATTCTAAGTTGGTGTTGATAGTAGAAGCATATAGGCAAAAGGCTTTTAACAAAAAGGATTATTGGGACAAGTTGGCACTGTCGAATGATTTTGTTCACATAGATGAAAATCATGTTTGCGTTATACTGATCGGGAAACCAGAATTTGCATGCAGAAATAAGAATCGGGTGATCGTAGATGTATATACCGGAAAGTATCGTATGTCCATGTCAAAAGTATTTCGAGAAGATATGCATATCATTATGCGTTATCTGGATGAAATAAACAGAAAAAACAAATTATCCAGAATCTATGTGACGGATCAGAAGTGTAACTATAACACGTTTGGAATCTGGATTTCTATTTTATTTATAGCATTGTGTTTCTTAAAAACGTGGTATTTTTATGGAGATACTTATGGAATAAGCGCGGATGCGGTAATAAATCAGGGACAAAGTTACAGGTTGTTGTCATATATGTTTGTACATGCTGGTATTAGACATGTAGTTGGAAATTTGGTTGCTTTATATACTATCGGAAGGGCATACGCATCCCGCAATGGTATTTTTGAGACAATGGCAATTTTTATTATAGGCGGTATTCTTGCAGGATTATGTGTGGTAAATGCAGCACTGAAAACAGGTGATATATACACATATACAGTAGGATGTTCTGGAGCTATTTTTGCGGTGCTGGGAGCTATGGCTTATGATATTGTAACGGACCGGATGATGAAAGGAAGGAAAATGCATATTGTGACATATGCGCTGATCACTCTTTTGTTAAGCAGCATTGGATGGAATGTCAGCATAAGTTGTCACGTAGGCGGAATGGTAGCCGGAATTTTCTTGAAGTTCATGATTGATACAGTAAAAAATGTGTATAAAAATGAAAAGATAGTATTTTGGTTAAAAACAAAAGAGGTTAGAACAGATGAAAGTGTTTTATAGAATGAAAAAACTGCGGATAAAGAAAATTAGAGTCTAAAGGCAATACAGGGGGGAAATCGCATGTCTGACATAAAAAGTACTGAAAAAAATAGCAGTAAGCATAGTAATTTTACACATCTCCACGTTCACTCTCAGTATAGTTTGCTGGATGGCTTAGGAAAAATTGATGGAATTGTAAAAAAAGTGAAAGATTCTGGAATGACAGCCTGTGCTATAACCGATCATGGTGTCGGTTATGGATTGCCGGAGTTTTACAACTGCTGTAAAGAAAATGGAATTAAACCGATTCTTGGATGCGAGGTTTATGAAGCACCAGGGAGCAGATTTGATAAAAGTGGAACAGATGATGAAAAAAATTATTTCCATTTGATTCTTCTTGTAAAAAATGAAATTGGATACAAAAATCTTTGTATCCTGATCTCACGAAGCAATACGGAGGGATTTTATTATAAGCCGCGTATAGATCATGATCTGCTGCAGCAATATCATGAGGGGCTGGTGTGCTTGAGTGCATGCATTGCGGGAAGAGTTCCGCAGCTGATATTAAGTGGAAAAAAAGAAAAAGTAAAAGAGACGGCCTTATGGTATAGAGATCTGTTTGGGGATGATTACTATTTTGAAATACAAAATCATGGACTGAAGGAAGAATCTATCGTATCGTATGAGCTGATAAAAATGTCTAAGGAACTTAATATTAAACTTGTATGCACAAATGATAGTCATTATGTTAATAGCGATGATGCAGAAGCGCATGATTGGCTCTTATGTGTGCAGACAGGAAAAAAAGTGAATGATGTAGACAGGATGCGGTATTACGGGGATTATTCCATTAAGACAGAAACGGAAATGAGAGCGTTATTTCCGGGAGTACCGGAAGCTTTCGATAATACGATGGAAATCGCAGATAAATGTAATTTTGACTTTGAATTTGGTCATTATAGGATGCCGACGGTACATATTCCGGCAGAATACGGAGAGGATTATTTTGGATATTTGAGGGATGAGGCTTTTAAGGGGCATGAGGAGAGATATCCAGAAGGAAATCCGGAAAGAGAAGAAGCCAGGCGGAAACTGGAATATGAATTAGGTGTTGTAAAGCAGATGGGGTTCGCTGAATATTTCTTGGACACAAGAAAAACCATCGTGTGGGCAAGAGAGCATGATATTCTGGTTGGCCCAGGCAGAGGAAGCGCGGCGGGGTCTGTTATGTGTTACGATCTGAGAATAACAGATATAGATCCAATCAAATACAATTTATTGTTTGAAAGATTCTTAAATCCTGAACGAATATCTATGCCAGATATAGATGTGGATTATGATTATTCGCATAAAGATGAGGTGGTTGCATCAGAAGCGGAGTCAAACGGAAAAGATAAGTTTGCAAAGATCCAGACATTCGGAACGATGAAGGCGAAAGGTGTTATCCGGGATACAATGAGAGTCGCGGGATATGATCCGTCCTATGTAAATATGATTGCAAAAAAAATACCGGATGAACTTGGAATGACTTTGACGAAGGCAATGGAGATCAATCCGGAATTAAAAGATCTTGTTGATTCGGATGAAACCATGAAAAAAGTATGGAATATAGCGCTGAAATTGGAGGGAACTAAAAAATCGTCCAGTACACATGCCTGTGGACATATTCCCACACCTGTTCCGTGCGAGCAACTTTTTCCTGTATCTGTTGATAAAAAGACGGGTTATCTTGTATGTCAGTATAACATGGCGGATGCAGAGCATTTGGGAAATTTGAAAAAGGATTTGCTTATGCTCCGTAACCTTACAGTTATTGATCATGCGCATAGAGCTGTAAAAAAGAAATTTGGAATAGATATACCGCTGTGGACGGATACAATTTTAAATGATAAAGAAGCGCTTGCAATGATAGCAAGCGGAGATACGATGGGTGTATTTCAGCTGGAATCCGTAGGAATGAAAAATTTCATGAAAGAATTAAAGCCGGATTGCTTTGAAGATATTATTGCAGGAGTATCGCTTTATCGACCGGGACCGATGGATTACATTCCCGCGTATATAAAAGGAAAACACGATCCATCATCGATTACCTATCTTACACCTGAGTTGGAGAGCATTCTTGCGCCAACCTATGGGGTAATTGTGTATCAGGAAGAAGTAATGCAAATCGTTCAGAAACTTGCCAGCTTTTCTATGGGACGTGCCGATCTTGTAAGAAAGGGTATGGCGAAAAAGAAGCAGGATATCATGGATGCTGAACGACCACATTTTGTTTCTGGAGATGATGAACTGGGGATAAAGGGCTGCGTTAGAAATGGGATAGATGAAGGCGTTGCGAATAAAATATATGATCAGATGATCGATTTCGCGAAATATGCATTCAATAAATCACATGCTGCGGCTTACGCTGCGGTGTCAATGCAGACAGCATATTTAAAATGCCATTACCCATTAGAGTTTATGACTGGTCTTTTAACAAGCGTTATGGACACCAGGGTAAAATTGATTTCCTATATCAATGATTGCAAAAAGAGAAATATAAAAGTTTTGCCTCCAGATATTAATGCATCTGAAACGAGCTTTTCTGTCTATGGAGATTCATTACGGTATGGGCTTCTTGCAATAAAAGGTGTGGGAAAGGCTGTCCTGGAGAATATTATCGCGGAGCGGAATAAGAATGGAATATATAAAGACATTTCAGATCTGGTAGTTCGTAATGAAGAACTTGATAAGCGGGCTGCAGAAGCGCTTATCAAGGCAGGAGCAATGGATTTTGCCGGATTGTCAAGACGGGCAATGCTTCTTGGAATCACCGGGCTGATCGAGAAGTGCAGAAAGGAAAGAAAGAGTCAGATTGAGGGACAGATGTCATTATTGGATATGTTTGATGATGGCAATGATGAAAAGGAAAAATTAAAAGACAATATTGAAAATATGCCGGAATTCCCAAAAGACGAAATCCTTGAAATGGAAAAGGAAGCCACGGGTATGTATATTTCAGGGCATCCGTTAGATGAGTATAGGCGGTACCTTGAAAAAAATACTACCAATATTGCGCTGGATTTTATTCGTACACAGGAAGAAAGTAACGAATCCATGGATGAGTCTGTAGTAGGTGAGAATGGAGCTGCGTCTGTTAATGTGGCTGATGGACAGAGAGTTAAGATAGGCGGTATCATTGTAGAGTTTAAGAAAATATTTACTAAAAAAGATAACAGACCCATGGCGCTGTTGAAAGTAGAAGACATGTACGGTACGATAAGCTGCGTGGTATTTCCGAAGGCTTTTGCAAAATACGAGAGGATCTTTGAAAAGAGCGGAAAAGTTATTCTCACAGGAAATGCAAATGTAGAGGATGATAAAGATGCAAGTGTGATCGTGGAAACGGCATTGGATCTTGATAGCCTTCCTAAAAAGCTCTGGATTCAGTTTAAGGATTATCAGGAGTACGAAGCAAATAAAAGCAGAATAGACCAGCTCTCGAATGCTTACAAGGGAAAAGACTCTATTGTGGTTTATTTAAGAGAGCAGAAGCAAAGAGCGGTATTTGAAAATGCTATTTTTGTATCAAAAGAAACAGAAAATATATTTAGGAAAGAGTTTGGAGAAAAGAATATATCTGTATAAATGCTGTAATATAGGGCCTTTATGTCATAGACATAAGGGCTTTTTATATAAGTCCCCGGGGGACTTTTTTGCTTTTAAAAAAATTACAAATGCGAGCATATTACTTGTATTATACAATGATAAGTGTTATAATACAGATATGAAAAATCAGTACAAAGAAAAAAACGGAATTATATATCGTTGCAACTACTATGTTGTCTGGTGTGTAAAATATAAAAGAAAATTGTTGGTAGATACAGTTGCTGAAAGATGTAAGGAGCTGATAAAAAGTGAGTGTGATGAAATGGATGTTGTGCTCCTGAAGCTTAGTATCTATCCAAATCATATCAGAATTCTCGTAGGCGGACAGCCACAACAGAATATACATAAAATAGTAAAAGCATTAAAACGGAAGACTGCCGGCGTCATGCGGAAAGAATTCAAGGAACTGTCTACGAAGCTCCCCACATTGTGGGATAATAGATATTTAATGTCCGCAGGAGTCCCTATTTCGGAGAAAACAATCAATAAATATATTGATAACCAGGAAAACTCGCAGAGAGAAAAAAATACGTTAAATGTTGCAGACCTGTGAAGAAAAGAACTGATCTATATATGAGGAAGAACGTATAGAAGAAAATGGAGTTCTTGACTTTACATATTTGGATGACGATTGGCGGAAGGCTTTATCTGAAAAAGCGGGTATAAATTAAAAGAGGAAGAGACGAGGGAAGATGATAAGTACTTTTATGGAATTGGTGAAAGAAATATTAAGTGCAAATATTTTTGCAAACATTGGATTTGGGCTCTATATTATTGCTTTTTTAAGGGCGGAAATTTCAAGGTTAAGAGATGATGATGATAATATGAGCATGTCCCATTACATGGTAATGGCTGCGTCGTGCCTGGTGATGGAGGCTGGGTTTAATTTGTCAAACACAAGCGAAATGAATCTATATCTTCATTTTATAAGGGTGGTTTCTTATATCTTGGGAATTATCTTTGTACTTTTCGAAGTGTTGATCCGTGCAAATCGTTTGAGGCGTGAAAACGAGTATTTTAAAAAATTCAACAATGGCATGTCTATAAAAGAATTGAAAAAAAGAGGAACGCTTGTTGAAACCTTGCCAAAAGGTACCGATTTTTATTTAGATGTGCATATACAATACAAAGAATGTCTCGGAACCGTATTTGCTCGGAGTATTGCAGGGAATATTCCCCATGTATATGTTGCATACAGGGATTATGATGATACTATTAAATATTATGATTATCCAGGGTATACAAAAAGAGATATAAGACGCAGGCGAAAAGCGTTTGAAAAGAAACGCAAAAATGACTGCGGAGAAAGAAATAATTAATATAAGGAGGCTGTTTATGGGTATTAAGGAAGACAACAAAAAATGTGAATGCTGTGGCGGAGATACGCCGTCGTATTGGAAAGATGAGCAGAACAATGCGTTTATTGACAGTACAGGATCATAGCTTGAGATTTAAAGTGAAAAATTGTCCAAACTGCGGAAGAAAATTCAGCAAATAAACTTGTAGCTGGTATTTACGGGAGCGGAGACATAGATGTATGAAAATTTTAAACCATTGGATGAATACGATGGAGATGTAATAAAAATAAGTAGATTGATAGAATTCCTGCCGAATGAATACTGGTCATGGGATGAAACAGGGAAAATTGATTTGAATGATATATCTACAGCGTTCCGCGAAGCCGTTTCTGAAATAGCAGAACCTTATGGAGACACAGGGGAGCATCCGGTACAGGAGCGTAAATCAAGGGAATGGCATATTGGCAGGATATTGTATTTCATTAATCATCCAGATGAAATTCGAAACATAGAAATTGACAATGAGTGCAGTGGGGGATTTATTCTTCCGCAACCAATAATTGTGGATGGCTGGCACAGATATGCCGCCGCAAGATGGTTATTTGATCAAGGGAGATTGACAGACATTCATTGTAGATATGGTGGAAGGACTGATGTTTTAGAATACTTACAGAGCAAAACAGATAACTTGCTTCGTGAACCAGTATAAGAAGGGTAATAGGAGCATGTTAGATTTGAGAAGATAGCAAATTAAAGGAACATAATAAGGAGGAAAAATTATGAAAAAAATTTTTACAAAAAAACGTTGTGGAGCAATGAAAAATGTAGCATTTGTATTACTGGCTTGCGTATTATGCATTGGAACTATCGGGATGGCTGAATCAGTAAGTTCGTTGCGATCGGACACAAGACCAGGCGGATGTGATGATATGATTGATGTGCTTAGAGATGCAGGAGTGCTTGATGAAGCTATCGCAGATGGTACTGTTTCGCCTGAAGCAGCAGCAGAAGCTGGAGCAACTGGAAGCGGTAATGCTACAACTCCGAGTACACCTGCAGAGTCATCTTCTAGCGCTAATGAAAGTGTAGCTCCTGCTTCAACGAATGCGTCTTCTGGATCAGCAACAACGACAACTCCAAAACAGGAAAAGAAAAAAACAGAAGTAGCAATTACGGAAACAGCAGTATCGGGCAAATTTGTAACGACTACCGCAGTAGATCTGTATGATACAAATAAAAAGAGCAATAAGGTGTCTGCGCTGGATGCAGGGACGATCGTAAGTGTAATTGCAGAAACATCAAATGGACTTTTCAAAACGGAAGATGGTTATTACTTTGATAAGACAAAGTGTGTAACGGCGGATGAATGGGAAGCTGGATGGCAGGAAACAGAACGCACCGATGCGACCTGTACCGATGCTGGATCTGTTACATATAATAATGCTAACAATACAGAAATTACGAAAACAGAAGAGATTCCGGCTCTTGGGCATTCTTATGATGTAACGGATACAAAAGAACCTACTTGCACAGAAAAAGGATCTACGACATATACCTGTGGCAGATGTGGCGATACTTATATTGAAGAAACAGACGCACTGGGACATCAGGAGGGAGACTGGAGTGTAACAAAAGAGCCTGGGCTGTTTAGTGAAGGTGAAAAAGTGATCAAATGTACCGTTTGCGATGAAGTACTTAAAACAGAATCAGTAGAACAGACCTGCCCATTGCCTCTTCCGGCAGTTATTGTAATGGGAGTTGCGGTTATTGTTCTTATTGTAAGTGTGATCGTCATGTTAAGGAAGAAAAGAATTCGGTAGTTCGTTGTGAAAATCC
>ERZ780198.3010-NODE-3010-length-11959-cov-13.387433_pt1 | contig 11959 bp, 5 predicted proteins | sample MGYA00510979_ERZ780198 | MGnify/ENA primary metagenome ERZ780198 (study PRJEB29588, sample SAMEA2158039) | human gut metagenome | biome: human gut; feature: human-associated habitat; material: faeces | place: Denmark | collected 2008/2010 ...
TGGTGGATCTCTTCCTGAACACCGAGTTTGAAGGCGGCCGCCATCAGCGCCGCATCGACAAGCTGACCGCATTGGAGAACCGCTGATTCTCAGGTTTGACGATTGGAATGGCCTCCGTTTTACTCTGGCCATGAACCAAGGAAAAAATATTTTTTTGATTTCGCGTTTGTCGCGGCCCCGACGCTTGTCAGGGCAAAGCCCTTCCATCTGCTATCGCAGATCGCTCGCCTGCTTGAAAGACCCACTGGGGCTTTCATTGCTGCGCAACCGCAGGGCCGCTCCAAACGCATTTTCACGAAAAAGGCCATAAGGAAAGATGAATCTTTTCGTTACGACCCTTCCTGTGAAAAAGAGCATTCAAAAAATCCGCAGATTTTTTGAATGCTCAAAATATAAAAATAAAATTCCCACTGACAATGGCGAAGCGTATGCGGAGCTGTTTTAAATCGTAATCTTGGACCCGATAGAGTTATCTATTTAAAATAAGGAGCGTGTTTTTATGACCCCGATGATCGTTGAGCATCCGCTGCTGCAGCACAAGCTGAGCATTCTGCGCAACAAGCAGACCGGTACCAAGGAGTTCCGTGACCTCGTTGGCGAGATCGCGACCCTGCTGTGCTACGAAGCGACCCGTGACCTGCCTCTGGAAGAGGTGGAGATCGAGACGCCCATCACCATGGCAAAGACCAAGGTGCTGGCTGGCCGCAAGCTGGCTCTGGTGCCCATCCTGCGCGCAGGCATGGGTATGCTGGACGGCATGCTGACCCTGCTGCCTGCTGCCAAGGTGGGCTTCATCGGCCTGTACCGCGACGAGGAGACCCTGCAGCCCGTGGAGTACTTCTGCAAGCTGCCCCAGGATATCGACGAGCGCGACGTGCTGGTGCTGGACCCCATGCTGGCCACCGGCGGCAGCGCCATTGACGCCATCACCCAGATCAAGAAGCATGGCGCAAAGCGCATCAAGTTCATCGGCCTGATCGCTGCCCCGGAAGGCATCAAGGCCCTGCACGAGGCACACCCCGATGTGGACATCTACCTCGGCGCACAGGACGACCATCTGAACGAGAACGGCTACATCGTGCCCGGTCTGGGCGATGCAGGCGACCGCATCTACGGCACCAAGTAAACCACACCCCGCAATAAGGGACCCAAGGGCTGCTGCACGGCAAACGGTGCGGCGGCCCTTTTTTCTGTTTTCACCAAAAAGGAAATGAATTTTTCGGCGTGATTTTGCGATTCACGCCGCTTTCGGGGCGTTTCGCGCAATTCCCCCCAAAATCGAGGAAAAATATGCTAAAATTTAGGCAATACCGGGGGCCCTACAGCCCGGTCCTCGCAGTGAACGTAAAGGGGGAATACAAATGAGACAAAAGAAACTGGCCCAGCGCGCAGCATCCGCTGCTTTGGCAGCGTGCATGATGTTCACGCTGTCGGCCCCGGCATTGGCCGAAAGCACCAATGCGCTGATGCAGCTGAGCATCAACAGCCGCAGCAGCATTGCACGGCTGAACGAGCAGAACAGTATCCCGGAAGACGCCAAGACGCTGAATATTGCAGACGGCAATATTGAAGTGTCGGTCAATGCCGAGGGTGTACAGACTGCCAAGCAGGGAGACCAGACCTACACGGGCGTATTTGTTGTTACAGGTACGAGTACCACAAGCAAGCTGGTTATCAAGGGCAGCAGCGGTACGGCTGCGAATGTGTACCTGAATAATCTGAAGATCACAAGCAATGAGGCGGCCGTCTCCGTCAGCGGAGACGTGGTGCTGATCGTGGAAGGCGAAAGCGAACTGCACAGCGGCAATGACCACGCTGGTGTGGAGAAAGCAAACGATAACGGCACGCTGACCATCACCGGTTCCGGCACGCTGAGCGCCTATGGCGGTGAGTGGGGCGCAGGCATCGGCGGCGGCAAGAATGCGGATGTGCACAATATAGAGATTCGCGGCGGCACAATCATTGCTTACGGCGGTGGAGGGGCTGCGGGCATCGGCAGCTCAAACCACGGATCGGTTGACGGTATTACCATCATCGGCGGAACAGTGAAAGCATTTGGCGGTACGTATGCGGCGGCTATTGGCGGCCAGGCTTGTGAAGTTAGGAACATAACCATTACCGGTGGAAATATCACTCTGCAGAAACAAGGAGATGTCCCGTGGATTGGAAATTCTACAACTGAATTTTCAATTGATGCAGACACGATAAAAGGTTCCATTACCTACCTGAATGAAGACGGCTCAACGAATCATGTCGTGGCGCACTATGGCATTTATGTCAACAACGCAGAAGTTACCGGTAAAAACTACACCGATATTCTCGGCAATGGTGCCCTGCGCTACGACCCGGACACCAAGACCCTGAGCCTGAACAAAAGCTATACGGATGTCGATTCCTATATCGGAAATTTGACCATCTACGCTCCGAAGACAACCGTTGATTTGAATGGTGGCGGATACTCGGTGCTCCAAGGTAATCTGGTCATTGAAGCCGCAGAGGATGTGACCCTTACCAGCACTGAGGCTAAAGCGATTTTCGGAGATACAAATATCACCTGCACCGGTGAACTGCGTATTACCGGTGAAAATTTTGCAGTAGACGGCAATCTGACTGTGAATAATGCTTCCAGCGTAGAGCTGATCGGCAAGAGCAACAATGGCGGTACCGTTAACGGTGCGGCTGTTTTCAACAATACCGGTGAAGTGACCATCCAGAATAAGGATGCAACCAAGGGTGCCGCACACAGCATCAGCTATTCCGGCAATTATGTCTACTACACCGCTGATGGTGGCGCACTGAACGACCCGCGCATTACGCCCATCACCGCAAATGCAAGCTACCTCCACATCGTGCCCAGCGAACTGCACAGCATCACTGTGCCGGAAGGCTGCACCGTTACTTTGGATGGCAAAAACTTCGATACTGCCCACGCAGGCCAGACCGTCACTGTGACGGCACCGGACAAGGGCGACCACTTTGAGTTTGCAGGCTGGACCATCAGCCCCGATAGCGTGACCCTGACCGATGCAGATAAGCTCACGGCCACCTTCACCATGCCGGATGGCGACGTGAAGCTGGAGAACAGCTACAATCAGCTCTATGATGTGACTGTTAAGAAGGGCACCGCAACGCCTTCCTTTGCAAAAGAAGGCACCGAGATCACCATCACTGCCGACTTCATCCCGGGCCGCAAGTTCGAACACTGGGATGTGCTGAGCGCCAACGTGACCTTGGCCGATAAGAACAACAGAACTACCACCTTCAACATGCCTGCAGGCGAAGTTCAGGTGGAAGCAAAGTATAAGGCGCTGCAGTCCATCACCGTGAACGACGGTACCTATACCGTGAACGGCGAAACGACCACCGAAGCCGTCAAGGGCGACAAGATCGTTGCCACCGCAAACCCCGCACCTGAGGGTGAGAAGTTTGCTGGCTGGAATGTCGTGGGTGTCGATGGCCTGACCGACGAGCAGAAAGCCGCCTCGCCCATTGAGTTCGAAATGCCGAAGAACGGCGTGGCGCTCACGGCACAGTATAAGACCCTGCACAACATCGTGGTGAACAAGGGCACCTACACCGTCAATGGCACCGACGACAAGCAGGCTGTGGAAGGCGACAAGATCGCCATCAAGGCAGCCGAGCGCCCGGGCTATCAGTTCGTGCGGTGGGAAGTCGTCCCCGATAATGTGACCATCACCGGTGTGAACAACGAGGAAGCCACCTTCATCATGCCGAACGAGAATGTGGAGCTGAAGGCGCGCTACAATAAGCTGTACACCATCACGGTGGATGGCGGCCATGCCGATGTGACCTCTGCCCTCACAGGCAAAGAGATCACCGTGGACGCCGATGTGCCTGATGGTAAGAAGTTCATGGGCTGGAAGGCCGATGGCATCACCCTGACGCCCGCCCAGCAGCAGAGTAAGCACATCACCTTCTTTATGCCGGAAGGCAATGTGACTCTGACGGCCGAATACAAGACCCTGCACACCGTTACCGTGATCGGTGCAAATGGTACAAGTACCGTGCTGCCGGATACCTACATTGAGGGCGACACGGTCACCGTCAACGCCGAAAAATACGGCATCCCGGCGGGCGAGTTCGACAGCTGGGAAAGCAATGACATCCGCCTGACCACCGATAAGAGGCAGAGCCCGACCCTCACCTTCAAGATGGTGGACAAGAACGTCACGCTCATCGCAGTGCCCAAGACCCTGTTCACCATCACGGTGACTGGCGGCACGGTCAACGGCCAGAGCACCACTGCCCGCGTGAAGGCTGGCGACTGGGTCACCATTGATGCCGAAGACAAGGGCAGTGACTGGAAGTTCATTGAGTGGAAGCTCACCGGCCCGGAGAACTTCACCCTTGACACCAGCCAGTCCACCGTCCAGTTCCAGATGCCTTCGGGCGATGTGACGCTGGAAGCCGTCCAGATGGAGTACCGCACCGTTACCATCAACAATGGCAACAGCTCCACCGTGGATGAGAAGGCTCTGCACGGCGACAGCATCACCGTCACCGCCGACGAGGTGGATGGCAAGCGGTTCGTTGGCTGGACCTACAAGTCTTCGGACATGACCTTCAACCTGACAAATGACGAGCTGGGCGAGCAGACCTTGAACTTCACCGTGCCTGAGGGGGATGTGACCCTGACTGCAAACTACAAGCAGCTGTACACCGTCACTGTGGACGGCGAACCTGCAGGTACTGTCATTGAGGGTGAAAAGGTCCACGTTAAGGCCAATGTCCCTGAGGACCACGAGTTCGTAAAGTGGACCAGCAATGTTTTCCTGAATGGTCACGACACGGATGAGGAATTTGATTTCGTTATGCCGGTGCCGGGCCAGAATGTGGAGCTGACCTCTGAGACCAGCCAGCTCTATTACGTCACCATCAACGACCAGGGCGCCGATGAACCCACGCAGACCTTCGTGGTAAAGGCCGGTGATACTGTCTACCTCGAGGCCGCAGGCCGCGATGGCTGGAAGTTCATTGACTGGGAAGGCGATGTAGACCTGATTTTTGATAATGAAGACCATACAAAAGCACACTTCACAGTTCCTTCCAACACCAATGTGACGGTCACTGCGAAATACATGAAGTACCGCACCATTACGGTGAACGGCGGTACCGTGAACGACAAAACTACGATTACTGACGCCCTGCGTGAACAGGAAGTGGAGATCAAGGCCGTGTACGACCCGGAGGAGCAGGTCTTTGACCACTGGGAGGCCGAGGGCCCCGATGGCTGGGCATTGACCGAGGAGCAGAAGGGCGCTGAGGGCTTCACCCTCAAGGTGCCCAAGGGCAATGTGACTCTGAAGGCTGTGTACAAGACCCTGCACACGGTCACCGTCATCAACGGCACCGCAAACGGCGAGACCACCATCAAGGCCGTTGCGGGCGAGAAGATCACCCTTGCCCCGAATCTGCCCGATGACCAGGAGTTCGACTGCTGGTACAGTGAAGACATCAACCTGAACGAAAACCAGCGCAGCAACCCGGACCTGACCTTCAAGATGCGTGATTTCGACATCACCATTGAGGCAAAGCCCAAGCAGCTCTACTTCGTTGAACTGGCAGATGCCGATACCACGGCAAACGGCGAGTCTGGCAAGGTGGAAGTGAAGTCCGGCGAGGACGTGGCGATCGTTGCGCCCGAACGCGAAGGCTGGAAGTTCATCCGCTGGGAAGTCAGCGATAATGCACATCTGGACGATGCGACTGCATCCGAAGCCCACTTCACCATGCCCAGCGGCAACGTGAGCGTGAAGGCTGTGTACTATAAGTACCACACCATCACCATGACCGACGACAAGGGCACTGCCTACAACGAAAAGGGTGAGGAGATCACCCGTGCCGTGCAGGGCGATGTGATCACCATCAAGGCAAAAAAGAACCGTGAAGACCACGAGTTCAACCGCTGGGTGATCACCCCGGATAATGGCACTCTGGCCGGCAAGAACGACCCCGAGACTACCTTCACCATGCCGGACGAGGCCGTGGTGGTGGACGCGAAGTACAAGCATCTGCAGGGCATCACCGTGAACGGCGGTGCGGCCTACTATATGGACGGCACCCCCGCCGAGACTGCCAAGGCAGGTGAGACCATCGTCATCGTGGCGGAAGACCGTTCCAAGGACGGCCTGCGGTTCGCTTACTGGGAGGTCAACTCCGACAAGGAGGTGAACGTGGAAGGCGGCGAGAAGGCCACCTTTGAGATGGTGAACGCGCCGGTGGAGCTCACCGCCCACTATGAGGCACAGATCACCTACTCCAACGACCCCGCCATCTTTGATGAAGGTGTTGGCCTGCACGAGGATATTGTGTGGGAGAAAGTGGGCGACACCGCGAGCATCACCGCTGTGCTGGACAACAGCACCGATGAGGACGATATCGGCACCTTCCCCGGCATGACCTTCGACTACTGGGAGATCGTTACGCCGGAAAACCTCAACGTGACCAGCGGCCTCAACAGCGAGACCATCACCTTTGAGGTCCCGGAATGCGAAGTGAAGCTGATCGCTCATTGGAAAGACACGACCACCGTTACCCCCGCGGAACCTCTTGACCCCGGCTTCCCCGTTGAGCCCGAGGCACCCGCAGACGGATCCGGTGCCGTGATCGGTGTGGCCGCAGCAGGTGCAGCCATCTGGGGCGGCTACGAGATCACCACCCGCGTCATCCTGAACGACCTGCTGCCCGAGGGTGCAGCTATCCCGACCAACCGCGGTGAACTGGCAATGCTCATCTGGACCCAGAAGGGCAAGCCCGAACCCGCCGCAGAGCCCGCTTTCACCGATGTGTCCGACACCGAGCTGGCCAAGGCGGCCCAGTGGTGCGTGGAGCAGGGCCTGCTGACCGCCGAGGACGGCAAGTTCGAGCCGGACGGCAGGACCCCGAAGTGGCGCGTCATCCAGGTTTGGAACCAGGCGTTCCCGAAGGAGTGAGCCCCATCCCCCGCGCATGACCCCTGAAGCATAAGCAAGACCCCCGCACCTGCAGCAGCGCAGATGCGGGGGTCGTTTTTGTGGTGTTTTCTGTTTTTTACGCAGTTTTCGGGGCGTTTCGTGCTATTTTGCTTCCGCTGTGGGGGCGGGTATGCTATACTTGTACAAAATACCCCCCCTTTTTTTCTTTTATACAAAATCAGAGGACCCAAAAGGAGGAAACAGAATGAAGCTTTGCAAACCTGCAAAACAGCTGACGGCAGCCCTTGTGGCAGGAGCCATGGCGCTGAGCCTGTGCGCCCCGGCGCTGGCTGAAGCCCCGCTGCCTGGTGCTGCGGCTGCGGTGGCGGCCCCGACAGAAAGCACCCCGGACGGGGCCGTGTTGCAGCAGGAGGAAAATGCCACGAACAGCGTAGAAGGCATTACCATCAATGATAAGGTTTATACAACGGACCCTTCTGCCGCAACGGGTGGTATCATTAGCTATGATATCGGTGAAGGCCAGGCGTTCTACACGCCTTCCAAGCAGCAGTTGAATCTTGTTGGACCTTTCACAAAAACGCTGACGATCTCTGCACCCGGTGTGGATATCGTGATGACAAGTGACAACGGCCAGGTCGTAACTGCAGAAAACGGTGCCGCTCTGATCATTCAGAATGCACGCCAGCTGTCTGTAACGGGTAGGTCTGCGGGCCCTTTGATTGCGTGCAGTGCGGTTCGCATCAACTGCGCAGACGATGTATCCATTCAGAACTCCGGTAGCGGCATGGCCGTGAGCACCGGTGGCTTTGAAGTGCAGAACGCAAAGAATGTGTTTGTTAGTGGTGCATCCGAAAATGCGGTGGTGTCCAGCGGGGGCACAAACAGCATTACCTGCAGCGAAAAGCTGATCATCCAAAATGCGAATGGCCCAGCTACGGGCGGTGCCAAATTTACCGCTAGCGCGGCAGCAATTGAAATCACCGGAAACAGTAATTTCTACCTGATTGGCGGCGGCGAAGCTTCTTTGACCTGCAGCGGCGGTGACTTGGTCTTGACCAACACCGGTACGAGTACGATTGTGGGCGGAGGTAGCTTTACAGCAGCCGGAGCAAAAGACGTGACTATTACTGGCGCGGCCAGCTATAGCCTTCTGTCTAGTGGGCAGAGCAGCATTGATTGCACCGGCAATGTGATCTTGGAAAACACGGGTACCGGAGGCATCACGTCAGGTGGGACCTTTCAGCTTGTTCACGCCAATAATGTGACCATCAGCGGTGCATCCACAAATGCTCTCCTTGCCAGCGGCGGTGGAAGCTCTCTTGAATGTTCCGGTAAAATAATGATCACGAACACAAAGGGTGCCATCGTAAATGGCAACAGCTTTACCGCCATTGCCCACGATATGGAAATCACGGGCAATGCAACGGACAGGGGCTCCATGTTCAGCTGCACCACCGTCGATCTGACCGGAAAGGGTGGAGATCTGTCCCTGACTAACAATGGCAGTGCACCTATCGTCGGCGGCACTAGCTTTACAGTGGCAGGAGCTAAAAACGTGGCTCTTGTTGGCAATTACCCGAGCACAGGCTACCAGGAGATGCTCGCTGTCAGTACGGTGGATATCGACTGTACCGGTACGCTGGAGGTGACCAACCATGACGGCGGCACTATTTTCAGCAGAAACAGCTTCACGATTGAAAATGCTGCGGATGTTAAATTGACCACTGACGGTAAGCAAATTGCAGCAGGTGGGTCCTTTGTAGTGAAAAATGCTGGTAATGTGACGATTATTAACAATTCAAGCATGCTGCCTGCATTGGGCGGCGGTCTTGCTTCCATTGACTGCACAGGAAATCTTTCCATTACCAATACCAACGGTCCGGCGGTGCAGGCGAATTTCACGGTAACGAATGCTGAAAATGTGTCCATCACCGGAAAATGCAACGGTTTCGGAATCGTACTCAACACTTACGACAACGCACACAGTATCAACTGCAGCGGTGAGGTGAAAATCATCAATGAAGGCTCAGGTATGGCGTTCAGAGGGGATGCCATCGACTTCCTGTACTGCAGCAAAGTGATGCTGACCACGGCGGGCACACAGGCCGCTGCCTCCAGTGGAATGAACTATACACCGCCTGCCGGGATGACCTGGAATGTCCAGCTGGACGATACGGTTCTCAAGGGTACAAATGCCGACGAGGTATGCACGCTGGGCAAAGGTGATGAACTGCAGGCTGTGAAGACGGTGGTTATCACCCCAGTCTATCCGCCGCATGACGCAACGCCAGAATGGAAGTCTGATGAAATCAATCACTGGCAGGAGTGCAGCATTTGCCACGAAAAGCTCACCGACCCCGAGCTGCACGATTTTGAGGACGGCATCTGCAGCGTGTGCGGTGCACCGGACACTGCTTACGTCCCGGATGTGCCTGGCGCAGGCGGCAGCAGCACGGTCGGCACCGTGATGGCAGGCGTAGCCATCGGTGGCGCAGCGGCCTTTGTGGGGTATGAAGTCGTGACCGATATCCTCCTCAGCAAGCTGCTGCCCGAGGGCGCAGCCATCCCGGCCAACCGCGGTGAGCTGGCAATGCTCATCTGGACCCAGAAGGGCAAGCCCGAACCCGCCGCAGAGCCCGCTTTCACCGATGTGTCCGACACCGAGCTGGCCAAGGCGGCCCAGTGGTGCGTGGAGCAGGGCCTGCTGACCGCCGAGGACGGCAAGTTCGAGCCGGACGGCAGGACCCCGAAGTGGCGCGTCATCCAGGTTTGGAACCAGGCGTTCCCGAAGGAGTGAGCCCCATCCCCCGCGCATGATCCCTGAAGCATAAGCAAGACCCCCGCACCTGCAGCAGCGCAGGTGCGGGGGTCGTTTTTTGGCGGGGCGGCTCAGTCGGCGCTGCGCTCCTCTTTGAGGATGGCGGTCACCTTCTGCATGGTGTCCACGGTGCGGCGCAGTTCGTCGACGCCCAGCTCCGTGCGCAGGCGTTCGTAGCAGCGCTTCATGAAATCGTGCTCCTCGGCCATGAGCTCCACGGCCTTGCTGGAAAGCTCCACATAGGTGCGGCCGGCTTCCTTGTCGGTCTTCCAGGCAACGAAGCCCTTGTCCTGCAGCTTTTCCACAGCCTTGGAAAGCTCGGTCACCTTCAGGCCCATGGCTGCGGCCAGGTCGGCCAGATAAACTTTGCTGCCCGGGTGCTGCGCGGCCTGCTGCCGGATGTAGTACAGCACGAGGTAATCTGCCCGCTGGATGGTGCTGAACACCTTGTCAACGTCAAAATTGTGCAGGAAAAACCATTCTTCCGGTGCGTGGGTCCATTCTGTGCGCATGGTGCTGCCTCCTTTTTACCGCTCGGTGCGGCGGACGTATTCGTGGGTGCCGCCCAGGCTCTTGTAGGCCGGGCGGATGATCTTGTTGGCGCTGAGCAGCTCCTCGATGCGGTGGGCGCTCCAGCCCATCACGCGGGCCACCGCGAACAGCGGGGTGTACAGCTCCATGGGGATGCCCAGCATGTCGTAGACGAAGCCGCTGTAGAAGTCCACATTGGGGCTGACGCCCTTGAAAATTTTGCGCTCCTCCGCGATCAGCTGCGGGGCCATGCGCTCGATCTTGTTGTAAAGGGCAAGGTCCTTGTCGCGGCCCTTCTCGTGGGCCAGCTGCTCCACATAGCCCTTGAACACCACCTCGCGGGGGTCGCTCAGGGAGTAGACCGCGTGGCCCATGCCGTAGATGAGGCCCTTGCGGTCAAAGGCTTCGCCGTGCAGCAGCTTTTTCAGGTAGGCTTCCAGCTCCTCGTCGTCCTCCTGGTCGTGGAGGTTCTCGCGGATGTTCTGCATCATCTGCATCACCATCAGGTTCGCGCCGCCGTGGCGGGGGCCCTTCAGGGAGCACAGTGCTGCGGCCAGCGCCGAGTAGGTGTCGGTGCCGGAGGAGGTGACCACGCGGGTGGTGAAGGTGGAGTTGTTGCCGCCGCCATGCTCTGCGTGCAGCAGCAGCGCCACGTCCAGCACGCGGGCTTCCAGTGCGGTGTACTTCATGTCCGGGCGCAGCATCCGCAGGAAATTCTCGGCCGTGGAAAGCTCCGGGTCCGGGCGGTGGATGTACATGCTGCCATCCTTTTCGTAGTGGTTGTAGGCGTGGTAGCCGTACACCGCCAGCATGGGGAAGATGCCTGCCAGCTGGATGCTCTGGCGCAGCACGTTGGGGGTGGAAAGGTCTGCGGCCAGCGGGTCGTAGGAGGCCAGGGTCAGCACGCTGCGGGCCATGGAGTTCATGATGTCGTGGCTGGGTGCCTTCATGATGACGTCGCGGGTGAAGTTGGTGGGCATGGTGCGGCACTCGCCCAGCACGCGGCAGAACTCGTCCAGCTTTTCCTGGGTGGGCAGCTCGCCGAACAGCAGCAGGTAGCCCGCTTCCTCAAAGGCGAAGCGGCTGCCCGCCGAGCCGCGGATAAGGTCCTTGACGTCGTAGCCGCGGTAAAGCAGCTGGCCGTCGGCGGGCTTCTTGACGCCGTCCACATATTGGAAGGCGCGGATATCGGAGATATTGGTCAGGCCCGCCAGCACGCCCTTGCCGTTTTCGTCGCGCAGGCCCGCCTTCACCCCGAACTCGCGGTAGAGGTCCTTGGGGATGCGGTCGTGCTCGGCGCACAAAGGCTGCTGCTGGTCAAAATAACCCATTACGTTCTGCAGATGATCCATCGGTGTGTTGCTCCTTTCCCACGGCTGCTATGACAAAAATTAAGTACTCTTTCAGATTACAGAAAGGACATTTCCATGTCAAGGTACAGTTTGTAAACAAAAAGAAAACAAAACAAAACGTCGAAGGAAAAAACAAAAGCGGCCGGTACATCCGTAAGGACATACCGGCCGCTGGTTTCAGCGGGTTACAGACCTGCGTGACAAGATCTGCAGGGTGTTTTCGCTTTATTTTGCAATCATCTCAGTATAAGCCAGCACCAGCGGGCCCACGCCCTTGGCGTCGTTGCACACCACCGGCTCGCTGAAGTAGTAGGCCAGAGAGC
>ERZ780198.3012-NODE-3012-length-11949-cov-3.202035_pt1 | contig 11949 bp, 6 predicted proteins | sample MGYA00510979_ERZ780198 | MGnify/ENA primary metagenome ERZ780198 (study PRJEB29588, sample SAMEA2158039) | human gut metagenome | biome: human gut; feature: human-associated habitat; material: faeces | place: Denmark | collected 2008/2010 ...
TTGGCTCTGTTTCCACCAAGGAAATTGCAGCCTCAGCCAAAGCGCAGTTAGGTTATGACCTGGACAAGAAGAAGATGCACTTAAACGAACCAATTAAAAGCATTGGTACTTATATGGTGCCAATCCGTCTGCACCCAAAAGTAACAGCCGAACTTAAAGTAATTGTTAAAGGAAAATAATCATGGATGAAACTGTAATCAAACGAGTTATGCCGCATAATGGAGAGGCAGAAGAAGCAGTTATCGGTTCAATGCTTCTTGACCAGGATGCGGTAGTTCTCGCTTCTGAAAAACTAAATGAAGATGATTTTTACAATGCCAGGTACCGCATTTTGTTTTCCGCTATTGTGGAATTGTTTCATGAAGGACGTCCGGCAGACTTAGTTACTCTTGTGGATAAACTTCATGAGAAAAACGCTTCCGATGACATTTGCAGTGTTGAGTTTCTCAGTAATATCATTTCCGCCGTTCCTACATCAGCCAATGTCCGCTACTATGCAGATATTGTTGAACAGAAATCACAACTGCGCTCGCTGATTCGAACAACGGAGGACATTGCCAACCGATGCTATCAGGATTCCGCTAATGTTGCTGAGCTGATGGATGATACGGAACGCAAAGTTTTTGAACTCGTTCAGGGACGTGCCTCCTCTGAAAATTTTACACCAATTAAAGAGGTTGCCCTGGAAACACTTGAGAGTATTCAAAAAGCCGCTCAGAACAACAGTGATGTAACCGGAATTTCAACCGGCTTTATTGATTTGGATTATCGAACAGCCGGCTTGCAGCCGTCCGATTTAATTTTAATTGCTGCCCGCCCATCCATGGGAAAAACTGCTTTTGCTCTGAATATTGCTGAAAATGTTGCTATGATTAATCATATTCCAACTGCTATTTTCAGTCTGGAGATGAGCAAAGTGCAGCTTGCCAAGCGTTTGGTTGCCATGAACTCAAAAGTAGATTCCCAAAGAATCCGAATCGGTGAACTGGAAGATGATGAATGGGCAAAGATTACCGAGAGTTCTATTATCCTCGGCGAATCGACGCTTTATATCGATGATACCGGCAGCATTTCCATCAATGATTTACGAAGTAAATGCCGTAAACTAAAAATGGAAAAAGGCCTCGGTTTAATCATTATCGATTACCTTCAGCTTATGTCCGGTAACAGCGGTTCAAAAAACATTTCCCGCCAGCAGGAAATTTCGGATATTTCACGTTCCTTAAAATCTCTGGCACGTGAACTGGACTGCCCGGTAATTGCGCTTTCCCAGCTCAGCCGTAAAGTAGAAGAACGTGAGGACAAACGACCAATTCTTTCTGATTTGCGTGAATCGGGAGCGATTGAGCAGGATGCCGACGTTGTTATGTTTTTGTACCGCGATGAATATTACACAAAAGACGCTTCTACCAAAAAAGGAATTACCGAGATTATTATTGGTAAGCAGCGTAATGGTCCAACCTGTACCGTCGAACTCAAGTGGTTGAACCAGTACACAAAATTTGCAAATCTGGAATATCACGACGAATAAATTCCATTTTCTCTGTCGAATCGGGGCTTTGGCTCCGATTCTTCTTGTTTTTTGTCGTCCTGTGTCACACTGTTTTTTTACATTTAATGCATGTCCAATCAATCGACATTTTTCCCATGCTATAATGAAAAAAACATAAAAACAGGAGGTTATCTACATGGAAACAAAACAATATACCATTTCGGAAGCGGCAAAAAAACTTCACGTAGGCTCTCACGTTCTGCGCTTTTGGGAAGAGGAACTTCACTTGAATATCCCGCGAAACGAAATGGGGCACCGCGTTTATTCGGAAAAAGAAATGAAACAATTAGAGCAAATTATTAATATGAAGAAAGACGGTTTTTCCTTAAAAGACATTGAGCACAAACTTTCACCAAAATCATCCGGCCAGGTAATTCCCTATCCGGTTTCCGAACCGGAAATCTCCCCAAATGACAAAATTATACAGTTTAAAACCATTCTTTCCCGTATTGTCTCTGATGCCATCCGGGAAAATTCTGATAGTCTTACATCCGATATTGCGGATACTGTATCGGTGCAGGTCAACAAAGAATTGGATTATCTGTTTCGTGAAAAAGAAGAGTCAGATGAAAAACGTTTTCGTGAACTGGATGAAACCATTCGCAGTTACCAGAAGGCAAGGCAGGAAATTGCAGCCACGCAAACAACTGCAAATAAGGCAAAAAAACGTCATGTTTTTGGCAAAAAATAGTACTGTAATTATTTTCATTTCCTCTTGATTTTGAACTATTAAAATGATATAATATATACACGCAAAGCGATTGATTTTTGTCTATTTAGCACAAAAATCAAAAAAACATTTTAATATTAAAAAAGGAGGAATTTGAAATGTTCGCTAAAATTTCAAAAAAAGTTGTGGCTGTAGCTTTAGTTGCAACTATGGCTGTTACCACCGCTGCAGTAGCAAGTGATGATACAGCTAGCGCAGCAATGAAGAAAAAAGCTTCTGTTATGCAGGGTAAGGAAGTAAAATTGACTGCAAGTGGAAGTGCAACATGGTCATCCAGCAATGATAACATTGCTCACTGCCAGAAAACAAAAGGCAAGTCCATCAAAGTTCTTGGTATCAAAAAAGGTACCGCAACAATCACTGCAACTGTAGGCGGAAAGAAACAGACATGTAAAGTATCTGTAAAAAACGCAAAGAAGGGTACAGTAATTTACAACTTCGCTAAATCTACTAACCCGGATAACCATCCACCATACAAAGCTGATTACTCTGAGTTCAAATATAACTCATTCCGTATTTGGCTTTGTGACGCAACATTCTGGGGCGAGAAAACTTTCATCTCTCCTGACTACCGTGGACGTAAACTGAAAATTTCTTTGAAAGTAAAGAACTCCGGTAAACGTACACTTCCTGAGATGGGTGTTTGCTTCAACTATACTAAGGGTGGAGACACAGGTGCTTACCCATGGGCTCTTCATGTTTCTGCTAAGAAACTGAGCGCTAAAGTTAAGAAAGACAAAACACATAAGCACTGCAAGTTCGTCACAAAAGCTATGAAGAAAGGTAAATCTTACACCTTTAACTTCACATTTACAATTCCTAAGAATGCTATAAATGGTGACACAGACAAAGATACAGGTGCTAACTACCCAATCATGATGTACATCCCGAACATGAAAGATACTTCTCCATACAAAGAAGGAGATTCTATCACAGTTCAGAAATGTGTAATCAAAGTTGCTTAATTGTAAGTAATGAGAACGCTAAAAAGGCTGTTGCTTCGGCAACAGTCTTTTTTTTATCCATTGTAATAGGGTAGAAGGTATTATCAAAGGAGTTCACAGACACGCTTGGTCTTGGTATATCCTTCCCACTACTAGGGCGGATTAGGGCTTTTCACCCATTAGTGACGTGCGCCACCAGGCGCACTAAAAAAGGATCTTGCCCCTTCCTCCTGCGAGGAAAGAGACAAGATCCTTGATAATCCTGCTGCGATATCACTCAATGCCATCCCGAACCCATTCACTGTCCATTCGTCGTTGTCTCACACCATCCAGCAACTCTCTACAGGCTTCCTGAACACTTACTACTGATTTTTCTATCCATCTCCAATTTACCCATATTTTTTCATGTCAACATTGTTTTACGAAATTTACTAGGAGACATACCATACAGACGGGCAAATACTTTCGAAAAGTACAACTCATCTTTATAGCCAACCAAAAAAGCAATCTCTTTAATCTTTTTCTGAGTATGAATCAAAAGTTCCTGCGCCTTTTCCATTCGATAAGAAGTAATATAATCTTGTATTGACTTCTGATATATCAATTTAAAGCAATGGGACAAGTGCGTACGCGATATACCAATTTGTTCTGCCATGTATGTAACAGAAATTTCTTTTTGATAATTCTGTCTGATTTCCTTCATTGCCTCAAAAGCATATTTTGCAGCACTCGTCTGCATTTGTGCACCAACTTTCATTTTCATTTTCGCACTGCGAATGCACTCGTCTGTACTAGAAATAGTTCCCACTTCCTTAACAAACCATCCATAGCGCACTTCTATGAAAAATTCTTTATTCCATGAAATATTCACTTCATTTACTTCATTAACAAAATTTTGTGCAAGAACTTCTATTTCTTCCTGCATTTTATCCTCTAGTAATAGGCAAAAATCACTTCCTCCTAATCGTCCTAACACATGTTTTTCCTGCTCAAATTTTTCAAAAACAGACTTCATACACAGAAGGATTTCATTTGATTCTTTTTTTCCATATATTTCTGTTATTTCCTGTAAATTTTCTAATCTTACATAGAAAAAGACACAATTAATTCCTGCTACTGTCGCATCATGTAGCATTTGTGTAGCCATTTCATGAAACCCATACGGATTATACATATGTGTAACCGAATCTCGTCGAATAAGGCGTATTTTATCGTTGCTTAACTGTTCAATTTGATTTTGTATATAAATATTTTCTAACACGGTGCAAATGTTTATCACAAAAGATTGATAAAAATCTTCTGCCGCATAAAATCGATTATTAAAAAACGAAATGATTGCATAACCAAAACAATGCTTCCAATAATGAAGCGGGTTGATATAAAAAACACAAGGCCTGTCCGTCACTTCGTCGGCAGGCAAAAGATTTTTCTTTTAAAAAGTCTTTGTGGCATCGGCACTTCAATTGACATTTTCTTTCCATAATAGGCATGTAATAACATTTCCATCTCATCCTCATATGGACTTTTTCTAGAATCATCCAATTCATATTTCTCATCCGGATTTAGGCATATATAAAAGTCTGAAACACCCGTGTTTCCTTCTACAAACTTTCCAACTAAATCTGGAAGGCCCTGATAATCTCGTATTCCTTCCATCCGAAAAACCATAAACATATTCTGCTTATACAAGTGAACCAAACGCTGATTTTTTTTAAATTGTTTACAAAAAATTTGTTTCGCTTCTTCCGCTTCTTTACATCCACAGGAATTTCGATACTGATTTTGCGTTGAAATATAATATTGCTTTTCTAGTTTTTCACCTCGTTCCGCCTTTTTAATAATTTCCATAGCACATCTCGCAAAATTTTCTGGGCAAGCTTCAACTGTTGTCAACATTGGATATATATCTCTAGCCTCCTCAACATCATCAAATCCCGTCACAATAATATCCTCCGGTACACGGAATCCTCGATCGCACAGTTCTTCACATACAGAAATTGCCATATAATCATTGGCACATAGAATTGCATCAGGTCTTTCATCATCCAGTGAAAGAAAATAATCAACTGCTTCTTTACCAATGTTATACCACAAATTTCCCATATTCCTCACGAAAGGCAACACCTCTGCTTTTCATTCTTTCGCGAAATCCGTCCTCCCTCATACGTATATCATGCATGTAAAAGGGACCAGACAAGTAATAAATCCGCTTTGCGTTATGTTCATCTATCAAATGATCAACCATAGCCATAATAGCCTTTTTATCATCGCTGAGCACACTAATAAACTCATCTCTTTTTTGTCGAATGCTAATCACAGGGCAATGCGCCTTTTCCTTTACTTGCTCAATTAATTTTCCTACCATGCCAGGAATATCAAACACATCAAGGCATAAAATAATCCCATCCAATTCGTCATAATTTGGAATATAAAGACAATTGCTTTCTCCCTCCACATAATCATGATTGTTATCGTATTCACCAAAAGTCGAAAAAACAACCAAATTATATCCATTTGCCACCGCTTCATCAGCCAGCGCACCACATAGGGTGCGCTGGAAATATTCTGGAAGCTTGCAAACAAATACACCTATCGTTTTTTTTCGGTTGTTAAGCATGTATGATATCCTTTCGCGATTTTTTACTTATTTTCCAAATTGTATCCAATCAATCTGAAGTCCCGGTTTATTTGTCTGTATATAAATTTTTGTCTTTCCTGTAACCGTAGGCCACAAAGAATTCTTAGTCTCTTTCCAGGAACCATTACCTAGATTATACACCGTTGCCACAGTAGAACTTAAACTTCCACTTCGTACAAACAGCTGTCCACTATTATTTGGTTCTTTCAGATAGGCAGTTATACTCTTTGCGGTTTCACTTCCAAAATCAAGATCAAACGCTATATATGAACTCGTACTGTTTAAGGTGACTTTTCCATCTTCAACCTTTATATCTTTGGAATCTGCAGTACAGTCTGTAGCCTTTATTTTATCAAATGGTCCAGACACTGCCGGTACATCAGGCAACTTACTATCCTTTATCGTAATCGACATAACAGCATTTTTCCCCGCATCGAAGACAAATGTCAATTTCGTTACTCCTACTGCCTGTTTGGAAAGATACTCTTTGCGAATAGACACTGTATCACCACTAATGGTATAGTCCTTTCCTTCTTCTAACACTGTCTTGTCGTTTCGAATTTCTGATAATGTTCTAACATCATTTAAAATAAGTTTTGTTGTCACATCTTCTTTCTTATCTGCACTCAAATCAAATTCGGCAGTTGTTGTCGATATTTTGCCATTCACGACGCCTACTACTGGCGTATTACCTGACAAATATGCGCGGAATTTACCACTACAATGTAACAATCCCATCATATAAAGACATCCATCATAGTATCGATATTTCCCTGTTGTTGGAGAAATGTTCCACAAATCCTCAAGGAATGACCATGATTTTTTATCACTAGATGCCAGACTCGCTGTTGCATTCATAGCAACCAATCCCGGAGAATGATCAGTACTAAGATTCTTTCCATCTAATGACCACTGATTTCCATAACTATCAACACCCTGGTCGTAGAAGAACGACTGGATTCTATTCGCGTGCGTGGTTGCCCAGCTATCCTGCGCCCACCATGCATAGTCGCAGGCAATATTAGCTGCAATTCGCCATGCATCAAATCGGAAATCACCATGATTTCCATCGTTCTTAGCAGCCCCTGAATATTCGGAATAATCCGGACCTAATCCGGTTTTTTCATTTGTTGCATCTTTAAAATGCTGTCGACTAGCTTCAGCTGCCTCGCTCCAGAAATCATTGTCCTGCTCTGCCTCTCTCGCCCAAACTTCATAAAATGCCGGCAAATGATACGATGGATCACTATATGTTGCAGCGTTTCCAATTGGGCAGAATACAGGCATTTTATGTGTTTTGTCAAACATATTCACACCTTGACCATCATCTGCCTGATGAAGCATCGTTGTCAAGATTTCCTGCGCTTCTTTGTTATAGTTATAAATTCCTTCACCATTTCCCCAGCGCGCTGATGCAAACAATAACGATGTTGCAAAATATTCCTCGCCGTCTGCTGCCGGCGTATTGTCCTTTATGGTTCCATTCGTATTCATCTGCCAAGCAAAATATCCTTTAAACTCTCCACTTTTATGCTGCATATGAGTTTTTGCCCATTTCCACAGACGATCAAACTCTTCCTGCTTGTCCATTTGAACGCAAATCATCATACCATAAGACATTCCCTCAGAACGTACATCATCGGTATCTGCTGTATAAATATAAGCCATATCTTCGCCTACCGGATAATAGATTCGTTCTTCGTCAGTACCATAAAAGAATTTTTGCCAGGCCGATTCGACCTTCTTATCTATCTCTGCATCCGAATATCCTAATTCCTTAAACAAATTTCTGTACTTTCCTGTAGACACAGCTCCAACTGATGCTGGTGTTGGAGCATCCGGCAATGGTTTCACATCACCAATGTAATAAAGTTCATAACTATTTACAAAGGTATCATTCGATCCATTATCTGTTTCAAGTAAAAATTTTATTTCCTGTTTTCCTGTTACATCTGTCATTTTAAATTCAAAAGACTGCTCCGACAACGTAGTTCCAGTAAAACTAACTTTTCCAACCTTCTTTCCGCCAATATATACAGAAACACTCGCCGTTGTCGAATTACTAGATGCTCCTTTAACCACCATACGGTATTTTTTATTTGTCCCTACAAATTCGTAAGATGTGGTACAATAGTCACCATTACCATACAACGCTACTGCTGAGTATTCCTTACCACTCACAGGGCCAGCATAACTTCCTCCGCATGTCATTTTACTGCATTCTCCGCTATTTACTAATTGCGGTTCCTGACTTGCGGACGGTGTTGGCTCTGCCGTTGGCTGTTTCGTTGGCTCTGCCGTTGGTTGCTTTGTTTGGTCTACCGTTGGCTGTTTCGTTGACTCCGTCGTCACAGTTACCACGGGCTTATTCTTTTTTGCCACAACCTTCACTTTTAATTTACACTTTTTCTTCTTGCCTTTTGCCTTTTGTGTTATATACACTTTAGCATTTCCAGCTTTCTTAGCATAAATTTTCCCTTTTTTATTCACTGTCACAATCTTTTTGTTTGAAGACTTGAATTTGAATATCTTCTTTATCTTCTTGGATGAAACTTTTTTTCCTCGCAACTTTAGCTTTAACTGTAATTTCTTTTTTTCTTGAATCACCAAAACACCTTTGGTCATCTTATTTGTTACAGTAATTCCCTGCTTTTTCTTTTTGCTTGCGGAGAGATTTGGAGCTGCGCCCAAAGTGGTCGTAAGCACAAGACAAGCAACAAGGAAAAAAACAAAAAGGTTTTTTCTACGTTTTGCTAAACTCATGATTATTATCCTCCTATAATGAATATTTTTACATTTGCATATTATACTACAACTAACAACCTAATTCGATGGAAAAATGTATTTTAAATATATGGATAATTGTCATCATCCCATGAGTTATTACATTCTTTTTCTCCATGTTTCTTCATAAAATATACAAACCATTATTCTTACAATTCTTTGGGGATTAAAAGAATATTGATACAGTGGATATAAGGATAGTAATTCAATTCTTGTCCCCATGTATGTAAAACCTGGATAATGCCAAGTGTTGCCCCGAGATACATTTTGTTTTCCAATAATTCCAAAAGTGTCTCGGCGAAGCATTTATGAAACAAGGAACACAAAAGTTTCTGATTAGAACAGACCAAAGAATTTAGTTCGGCAAGTATGGTGACACCAAGAGGAAAAAGGATAAAAATACATCGAAAATCCCCCGGAAGAAATGACATCCAAGGACATTCGCCGTATGAGCGAAGAGGAACTTCCAGACATGGACTATTTTCTAAATAAGTTGACCTTAATGACGATTTTAGAGAAGAATCTTTTTACATCTTTTAAATCCCAAACCATCTATTTGTCATGTCCACATATCTGCGAGCTCTTTTCCATTTAGGAAAGCGCCACATACGGTCTTTCCTATAAAGTAAAGTTACAAAAGACTCCGATTAATAATCAGAGTCTTAGAAAAGAGGCGACTAACGGATTTGAACCGATGATCAGGGAGTTGCAGTCCCATGCCTTACCACTTGGCTAAGTCGCCATATTCTATTGTATGCATCCAGCTAATACAATATGCATTAAATGCAATGACCCCTACGGGAATCGAACCCGTGTTACCGCCGTGAAAGGGCGATGTCTTAACCGCTTGACCAAGGGGCCGTATATATTAGATGTCAAACACGACTTAACGCGTCAACATCTAATATAATAGCACAATGGTATTCAGATTGCAAGCGTTTTCGTTATTTCAAATAATTTTTTTTATAAAGTAATTAAAGTTGCCGATGCATAGTATGCCATCCGACGAATCGGATAACTGCTTGGTCCTACAATCACTGCTAATTTCGGGCAGTCACCAACGGCATATTCCCCATTTTTCAATTTGGTTCCGCCCGCAAATACAATCGATTTTAAGTTCTTTACCTTGTATATGCAATTGTAAGGAAGCGATTTAATTCCTTTTTCAAAATACAGTTTTGTCAAATGACTTACACGGTCAAAGGCTTCCGAAGAAACATATTTTACACTGCGAGGCACCGTAAATGATTTTGTATTCTTCTTCGGTGGATACTTCATTAATCTCGTCATCGGACCATTATAAAGCACACCATCTTTTACCGTAAATCTACCTCCGCCTCCGGTAAACGCTGATAGTTTATCGCATCGGCTAAATGCATTTGCGTTCATTTTTACCAGTCCGGAAGGAATGTGTGCCACCCTGATATTTGTCTCAGAAAATGCATAGTCACCAATTGTTTTCACGGAATCCGCAATATCAATCCGTGACAGTCTCCTACATCCCAAAAAAGCCTCTTTTCCAATTTTTTTGGTTCCCTGCGTAATCCGCACTGTACGTAGTTTTGTCATTCCCTGAAATGCATAATTGCCAATCGCACCAGCCGAAATCGTAAGATTTCTAAGGTAATTATTATCATTGAAGGAATTCGATCGAATCGTTCTTACGCTTGATGGTACATGGAATGAACGATTGGTCTTATGTAACGGATACTGGATTAGTTTCGTCATGCTCTTATTATACAAAACACCATCTTTTGCACAATAATTTTTGTTGCCTGCCGCCACACGGATTTCCCGCAGACTGGAGCAGTCATTAAACGCATTCGCATTGATTCCCTTTACATTTGCCGGAATATAAATCGTCTTTAAGGAAGTACAGCTTGCAAATACTTTATTTCCAATATAAAGGACATTCTCACCCATCTGAAGATTTTTAATATTAGTACCTGCAAAAGCACTGTTTCCAATAAACTGTACTTTCTTATTCAAATGAATACTTTTCAGACCACTATATTTAAAAGCCCCATCTCCAATCGCATAGACCTTATTGGTAAGATGAATTTTTTTCAGACTCTCACATCCTGCAAAAGATTTTGCTTTAATAAAAGATACCGGTTTTGGAAGTACCACACTTTTAAGATTTGTGCATCCATAAAATGTTTTTTCCGGAATATACTTCATTTTTGCCGGCAGTTTTACCTTTTTTAAACCGGTACAATCCACAAAAACACCTTTTGCAAGCTTTGTCTTTTTCCCTTTAAAGATTACGCTTGCCAGCGAATCACATTTTTCAAATGCATTTTCGTGAACTTTTGTTACGCTTGAAGAAATCGTAATCTTTTTCAGCTCATAATTTTTATAAAAGGCTCTGCTTCCAATTGAAGTAAGCTTGTTTCCAAATTTTACATTGGTAAGTTTAAAACATTTGTAAAAGGCATTACTTTGAATCTTCTTAAGAGAAGCCGGCAAATTTATCTTTTGCAATTTTACACAATTACAAAATGCACCTGTCTGTATCTTTTTCACGGATTTACCAAGCGTAACTTCCTGTAGTGACACACAATCCTGGAACATATAATAACTTATCTTGCTAAGTTTTGCCGGGAGTTTAATCTTTTTCAAATTACGGCACTTATGAAATGCCTGTCCCTCAATAACAGTCACTGAATTCGGTATCGAAATGGACTCACAAATATTTTTACTAAATGCAAATCCCGCAATCTCTGTGACTTTAAAACCACCAAGTTTTTCCGGTACCTGAATATGCCCTTTAACATTCGGCGCCTTTTCAATCACTGCTTCCTTTCCATATAAACTGTACTCATACCCATTTTCCTGATACTCTTTTGCACTTGCCGGAAGAACCGAAAAGCAAAACATCAGAAGCAGCAGGGCTGCTGCAAAACAAATTTTTTTCATAACATTTTCTCCTATCCTTTTTTATTCTACTTATATAACGATATTATAGCAGAAAATGTTGCAATTTTCCATTTTTTTTATTTTTTTTGCACTTTTGGTTTATGAAATGCCACCGAAAAAATACCAGCCAGCAAAAGTAAAGCAAATGCCATCCATAACACAAGTGTTTTTATTCCCATCCCCACAAATGTATCATAATATCCCTTCAAATAAATAACAACGATAATCAATGGCAGTACATATGTCATATACCCACGCAGCCAGAGCGGAAATTTCTTTCCTTCTCCCTGATTCACTTCATCGCAGAATGCATGCCATCCCCATCCATTTTTTCTTGTACAAAACAGCACAAATACCAAACCACCCAATGGCAGAATGTTAT
>ERZ780198.3014-NODE-3014-length-11942-cov-2.935223_pt1 | contig 11942 bp, 11 predicted proteins | sample MGYA00510979_ERZ780198 | MGnify/ENA primary metagenome ERZ780198 (study PRJEB29588, sample SAMEA2158039) | human gut metagenome | biome: human gut; feature: human-associated habitat; material: faeces | place: Denmark | collected 2008/2010 ...
GCAGCATATTGAAGAACACGATTTTAATAATTGTGCTTCCGCCGATATGATTGAGGTTTACGCTCATATGAGGTGATGTTCTATTAACAAGATAACATTGGAGGTGATAATATGGCAGAAGATGAATACAAAAGAATCTTTTCCAAAAATCTCAGAAAATACATGAGTTTAAATAACAAGACACAAGTAGACCTCATCAATGACCTTGGTTTTAATAAGTCAGCTGTTTCTACTTGGTGCAACGGAACAAGACTCCCCCGAATGGATAAGGTAGACGCTCTAGCTAAATATTTGGGAATACGCCGTTCCGATTTGATAGAGGACAAATCAGAATCGAAAATAAAACCAACAACCATTCCCGTTCTCGGTTCCGTCCCTGCCGGTATTCCAATTGAAGCAATACAGGATATTATAGATTACGAAGAAATAGATGCCGCCACTGCTGCCAAAGGTGAATACTTTGCTCTACAAGTAAAAGGCTCATCAATGGAACCACGTATTTGCGAAGGTGATATTGTAATTGTTAGGAAACAAGACGATGTAGAAAGTGGTGAAATTGCCATTGTTATGGTCAATGGTGATAATGCAACTATCAAACGATTATTAAAATACGAAGATGGAATTCGACTTATGCCAACTAATCCAGCTTACGAGCCGTTATATTTTACGAATGATGAAATATTGGAAAAGCCAGTTAAAGTAATCGGTAAGGTAATTGAAAACAGACAGAAGTATTAGAACCACCTAATGCAAAACCCAACTAAAAAAACTAGTTGGGCTTTCACTGTTATTTTTGAATACTGTAGCAAAAATTTCAAAAGCAATGCACCCCCTGTTTAACAGGAGGTAAAAAGGGGTTAACTTAGTAATTTAAGTTTTCTTTTAGTAGCTTTGTTTAATTTACCAGTTACTTTTAGATGTTTCTTCCTTTGGAACCTTTTTATTGCTTTTCTAGTTTTTGAACCCATAATACCATCTGGGGCACCACAGTTGTAACCGAGTTTATTCAATCTCCTTTGAGCCTTTTTCAATGTTTTGTTTATAACTCGTTTTTTAACAGTTACAGTTGGTGTTTCATATGGGCATACACCATTTGGATGCAAATGTGGACCATATCCGTGATGATAATGATAACTTCCTAAACCACTTACATTGTTATAGTCATGATGACCACCTGCACCATCTGTTCTTCCTGAATGAGCTGAAATTTCAGTAGGAATTAGTACTAGTGCCAAAACCATTACAAATGCAACAAATTGATTGATTTTTTTCATTATTAACCCTCCAGTTTTTTTAATATTATACTGTATACGGAAAATAATGTCAAACCAAGCACTATCGTTCTGAATGCAAGCCATTCACATGAAACACATCTAGAAGCCTATGCTCATGCACTGCAGCATATTGAAGAACACGATTTTAATAATTGTGCTTCCGCCGATATGATTGAGTATTTTTCTCACATACGCTAGTATAAACAAACTTTTATTGGGAGGTTTTACTATGGATAATGACAATAAAGAACCACAATCACTTTTTGATAATAAGGTGATATAGTAACTGAAAACAGACAAAAATACTGTAATATAAAAAAAGAGAATCTATCAACCACAATAAAATCAGACATATTACTTGATTTTATTACATATATGTTATACAATAAAGGAGCTTAAATGACAAAAGACGAATTACTGACACAATTAGCAAATTTTTTGGAAACCTACAAAGACTGTAATTATATCTTCCATAAGGAGTTTATTAAAGAACTTGTAAATATTGCAACTAGTGTTAGTTATCAAGATGTATTTTTAAGCCAACTAGTAACAATACTACGTAATGTTCGTGAGTACAAACACAGAATATACACTATCGACAGCCATGAGCATTTAAAATGGAAAAACACTTCTTTATACTCATTACACATGCAAAGTAAAAACTACAATGTTCGTTTATTAATTAGTTTTGATGATGATAAGAATCCTTTATTCTTATCTGCTTTTTATGAACGTAGTGGTAAAAAGAAAACCGGATATGAAGCTTATACGCCAACCGCAAATGCTCGTCGAAATGAAATGCTAGGGAGATGATACTATGAATAAAAATGTATGTGCAACACTAGGTGATTTATTTGACGCTTTAAAAGACAACATCAATGTAGAAGATATAATTTATGCAAAAACAACTTCACAAATTGTATCTTCACTTGTCAGAGAGCGATTCAAAAGACGAATGACACAACAAGATTTTGCTAATAAATTGTGTGTCAAACAAAGCATGATTTCACGTTGGGAAAGTGGTAATAGCAATTTTACTGTAAAAACATTATCTAAAATTGCAGCGGATTTAGATTTGGATTTATATGTTAACCTTGTTCCTCACAAGGAAATCCAATTTAAGCAAACTGAACACTACCAAAAACTGAATCCAACTCACCCCACTAGTTATAGTGGTGCTTTAATCAGTCCTGCTAAACAGCATTATATATATGCTAGCACAAACAATACACATAAAACATTTAAGGAGGTTGCAACCAAATGGTAAATTATGTAAATTCCTATTCAATTGCGTCCGATGCTGATCATGAAACCTTGGTAATTAATTTTCTCCAGCGTTTTCCAGAAGTCATGCCAGACGGTTCTATAGGGGACGATATAACAAGCAGTACACTTGGTTCATTTATTGTAGATAAGGATATCGCTATAAACTTAGCGGAATCAATACTTAAATTGATGAATGACACCGAAACAGTGACAGAGACACCTGAAGAATAATCCGCATTATTAACAAGGATGGTTTCGGCCATCCTTGTTTTGATTAAAGATTTCTTGACTACGAGTGCTCTTTATAATATAATGATTCAACAAACAATTCTTTTAATTGCGCCTATAGGGCATCAATTTGGAGATGAATCATTATGTGAGGACCTCGTAGAAATACGAGGTTCTTTACGTTTAATAAAAAAATCCCCCCCTGCGCCAACAGGAGGGAAATGGATATACCATTGCTGATATAACCTCAAAAGCAATCATATTATATCAGCTCTGGTAGTAAATTGCAAATACCAGGGTATTTTTATACCCTTTTTTAAGAAAGGGTGATTCTATGAACCAAAATGAATCTTTGAAAACAGCGTTCGGATACATACGAGTTTCTACACACATGCAGGAGGAAATTTCCCCGGAAGCACAAAAACACGAACTCCAAAAGTGGGCGAAGCAACACAATATTCTGATTACACAATGGTTTCAAGACAACGGAATTTCCGGAAAGAAAGCAGAAAACCGAACCGCCTTTCAGAATATGATTGCTCTCGCAAAAGAAAAGGATCATCCGGACTACATCCTTGCATGGAAGTTCTCTCGATTTGCCAGAAATCAGGAAGAAAGTATTGTTTACAAATCGCTCCTCCGGAAAAACAATGTGCAGGTAGTATCAATCAGTGAGCCTTTGCCGGATGGACCATTTGCACCCTTAATTGAGCGCATCATCGAGTGGATGGATGAATACTACTCGATTCGATTGTCTGGGGAAGTAAAGCGTGGCATGAAGGAAAAAGCAAAAAAGGGAGGCTACCAAAGTGCTCCACCTCTAGGGTACCGGCGTGAAAAAGGCGATACCGTTCCCGTAATATATGAACCAGAAGCAAAAATATATCGTCTTATCAAAAAGTATTTTATCCAAGACGAATACAATCCTACAACGATAGCACGTACGCTCAACGACCAAGGCTACCGCACCCGTCAGGGGAATCGTTTTGAAGCACGAGTTGTCATTTATATTTTAAGGAACCCATTTTACATCGGGAAAATCCGCTGGAACCGTTCAAGCCACGGTGGATATTACGAAAATTCACCCGAGGATGTCATTGTATCAGATGGCCAGCACGAACCACTTTGCACCAACGAAGAATGGGAGATCATATGCAAACGGATAAAAAAATACACACCCGGTTCTACCGGACGCAGACGAAGCAAAACCCTTTTACCGCATTATTTATCCGGTGGATTATTTCGGTGCCCAATCTGCGGAGCGTCCATGTGCTACCAAAGAGGTGTCAGCAAGAAATTACCCCGTGCCTATCCTTACTTTTGCTGTTGGAAGTACGCCAAAGGCATCCATTCCGAAAACGTAAATGCGAGCGCACCAAAAACAGAGGAAGCTTTGCTAAATTCCCTGCAGGAGTTTGTCGACCACGGCCACAGCGACATTACCTACACAGTGGAAAAGGTCGAAGAACCGTCCGGTAACAATGCTGCACAATATGAACAGTTGCTTGATAAACTTGCCATAAGAAAACAACGTGCAAAAGAAGCATACCTTGACGGTATCGATACCAAAGAGGAATACCGGGAAAACCGGGAACTGATAGATGCCGAAGTAAAGTCCATCAAGGAAAAACTTGCGACACTTGAAACTGCTGCCGTTATCACGACAACCGAAGAGTTCCACGTGGATATTAGAGAAATCATCTTGAAACTAAAGGACGATACGCTCAGTACGTTGGAAAAGCATACCGCACTTGCATCTATTTTAGACTATATGGAATATGATAAGGAGAAGGATGAGTATAGTTTTTATTATAAGTTTGAAGCGGAATAGTTTTTCTACAAACATAGTGAATACTATACAATACACAAGTTTCAAAATCAACGTATTTCCATTGTTTGTGGCTTTTATAACTCTCAGCTATGCGGTGGACCCGATGGAGAATTAGGCGCTGCCATGCGTTACCTTTCCCAGCGCTATTCCAACACAAACCGAAAAGTAGCCGGTGTGCTTACGGATATCGGTACCGAGGAACTCGCTCACACGGAAATGATTTGTGCCATTGTTCACCAGCTCACGAAAAACTTAAACGCAAAAGAATTGGAAGAACAGGGATTTGCCCCTTATTATATCGACCACACCATCGGCATCTGGCCACAGGCTGCATCCGGTGAGCCTTGGAGCGCAACCAGCATTCAGTCAACCGGTGACCCGCTTGCCGATATGCATGAAGATATGGCGGCAGAGCAGAAGGCTCGACTGACCTATGATAACATTCTGCGTCTTGTAAAAGACCCGGATGTCTGCGATCCGATTCGCTTCCTGCGTGAACGCGAACTGGTGCACTACCAGCGCTTTGGCGAAAGCCTTCGTCTGCTGCAGGATGATTTGAACAAGAAAAACTTCTATGCGTACAACCCGGATTTCGACAAACAGTTCTGCAAATAGATTTCTGCATTTTTTTAAAAGGGCAGTTCACATACTCGTGAGCTGCCCTTCTCTTCTTATTTTTTAGTTCGAATAGCTTTTGCCCTACACCATGCACCATAATAATTTTTACCATTATTGGTTACATACCCGCGAACTCTTAAATAATATTTCTTTTTCTTCGCCAGCCTGTTCATCGTAGTAGCAGTCAAATAAGAACTGCGGATGGATTTTGCCTTTTTGAACTTTTTGCTGGTTGCATATTGGTACTGATAAATAGCACCTTTATTCTTTCATCTTTATGCCTCCTTATATTTTTCATAAGCCACCTTAAGTCCGGATAAATCGTTTCTGTTTTTTATCGAATCCGATGAAATCGTCTTTATTCCTTTTGGACGGTACTTATCTTTATTTGTCTCCTCCGCATCACACGTGTACGATTTTTCTTTTGTGACAAGCTTACCGTTTTTTATCGCACAGGCAGTCATATCGCCCTCATATTGTGCCGGTATTTCACCCATATTCACAATACCGCTTTCGATAATCAAACCTTTTTTTCCCGGCCGGTAATAAAATTCAGTCCGTGCCGTCAACTCGTCTACCTCCCCCGCCACATATGCACCCTTTTCTTCGGAGTAAGAATAAAAACGGGCAAGATAACCATACTTTCCGGTTCCAAAATTAATTCCTAAACACGTTACAATCAGTTCCGGAATGTTGTCACCATTTACATCATAAAGAAAATAGCTGTAATCGGATACATATCCTGTTTTTCCGTTTTCGGTATAGCCCTTCACTTTCAATTTCTTACTTAGTATTTTCCGATAGGCATCCCGCCATCTATCCGCTATCGGAACCGGCGTCTGTGTCGGTTCCGGTGTCGCTGTCGGAGTCTCTGTGGCAGTTGCTTGGACTTGCTGCTCCGGAGCTGGCGTCGGTGCCGTCCGTTTTTCCTGCAACGCATTTGCCCCAAGGAAAATACCGGTTCCTATACTACCAATTGCAGCCAAACCGGCAACTGTCATCGTAACTTTTCCTGCAACAGTCTTTAAAAAACCTTTGGAAGCTTGTTTTGCAATCTTTGCTCCCTGATTCATTACCGACGCAGCCGATGGAATCACAAAGCCAGCGTTTTGTAAAAATGCCTGCTCTTCTTTGCGAAGCAGGAAAAGAAGAAGCGGAAGTGGTGCCATACTGTAGAGTTTGCAGCCTTTTTTCTCTCTTTTGTAAAAATAATACATATTTGCTACCTTATAAAAAAGAATTTATTTTATAGTTTAATAAACAGTATCACCTCTCTTTTATAGGTAGTTCAGGAAAGAATCATTATTTTTGCACACAAAAGCGCGAAAACGCAAAAAAGTAAAAGTGTAAAACGAAAACGCTATGACAGAAATGAACGTAACGGAAAGTTCTGAAAAGAAAAGCCTGAACTTTATTGAGCAGATTGTTGAAAAAGATTTAAAGGAGGGAAAAAACGGAGGAAGAATACAAACCCGATTCCCGCCTGAGCCAAACGGATATTTACACATTGGCCATGCTAAGGCTATTTGCATGGACTTCGGTATTGCCCAACGATATGGTGGAGTATGCAACTTGCGTTTTGACGATACAAATCCTACAAAAGAAGATGTAGAATATGTAGAAGCGATAAAAGAAGATATTCAGTGGTTGGGATACCAGTGGGGAAATGAATATTATGCTTCCGACTATTTCCAGCAATTATGGGACTTTGCCATCCGTCTTATCAAGGAAGGTAAAGCATATATAGACGAACAAACTTCAGAAGAAATTGCAGCCCAAAAAGGAACTCCTACACAACCAGGAGTAGAAAGTCCATACCGTAACCGACCGATAGAGGAAAGCCTTGAATTGTTCCAGAAAATGAATAACGGCGAAATAGAGGAAGGTAAAATGGTGCTCCGTGCCAAGATAGATATGGCCAATCCTAATATGCACTTCCGCGATCCTATTATCTACCGTGTAGTAAAAACTCCTCACCACCGTACGGGTGATAAATGGAAAGCATATCCTATGTACGATTTCGCACACGGACAGAGCGATTTCTTCGAAGGAGTAACTCACTCATTGTGTACGTTGGAGTTTGTTGTACACCGTCCGTTGTATGACTTGTTCGTCGATTGGGTAAAAGACGGAAAAGATCTTGACGATAACCGTCCTCACCAGTATGAGTTCAACAAGCTGAATTTGAGCTACACGCTGATGAGTAAGCGTAACTTGCTGATTCTAGTAAAAGAAGGACTGGTAAACGGCTGGGATGATCCTCGTATGCCGACTATTTGCGCATTCCGCCGCAGAGGATATTCTCCGGAATCTATCCGCAAGTTTATCGATAAGATCGGTTATACTACCTACGATGCCTTGAACGATTTCGCATTGCTGGAAAGTGCTGTTCGTGAAGACTTGAATGCACGTTCTACACGAGTATCAGCTGTTTTGAATCCGGTAAAACTGATCTTGACTAACTATCCGGAAGGAAAAGTAGAAGAAATGGAAGCCATCAATAATCCGGAAGATCCGAACTCTCCTACTCATACTATTGAGTTCAGCCGTGAATTGTGGATGGAACGTGAAGACTTTATGGAAGATGCTCCAAAGAAATTCTTCCGTATGACTCCGGGACAGGAAGTCCGTCTGAAAAATGCATATATCGTAAAATGTACCGGATGCAAGAAAGACGAAAACGGAAATATCGTAGAAGTATACGCCGAATACGATCCGAACACCAAGAGCGGAATGCCAGAAGCTAACCGTAAAGTGAAAGGTACACTGCACTGGGTAAGCTGCAATCATTGCCTGAAAGCAGAAGTACGCTTGTACGACCGCTTGTGGAAAGTAGAAAATCCTCGTGATGAAATGGCTGCTATCCGCGAAGCCAAGAACTGTTCAGCGTTGGAAGCTATGCAGGAAATGATAAATCCAGACTCGCTGAAAGTTTTGAAGGAATGTTATGTAGAAAAGTTCCTTGCAGATGCAAAACCGCTTGACTACTTGCAGTTCCAGCGTATCGGATACTTTAATGTCGACAAAGATTCTACTCCTGAACACTTGGTATTTAACCGTACCGTATCACTTAAAGATACCTGGAGTAAGATCAACAAATAAAATATAGACATATTCATAAAACCAGAAACACAGATTATGCAAAGCACTACGTAGAAGGGCGTATTTTTCTGACAAAATACATTCCTCCTGACTACGGAACAATTTGCATAATCTGCGTTTTTTATTTTACCTTTTAAATAAATAACAACCATGAAAGATGACTTGTCTTCTATTTTCCACAAACCAGAATTTAAAGAACTTCTGGCTAAATATGCAGATATGCTGGACAATCATACCAGTGTTTATTTTGAAGCCGACGAAATCACCCTATTGGCAGAATTCTATGCAAGCATGGGAAATATAAAGGCTTCGGAAGAAGTAGTGGACTATGGGCTGTCACTTCATCCCGATAATTTAGATATACTGATATTTAAATGTCATAATCTTATAGCAAAAGGTAATACCAACGATGCTCAATGCATATTAAATACTATAACTGACCAAAACGACTACGAAGTCAGGTTGCTACAGGCTGAACTTTATCTGGCACAAAAGCGTACTCAAGAAGCTGATGCACTGCTAGATCAGCTTTACCAAGACGAAAAAGACATAGACACAATGCTCGACATTGCACATGTGTATATGGACGACCACCAGAAGAAAAAAGCCCATTACTGGCTGGAAAAGGCATACAGCGAAGCTCCGGAAAACATTGGAGTATTGGAGGAGATGGCTTCATACCACTTCAGTTTCGGCAATCCGGAAGAAGCCGTGAAACTATATAACCAGCTACTTGACGAAGCTCCCTATACACTCGATTTCTGGCACAATCTGATACGTTGCTATATCCGTATGTACCAATCAGAAAAAGCGATGGAAGCAATAGATTTTGCTATGGCCATAGATGACACAAATCTGATAACCTGGGAACTGAAAAGCAATTGTCTTTTGTTGGAAAACGAAATAGACCAGGCACTTGAATGTCTGTTTTATATAGAAAAACATACTACCGAAAAGCCATATATTCAAAATATCATCATGTCAATATACTTTATCGTACAAGATTATCAGAAAGTATTGGAGTATTCTGACAAGATAATAGCCAGCGGCAAACTTCCTTATTTTGAAATGGCGTCCTTGTATCATAAAAGAGGAATTTCTCATTTACGACTCGAAAATCAATCTGCCTGCAAGGAAGATGTAGAACAAGGTCTGGCTTACGACAATCACAGCAGTGAATTATATCTACTGAAAGGTGAATTGCATCTGGATGAAAAAAAGCTAGAAGATGCACAAACAGCCTTTCACTATGGTGAATTGTTTGCCGAGGACGAAGCAGAAGCGGCAGCTTATATAGGTACAGCCTATTTCCATAATGAATATTGGGAACAGGCATTGGAGTATCTGAGAAAAGAAGAAGAATTAAATCCAGATACCATGCACAGTAACTATTATCTGATAGCATACTGTTATTATCGTATGAAAGAAGAAAAACTGACTTTTACCTATCTTGTACGAGGAGCCGTCTTTTCTTCCAGTTCATTGAAAAAAGAAGAACCAGTATTATCTCCTTTCGAAACCGACGAACATTTCTACGAGCTGGCAAAAGACATTTTTCTGAAAATAAAAAGTGGAGAAATCAATCCAATGGAATACCTCAACGAATAAAGCAATAATAAAATTGAAAGTAAAAGTAAAGTTTTTCTGATAAATATTTGGATTTTACATTTAAACAGTTTACATTTGCCATATACAAATAAAAGAAATATTTATGAACAATAATCTAACTATTCGCCATCATCATTCTCCTGACGTTAACATGCGGTAGGCTGAGGTGTCGTATAGCTACAAAAATATCAAAGGCTTGCCGTTTCGGTAAGCCTTTTTTTGTTTGATAACTTAAAACTTTACAGAATATGCTTAGAATTGCCGTACAATCAAAAGGCCGTTTATTTGAAGACACAATGGCCTTATTTGCAGAAGCAGACATCAAACTTTCTACGTCCAAACGCACGTTGCTCACACAATCGTCCAACTTTCCGATAGAGGTCTTGTTCCTGCGTGACGATGATATTCCACAAAGTGTAGCAAGCGGAGTGGCCGATTTAGGTATTGTAGGAGAAAATGAATTTGTAGAACGTAAGGAAAAAGCTGATATCATTTACCGACTGGGATTCAGTAAATGCAGGTTGTCGCTGGCAGTCCATAAAGAAGAAGAATATAACGGACCATCATGGTTCAACGGGAAGAAAATTGCCACATCATATCCCGGCATTCTACAAACTTATCTCGACAAACAAGGGATAAATGCAGATATTCATGTAATTACCGGATCTGTAGAAATAGCTCCCGGAATAGGCCTTTCAGATGCCATATTTGATATTGTAAGTTCCGGATCCACTTTGATAAGTAACAACCTGAAAGAAGTGGAAATTGTTATGAAAAGTGAAGCATTGCTTATCGGTAACCCCAATCTGACACCAGAAAAGAAAGAAATTCTGGAAGAGCTCTTGTTCCGTATTGAGGCAGTAAAAGCAGCAGAAGACAAGAAATATGTGCTGATGAATGCACCAACCGATAAAGTAAAAGATATAATCGAAGTCCTTCCTGGAGTAAAAAGTCCTACCATCATGCCACTTGCAACCGAAGGATGGAGCAGTGTACATACGGTAATAGATCAGAAATGTTTTTGGGAAATTATCGGAAAACTGAAAGCGCTGGGAGCACAAGGCATTTTGGTTCTCCCCATTGAGAAAATGATTTTATAATTGAAGTATCACAGAAAACCAACAACACCATGAATATCATACGTTATCCGGAACGTCTGGAATGGAATTTCCTGCTGAAACGATCTGCCCTACAGACAGAATCTCTTCGTGAAACAGTTTGTGAAATACTGGAAAAAGTACGGACACAAGGCGACCGTGCAGTAATCGGTTATGAAGAGCAGTTCGATAAAGTAAAATTAAACTCACTGGAAGTGACAGAAAAAGAATTCGAAGAAGCTGAAAAAGAAGTAGATATTAAACTTAAAGCAGCCATCATGCTGGCATTAAATAATATACAGACATTTCACTCTTCACAAAAGTTTGCAAGCAAAAAAATAGAAACACTTCCAGGAGTAACCTGTTGGCAGAAAGCCGTTGCCATAGAAAAAGTAGGACTCTACGTACCAGGAGGCACGGCTCCCTTATTTTCAACAGTACTGATGCTTGCCGCTCCGGCACAAATAGCCGGCTGCAAGGAAATCATTTTGTGTACCCCTCCCAACCGTGAAGGAAAAATCCATCCTGCAATTCTATATGCAGCACGGGTAGCAGGAGTAAAAAGAGTATTCAAGGCCGGTGGTGTACAAGCTATCGGAGCAATGGCATACGGAACCAGCAGTATTCCAAAAGTATATAAAATATTCGGCCCCGGAAACCAATATGTTACAGTAGCCAAACAGCAAGTTGCTTTACGTGATGTTGCGATAGATATGCCTGCAGGTCCTTCGGAAGTAGCCGTTCTTGCTGATGAAACAGCCAACCCGACATTCGTTGCTTCCGACCTTCTTTCTCAAGCAGAACACGGTGCAGACAGTCAGGCTATACTTATTACAACATCCGAAACTCTGATTGACAAAGTAGCAGAAGAAGTCGATCGTCAGTTATCTGAATTACCTCGTAAATCTCTCGCGGAGA
>ERZ780198.3015-NODE-3015-length-11940-cov-2.877829_pt1 | contig 11940 bp, 6 predicted proteins | sample MGYA00510979_ERZ780198 | MGnify/ENA primary metagenome ERZ780198 (study PRJEB29588, sample SAMEA2158039) | human gut metagenome | biome: human gut; feature: human-associated habitat; material: faeces | place: Denmark | collected 2008/2010 ...
GCTGCACACCGGACGCAGCAGAAACGACCAGGTGGCGCTTGATATAAGAATGTATATGGCAAACGAATGTGAGGAGATAGGCGGACTTATTTTAAAGCTTATCGCCGCAATAGCAGACAAGGCAAAGGTAAACGTAAACACAATAATGCCCGGCTATACCCATTTGCAGCGCGCGCAGCCCATAACCTTCGCCCACCACATTTTAACCTATGCGTTTATGCTAAAGCGCGATTTTGAAAGAATTGCCGACGCTAAGAAAAGAATGTTAAGTCAGTGCCCGATAGGCTCCTGCGCGCTTGCCGGCACTACATACGATACCGACCGTTATTTTGAAGCCGAGCATTTGGGCTTTACGGGTATTTCGCTTAACAGTATAGACGGCGTGTCCGACAGGGATTTTTGTCTTGAGCTTTTAAGCGCGTTTTCAATACTTATGATGCACCTTTCCCGTTTTTCCGAGGAAGTCATTATCTGGAACTCCAATGAATACCAGTTTGTGGAAATCGATGATGCATACAGCACAGGAAGCAGTATCATGCCGCAGAAGAAAAACCCGGATATCGCAGAGTTAGTGCGCGGTAAAACAGGACGTGTCTACGGTGCATTGATGTCACTGCTCACAACCATGAAGGGAATCCCGCTTGCATACAATAAAGATATGCAGGAGGACAAAGAGCTTTCTTTTGATGCAATGGATACGGTAAAAGGCTGTGTCGCTTTGTTCAACGGCATGCTTGCCACCATGCGCTTTAACAAAGACAGAATGCGCCAGTCCGCAAATCATGGATTTACGAATGCCACAGATGCGGCTGATTACCTGGTAAACCACGGTGTTCCATTCCGTGATGCACATGGCATTGTCGGACGTATCGTGCTTTACTGCCTCGATAAAAAGATCCCGATCGATGATATGAGTTTAGAGGAATTAAAAGCGATCAGTCCGGTATTCGAGGAGGATATTTATGATGCGATCTCTATGGAAACATGCGTCAATAAACGTCTGACAGTCGGTGCTCCGGGCAAAGAGGCAATGGAGAAAGTCATTGAAAAAGAGCGTGAATATCTGAGTAAGGAATGGATGTAATACTTTTACACACTGACGTGATATTGTGACAAATGCACAAGTTTTCGCCAAAAATACAGGAAACTTTGACAAAATAAGCATTGCTTTTTTCCGGGAAATAGCATAATATATTTACTATGAAAGACACATGTTTGCGACAGACGGACAAACAGAGAATAAGGGACGAGGAGATTAGAGCAAAATGAGCGAAAAGTTAAAAGTTGGTATTCTTGGCGGAACAGGTATGGTAGGACAGAGATTTATCTCTCTTTTAGAGAATCACCCATGGTTTGAGGTGACAACCATTGCAGCAAGTCCTAGAAGTGCCGGAAAGACCTATGAACAGGCGGTTGGTGACCGTTGGAAAATGGATACTCCAATGCCGGAGGCAGTGAAAAACATCGTTGTCATGAATGTCAATGAGGTAGAGAAAGTAGCAGCAGAAGTCGATTTCGTATTCTCCGCAGTAGATATGACCAAAGAAGAGATCAAAAAGATCGAGGAAGATTATGCTAAGACAGAGACACCTGTTGTTTCCAATAACAGCGCACACCGCTGGACACCGGATGTTCCTATGGTAGTGCCGGAAGTAAACCCGGAACATATGGAAGTTATCAAATACCAGAAAGAGCGTCTTGGCACCAAACGCGGTTTCGTTGCCGTAAAACCAAACTGCTCCATCCAGAGCTATGCACCGGTACTTACTGCATGGAAAGAGTTTGAACCGTATGAAGTAGTTGCCACAACCTATCAGGCAATTTCCGGAGCTGGTAAGACATTTAAAGACTGGCCTGAGATGGTAGGAAACATCATTCCTTATATCGGTGGAGAGGAAGAAAAATCTGAGAAAGAGCCGCTTCGTATCTGGGGTCATGTGGATGCAGAGAAAAAAGCGATCGTTCCTGCAGAATCACCGGTGATCACCTGCCAGTGTATCCGTGTTCCGGTATTAAACGGACATACAGCAGCAGTATTTGTAAAATTTAAGAAAAACCCGACAAAAGAGCAGCTGATCGAGGCTTTGAAGAACTTCAGCGGTGTTCCGCAGGAGTTAGGTCTTCCGAGCGCACCAAAGCAGTTTATCCAGTACTTAGAAGAAGACAACAGACCACAGGTTTCCTTAGATGTTAACTATGAAAACGGAATGGGTATCTCTGTCGGCAGATTAAGAGAGGATACCGTATACGACTGGAAGTTTGTCGGACTTTCCCACAATACAGTCCGCGGTGCAGCAGGCGGTGCAGTACTTTGCGCAGAACTGTTGAAAGCACAGGGATATATCACAAAGAAATTATAAAAATAGGAAATAACAAAAAGCGCCATCGGATCAGGACGTCCGGTGGCGTTTTATATTGCCTAAAAAGTTAAAAAATGATATAATTTCTCCTATGTGAAATACAAACGGGAGGGCGGAAACATGGTTGTAAAAACGGCTGTTTTAAAGGAATTAGAAACACTGTATGCAAAGTCCGGCAATCAGTTATGCGTTTTATATGGCAGGCCGGATCTGGAAAAAGAATTGTTGTTGAAGACTTTCCTGCAGAACAAAAAAGCCTTTTATTATCGTGCACGGTATGCGTCACCGGAGTCTCAAAAACAGATGATGGCGGAAGCGTTAGAGGAAAAACTGCAGGTCAGGCTGCAAAAATATGATTATGAGGAATATTTTAACCGGATCAAAAGCGGCGGACCGGAAAAGCTTATCTTAGTGATCGATGAGTTCTCTTATATTGCCAAAAAAGATACGGATTTTATCAATGCTGTTTTAAAATTAAAGGCAAAAAAATTGTATCCGGGGCCGGTCATGATCCTGCTGTGCAGCTCTGTTGTATCGTGGGTTGAGAAGGAAATGGAAAATTGTATCGGCACAGATGCAGTGAAAAAGATCGATCAGACGATCAAGCTTTCCAATCTGAATTTTCTGGAAGTTGTGCGTGTACTTCCGGATTATCCGGTCAGCGAATGTATCCGGGTTTACGGCGTGATCGGCGGGGTTACCGGTTATATCAATCACTGGAACCCGAAGGTAGATTTAAAGACCAACATCTGCAGGCAGATTTTATCAAGAAACGGCTATATGTATAATAAGGCAGAAAATATTATCGGTGCAAGCCTGCGGGAATTGTCCGTGTATGATACAATCTTAGCTTGTATTGCGGGCGGGTGTGACAAATTAAACGACCTGTACTTAAAGACAGGATTTTCGCGTGCAAAGATCAGCGTCTATATGAAAAATCTTGCCGCTTCCGACATTATCGAAAAGGCAGTATCGTTTGAGACCGGCGGATGGGAGAATGCCAAAAAGGGAGTTTACCGGATCCGGGATAACTATGTCAATTTCTGGTTCCGCTTTATTTATCCGCATTTGTCAGCTCTCTACATGATGTCTGCGGAAGAGTTTTATGATACTTACATCGAACCGGGATTAAATACCTACTTAAACCGTTACTTTGTGGGTGTCTGCATGGAATATCTGTGGCTTTTAAATCTTACAGGAAAATTGCCGCTTCATATTAAAAAAATGGGAACATGGATCGGCAAGACAGGAAATATTGATATCATTGCCCAGAATGAAGTGCGGGAAAATCTGGTCGGTTTGTGCAACTGGGAAAAACCGCAGGTCACAATGGAGATGTGTGAAGAATTGTTTGCAAATATGAAAAAAGCAAAGATCAGTGCGAATTATTATTTCCTGTTTTCGGCGAGCACATTTGAACAGGCAGTTGTTGAAATGGCAGAACAGGATAAGCGTTTTGTTCTGATCGATATGAGTGAATTATAAAACAGAAACGGAGAAATACTTTAGTGGCAAAGTCTTTGATAATAACGGAGAAACCAAGTGTAGCGCAGGAATTTGCAAGGATTCTCGGCGTGAGCGGACGAAATGACGGATATATTGAAAATGACAAATATGTCATTACATGGTGTGTCGGCCATTTGGTGGAGATGGTCTATCCGGAAGAATACGATGAAAAATACAAAAGATGGAGGTTGGAAGATTTACCGTTTCTGCCGGAAGAATATAAATACAATGTAATACCAAATGTCAGCAAACAGTATGATACGGTGCATCGGATGCTTTTCAGAGAGGACATAGAAACTGTCTACTGGGCAGGCGATGCCGGAAAAGAAGGACAGACGATTGAGGAAAATATCAGACGCTTTGGCGGGGTCAGACCGGGGATGAAAGAGCTCCGCGTCTGGATCGATTCACAGACGGAAGAGGAGATTCTGCGCGGAATCCGTGAGGCAAAGCCAATGGCAGAGTATGATAATCTGGCAAAATCCGGTATTATGCGCACAATTGAAGATTATGCAATGGGAATCAATTTCTCCAGGGCGATGTCGGTAAAGTACGGGAAACTATTGAATGATGCTGCGGCGACTAAAAGTTATACGGCGATCGCGGTGGGACGAGTCATGACCTGTGTACTTGGAATGGTCGTGATCCGTGAGCGGGAGATCCGCAACTTTGCGGAGACGCCGTTTTACCGTGTGGTGGGAGGATTCCTGCCGGAAGGCGCGGAAACGGAGGAGACAGTAACCGCAGAGTGGAAGGCGGTAAATGGTTCTAAATATTTTGAATCGCCCCTTTTGTATAAGGAAAATGGTTTTAAAAAGCGCGAAAGCGCGGAAAATCTGATCGGTGAACTTGACGGAAAACAGGCGGTCGTAAAATCCTTAGAGCGCGGCACATCCAGAAAGAAAGCACCGTTATTATTTAACCTTGCAGAGTTACAGGCAGAGTGTTCGAAACGATATAAGATCAGCCCGGATGAGACGTTACAGGTGGCACAGGACTTATATGAGAAAAAACTGACGACTTATCCGAGAACGGATGCGAGAGTGCTCTCGACGGCAGTTGCAAAGGAGATCGGGAAGAACTTAAATCGTTTAAAAACCTATGAGCCGACGAAAACTTATACGGAGCGTATTTTAAAAGAGGGTACTTACCGGAATATTGCACGTACACAGTATACTGACGATTCAAAGATCACCGATCACTATGCGATTATTCCGACCGGACAGCTCACGGAACTTGGTTCGTTAAGCGATTTACAGAGAAGAGTGTTTGACCTGGTCGTGCGCCGCTTCTTAAGTATCTTTTATCCGGCGGCTGAGTATGAAACGATCAAACTGGTGGTACAGGTGGGGGTAGAACAGCTTTTTGCATCTGCAAAGGTGTTAAAAAATCCGGGATTTCTTGAAATCATGGGAAGACCGGGAAATGATGAAAATAAGGAAGAAGAAAGTGCGGGACTCTTAAAACTGGCAGGGCAGTTAAAGACCGGTGATCCCCTGAAGGTGGACGGTTATGAGATCAAAGAGGGAAAGACCGCACCGCCGAAACGCTATACCTCCGGTTCGATGGTGCTTGCGATGGAAAATGCCGGACAGCTTATTGAGGAGGAAGAATTAAGGGAACAGATCAAAGGCTCCGGAATCGGAACTTCTGCGACGAGAGCTGAGATCATCCGCAAACTGGTGCGTATCGGGTATCTGAATCTGAACAAAAAGACGCAGGTGCTAAGCCCGGAAGCGATCGGAGAGATGGTGTTTGAGGTGGTGAGCATGACCGTGCCGGCACTCTTAAATCCGAAGATGACGGCTTCCTGGGAAAAGGGACTCGACGGTATCACGCGTGGAACAGTCATCATGGAAGATTATCGCAGTAAACTGGAAGATTTTATCCGCAAAGAAACGGTTTCCATGATCGAACATGACCTGACCGGCAATCTTGCGGCGAGGATTCATCCGTTTGTCGGAAAAGGCGGAAGAGGGCTTGCCGCAAAGAAAAAAATAGAGGCAGTCTGTCCGGTCTGCGGCGGGGATATGGAAACGACACCATTCGGTTATGGATGCAGTAATTATAAAAAAGATGGAAGCGGATGCAAGTTTGCCATCGGAACCATAGCAGGAAGAGACTTAGAGGAAGACGAAGTGGCGGAGCTTCTGACCAAAGGGCACACAGAGGTATTGTCCGGCTTTATCTCAAAGTCCAGAAAACGCTTTTCTGCTGCACTGGTACTTGAAAAAGATGAGAATGGAAAAGCATCAGTCAATTTTGACTTTTCCAAAAATGAACCTGAAATATTAGAAGGGGTGAAATGTCCGGTCTGCGGTTCTGATATGGAAATCACTTCTTTTGGTTACAGTTGTGTGAAACACCGTGAAGATCCGGAAAGCTGTTATTTCTACATTGGAAAAATCGCGGGAAAATCCCTTAGTGTGGATGACCTGACTGATCTGCTGCAAAAAGGAGAGACGGAGGTCTTAAAAGGGTTTACCGCAAAAAATAAAAAGAAGTTTTCGGCGGCATTGCTTTTGAAAACAGGAGAGGATGGCAGAAAAACAGTCGAATTTGATTTTTCAAAGAATGAGGCAGAGATATTAGAAGATGTAGTCTGCCCGATGTGCGGCGGACAGATCCAGAAAACATCATTTGGTTATGGCTGTATGAATTACGACCAGCAAAATCCGCAGAGCTGCCGCTTTGCCATCGGTACACTTGCGGGACGTGATCTGACCGAAACACAGGTGAAAGCACTTCTGACCGACGGCAGAACGGAGACAATCCGCGGTTTTAAGTCAAAGACCGGGAAAAAATTTGATGCCTGTGTGGCGTTAGAGACGGATGAAACCGGTCGGAAGTATTTAAAATTTGACTTTGATCATGTGGAGGCAAAAAAGATAAAAGATGTTTCCTGTCCGCTCTGCGGCGGTGACATTGTGCAGACACCGTTCGGGTATGGCTGTGCAAATTATAAAAAAGATGATCCGGAAAGCTGTCGTTTTTCGGTTGGACAGATCGCAGGAGTAAAATTAAAAGAAGCACAGGTCAAAGAACTTTTAACCAATGGAAAGACCGGTGTGATCGAAGGATTTATCGCAAAGACCGGAATGAAATTTGATGCTCCGTTAAAACTGACCAAAGAGGGGCAGATCACCTTTGATTTTCCGGAGAAACCAAAACCTGTCGAGACAACAGTAAAATGTCCGAGGTGTGGGGAACTCTTAAAGAAAAGCCAATGGTACTATGAGTGTGACTGCGGTTTTAAGGTAGGGCATACGGTTGCGAAAGTGCCGCTTTCGGAAGCAATCATAAAAGAACTGTTGGAAACCGGAAAGACAAAGGAAAAAGTGACTGGATTTAACTCGAAAGCAGGGAATGTGTTTGATTCCTGCCTAAAATATGAGGATGAGCGGATCAGTTTTGATTTTGACAATCCGGGAAGCCTGTCTCTGCAAAAACAGGAGTCAGAGAAACAATCAGAAGTGCAGATGGCTGTGCAGGAAAATGAGACTGAAAAACAGCAGCCACAGCAGGCAGAACAGACACCGGATGGTGCGGATGATTTCTATGCCACTATGGCGGATGAGGCTGCAGCATTTCAGGAACAGGAAGAAGCAGAATGGATCGCTGGAAGTAATTTTTTAGATGAATTTATGCCATAAGAAATCTCCGGCAGACAGAAATTCTTGTCTGTCCGGAGATTTTTTTGCAGTGTTCGAATATTATTTTGACAGATCTGTGAAAACGTTTTACAATAGAACCAGTATGCAAACAGAAATGCCAGGATCACACTGGATTCATATCCATGTGACAGAGACATTCTGGGATGGAGGAAAAGATGGAAAACGCAAAAATCAGCAATTTATATGATTTAGATGAAACAATCGCAAAAGAATATTTAGAACAGTTTACATATCCATGGGAGGCTTTAAAAGGGATCAGTGAGTTCATAAAAAAACTTGGACCAACATTAGATCCGGAAAAGTTTGAAAAAAGAGGCGAGGATATCTGGGTTGCAAAGAGTGCAAAAGTGGCACCGACAGCATGTTTAAACGGTCCGCTGATCATTGATGAGGATGCAGAAATCCGTCATTGCGCATTTGTCCGCGGCAGTGCGATCGTAGGAAAGGGTTCTGTTGTCGGCAATTCCACAGAACTGAAAAATGATATTATTTTCAATTCCGTTCAGGTGCCGCATTATAATTATGTTGGCGATTCCATTCTTGGCTATAAATCGCATATGGGTGCAGGTTCGATCACGTCAAATGTGAAATCCGACAAGACACTGGTTGTGGTAAAAGACGGTGATGAGAAGATCGAGACTGGATTGAAAAAATTCGGTGCCATGCTTGGGGATTTTGTGGAGATTGGATGTAACTCTGTATTAAATCCTGGAACGGTGATCGGCAGACATACAAATGTATATCCGCTTTCAAGTGTCAGGGGAGTGATCCCGGCAAACTCAATTTTTAAGAAACCGGGCGAGGTTGTACAGAAAAAAGAAGCATGATATTCTTAAACTTAAGATCCGGACAGGTCGGATAAGTTATGGCAGAAAATATTGATTATATTTTAAGTACAGGGAGATAAAATATATGGAAGAAGAAAAGAAATATATTTATAATGATAAAGCGGAACGGATCAAAAAGATGAACCGGTTCTATATAGGTGCAACCATATTTCTTGGAATATTGTTTTTACTGTATCTGTGGCTCCGCATGGCAAATCAGAATCTGGTAAATGCAACAGTATATGGGAATACTGTATTAATAATAGGCGCATCAGTTTTGAACACGATTATTTATCATAAAGATCATGCAACAGCAAAATTAAAAGTGATTGCTACGCTTGAGATGGGATTAGAGTATCTGTTAGTCGGAGTACAGACAGATGCACATTTTATTACGTATGTACTGATCGTTTTAGTTGCGTTACAGATTCCGTACTATGATGAAGGTGGATTAAAAAGAACCTGTGTGGGAGTGAGTATTCTCTACGTGATCGTTACGATTGTTCAGGGAATAAAGGGTATTACTGTATTGAACGTGGATACAATATGTTCTGTGGTCGGCGTGCTTGGCGTTTTATTTATGGTTTCAAGAATTGGAAAGATCACATTATTGTTTAACGCAGATGCACTTGGATCCATAGATGAGGAACACAAAAAGCAGAATGAAATTTTACAGGGAGTGCTTGAGATTTCCAAAACTGTTCAGGAAGAATCAGTTAAGAGCAGCAGCCTGATCGGAAAACTGGTCGAGACGACCAATTCTGTAACTGGCAGTATGCAGGAGATTACAACGGCTTCCGGAATGAATGCAAACAGCATCGAAGAACAGAATACCATGACTGCAACGATCCAGGATGCGATCGAGGAAACAAGTGAGCGATCAAAACAGATGGTGGATATCGCAATGAATTCAAATGACAGCATTCAGGAAAATATGCGTGTGATGGATGAGTTGAAAGATCAGGCAGAGCAGATCACAAATACAAATCATGATGTTACTGAGGCAATGACCAAACTTCAGGATAAGACAAAAGAAGTAGAAGAGATTGCAGGTATGATCTTAAATATTTCAAGCCAGACAAACCTGCTGGCGTTAAATGCATCTATTGAGAGTGCACGTGCCGGAGAAGCCGGAAGAGGTTTTGCGGTTGTAGCAGAGCAGATCAGACAGCTTGCGGAACAGACAAAAAATTCGACGGAAGAGATCACGAGAATTACAAACGAACTGAATGCAAATGCAAATGATGTGGTTGTATCAGTAGAAGGTTCTGTACAGGCAACGGAAGATCAGAAAGAAAAGATTCTTGCTGCGTCAGAAACATTTAATCTGCTTAATAAAAATATAGGTGAGCTGGTTGCCCATATTGAAGAGGTCAATAAAAAGGTAAGCGGACTTTCAGATTCCAACAATAAGATTGTGGTAAACTGCTCGCAGCTTTCGGCAGCGACTGAGGAAGTTACGGCGAGTGCAGAACAGGTACATACACTCAGTGAAGAAAACCTTGATGTTGCAAAACAGGTTCAGAATGCGGTAGAGAAAATTCACAGTACGGCAGATGATATAAAAAAGTTTTTGCACTGACAGAAAGGAGTGCATAATTATATGAAAAATAAAGTGTGGTTGTTTACAGCCGCACTTTTGCTTTTTACAGCAGGGTGTGGTGAGCCAGATATGGCACAAAATAAAATAAACAGCAATGAGCAGAAAACAGCAGGAATTTCAGATACAGATGAAACAGAATCCGAAATAGACAGCAGTGCGTCTGAAAAAATGGAAGCAGCCGAAGAAAAATATATCTGGAAAGAGATCACGCTGCAGTTCCCGGAGAGCTGGGAAGATAAGTATGTAATTTTAGAAGATGATACCGGTTTTTCTGTTTTTCAGAAAAAATCCTATGAGAAAGAAAGTGGGACGGGGTTTCTTTTTGGAATTACCAAAGACACGGAATGGTATCCGGATGCTGCCGGTGTAAGTATTTTAGGATATACCGATGATGGAGTGTTATATGAGGTTGTGAGGCCTACGGATGTGAGCTGCGATGTGGAAAATGAGGATACTTTATATGAATATCAAGGGATGATGCAGCAGTCAGATACGGTAGTACAGAATGCGGTCATTGATACACAGAACCTGCACAAAGATGCTGACCAGTATATCATTCCGGTCAGTATGACACAGACAATTTCGGCAGACAGTCTTATCAATATGTCGGACAATGATTTATGGTTAGCACGCAATGAAATCTATGCAAGACATGGACGGGGTTTTACCAATGAATATCTGCAGAGTTATTTTAATGCATGTTCCTGGTATGAAAAAACGGCGGAGACAGATGCATTTGACGAGTCTGTGTTAAGCCAGACAGAGAAAGATAATCTGAAAGTGATACAGGAAGCAGAAAAAACATATGCAGACGAACATCCATATCCGAAAGAGTATAAAACAGGACAGAAAGTTATGGAAGATATTGATGGAGACGGCAGGGAAGAAGAAATACGTTATGATGTGAAAGAGAGTGGCGATTATGCAGGGTATTCCTGTATCCTTACCGTGAATGGAACTTCATATGAACTGTGCGAATATGCGGCGATGGTGACACCGGAAACAGATTGCTTTTATGTCACTGATATTAATGCTTATGATGATTCGTTAGAGATTGCTGTCTTAGATGATGGACCGAGTGGTGATTATGTGACATATTTTTACCGGTATGATGGAAACACACTCGAATTTGCCGGAGAAGTTACTGGTTTTCCTTTTAAAGAAAAAAATGGCGGTATCAACGGCTTTACCGGACAAAGCGGAATCTATGGAACAATTCGTACAGATATTCTTGAGACAGCATACTTAAATGGCTACTGGTGGTATGACAGTGATGCGGGGAAACTGGAATATATTGATGGCGGTATGCATCAATACAAGTATTTCACACCGCACAGATTATATGTGGATCTTCCGTTGTGGAAAGCTATGGATCAGAATTCGGAACAGGTAACGGTTTCGTCCGGGCAGGATGTGTTCTTTATCAGCTCTGATGCAAAGGAATGGATCTATGTGCGTGCAAAAGACGGAACAGAAGGGTACATCCATGTGGATGGTGAAAATGTCAGCAACGTCGGCAGACCCGGCACGGAAGTTTTTTCAGAATTGAATTATTTTGATTAGTGTATAAAAACAAATACACGGAATAAAGATAATTTTTTTCGATTAGGACTTGTAGATTTCAACAAAATGTGCGAAAATAGGTAAGGTATGTTAAATGTATAACAAAGTCTGATACATACAGTTCTATTAAGTGAAAGGAGTCTTAAAATGATTTACACTAAGGAAGTCGAAAACATGTGTCCTGTAGCAAAGGGCGCAAAACATGAACCAGCTCCAATTCCGGAAGAAGGCAAATGGGTTCATTCTAAAAAAATTGAAGATATTTCAGGTTTTACACACGGTGTTGGCTGGTGTGCTCCTCAGCAGGGTGCCTGCAAGCTTTCATTAAATGTAAAAAATGGTGTAATCGAAGAAGCTTTAGTTGAGACAATCGGATGCTCTGGTATGACACATTCCGCAGCTATGGC
>ERZ780198.3017-NODE-3017-length-11936-cov-2.634543_pt1 | contig 11936 bp, 10 predicted proteins | sample MGYA00510979_ERZ780198 | MGnify/ENA primary metagenome ERZ780198 (study PRJEB29588, sample SAMEA2158039) | human gut metagenome | biome: human gut; feature: human-associated habitat; material: faeces | place: Denmark | collected 2008/2010 ...
AAATGATCATCAGATCTCCGGGTGTGTTTTCAAACACATGTACAACAATAGGAATCAGGATGCCAAAGGTTCCCCAGGAAGTTCCTGCGCAGACAGACATAAATGTACACAGCAGACAGACAATCGGAAGGAACAGACCTGGTGTGATAATCTTCATTCCGTAATAAATCATGACCGGAACCGTACCGGCTGCCATCCATGTAGCTACCAGCGTTCCTACCGCAAGAAGAATCAACATCGCAACGATCATAGATGAAATCGTATCTTTAATACTCTTTTGAATTTCATCATAGCTAATGCCGAATCCCCAAGCCATCACTGCCAGAATCACGCCGCCTCCGGCCAAAACGATTCTGTTATTTACTTTTAATACTAATAATCCTAAAATAATTACTGCGATTCCCATAGCGAGCATCAAGAATGCCTGCCACGGCTTTACTATTTTTTTCTGAATATCGGAACTCATTTCTTCCTCCTGTACATTATTAGCAAATTGCGCGCGTTTGCCTTTCATTTAAACTACACATTCTTATTTAGCAAAACTCATGCCACAATGTTTTCCTTAATTTGTTTGATTTTATGGGATGAAAAAATTCTTTTGGGATGTTTTCTCTGTTTCTTTGATTTTACTATTGATTTTTCAACCTATTAATGATATATTTATATGGATATATTTGTTGGTTATTTTATTTACTTCGTATTTATGGGATTTTATTGGGATGAAAAGACTGCTATTAGCAACAAAGGATCGGAACTCGAACGATCAGTACATGCATGAATTGTATTCCGTTTTTGCGGGATTTTTAGAATTTGATACCTACTGTTGGGAAATCGAGCAGGAACGACAGCTGCCGCGTGAAATTACGCCCCCTGATATTCTACTTATGGGAAGCCCCTACAGTTTGCCGGATGTCCGCGCATTTATCCAGCCAAGTACCGAGGTTATCCTGATTTCTTTTACCTTTGAAAAAGAGGTCATCGATAGACTGCGCTCTCTCCCCTCCGGAACAGAAACTGTTACTTGCTTCAAATACAATTCTGAAGCACATCAAGCAGCCTTCGTTCTTCATGAACTGGGACTGCAAAACTTAAACCTCTACGTCAACTATCCGAATAACAAAAATATGATCGGTAAAAAAATGGATGTAGCACTTATCAGTGAAAAACGCGAAAATGTTCCGGATGATATTCACACAATCATAGATTTAGGGCCCATGCACCTCTCTTTAAACACACTCCTTGACATTTCCATGGCAGCCGATATTATGAACGATGAGCAATTAATGCATAAGATCATGCAATATTGCCAAAAACTCAGCCTTCCGAAGAATCATACTTCCTTTTTCTTCAATAGCTCGTCCATGGCTTCCCTTTCGCTAAAAGCTGTCACGGACTGTATCGACTATGGAATGATCATTATCGATCAGGAAAAGCAAATCATTAATTATAACGATCAATTTCGGAAGATGTTTAAAATTCAAATGCAGATTGATGGTAAATCTCTTTATGAAATTCCTGAAATAGAAAAAATCGTCAAGGAAATTGCGGATTCCGGTGAAACCAAAGATCAAATGGTACTTTCCGCAAAAAAAGGACAACAGCTGCTTATGTCGAAAGAAAAAATAAATCGAGATAATCCGGACTTTGATATTTTTCTTGTTTTATTAAAAGACGTAACGGAAATCATACAATTGGAAACAGCCTTCCAGAAGCAAGCGAGAAAACAAGGACATATTGCAAAACACACATTTGACGAAATCAAACACAAGTCAGAAAAAATGAATATTCTGCTGCAGCGCTGTCAAAAAATCGCTTCTGTCGATAAACCAACATTGATCGTTGGTGAAAGCGGCACCGGAAAAGAGCTTTTTGCGAGTTCGATTCATAATGCCTCCAAACGCAATCGCTATCCGTTTGTCGCGATCAACTGCGCTACGATACCTGAAAATCTGCTGGAAAGCGAATTGTTCGGTTATGAAAGCGGCGCCTTCACCGGCGCGAAAAAAGGCGGAAAAGTCGGTCTTTTTCAAACAGCAAATAAAGGAACACTGTTTCTTGATGAAATCGGTGAACTTTCTATGGAAATGCAGGCAAAGCTTCTTCGCGTACTGGAGGAAAAAGAAATCATGCGTGTCGGCGGTGACGAAATCATCAGCATCGATACCCGTATCATCGCCGCGACCAATCGTGATCTTCGCAGTCTGGTCGATGACGGAAAGTTTCGTTTGGATTTGTACTATCGATTGAATACACTGACCGTCAGCATCCCGCCGCTGCGAGATCGAATCCAGGACATACCTACGCTCGCGCGGTCCTTCGCGGAACATGAATCGGTTTATAAAATAGAGTTCACGGACGAAGTCATGCGCTTTTTTATGTCATATAACTGGCCCGGTAATATTCGTGAACTGCGCAATTGCATTGAATACATGGTCAGCATCGGAGAAAGTCCGTTTCAAATACAAGACCTTCCTGATTACCTGTTTTCTGATTACTGCGAGCAAAACGCTTCACCGGCTATGTCTGCGGATTCTTCCGCTGCATTGTCGGAAGCGGAAAAAAGAGAAATCACAGCTGTTTTGGAAATTCTCAAAGCGCAGCCTCTTGGCCGCAGGGCCCTTGCTGAGGCTCTTGCCACAGACTATATGCCGCTTTCTGAATACCGCTTGCGAAAAATACTAAAAAGTCTGCAAGAAAACAATTGCGTATCCTTTGGTTCCGGCCGAGCGGGATGCCATCTCACCGAGAAGGGGCTTTTATTACTGCAAAAATTATCGCAGTAATCTAAGCTACAGGTTTCATTTTTAGGAAAGTCTTCACACGCCTCCGCATACAATATCATATACAAGGCTTCGAACGTAAAGGAAGGCCCACGAGGAGAGAAAGTTTATGCGGCGCACATTACAATGGTTTTTTATCTTTTTGTTCATGCTTGCTGTGGGTATCGCAAGCGGATCCTTTTTTGAAGTCTTCCTATATGGATCAGGTAAAGATTCTCTTGCAGAAACGCTAAATATCTTCTTAACCACACCGCAGGAAATGCTCAAAGTATTTCCGCATTTCCTGCGTCAAATATGCTTAAAAACAATCACAATCGCCGTACTTCTCCTGACTGTACCTTTCATACCCCCTCTTATGCTTTGTTTTCCACTGATCATTTTTGTAAAGGGATTCAGCTTAGGCTTCACTGTCTCCATGACGTTTGAGACGCTCGGCCTTGCCGGAATCCGGCAAATCGCTCTCACTATGTTTTTTGGTAAGTTGATACAACTGCCGCTGCTGTGTCTCTTATGCGCATATGCCGCTGAAACAGCGACACAAAGGAAGGGGAATTACAAAGTACACAAAATCCGCATAGGAAACAAACTGAAACCGGACAAAAGTACGTTTCGCCGCTATACGCTCGTCTGTCTATGCGGACTGTTCCTCTACCTTATTTCTTTTTTACCTGAAGCTTTCCTTCTGTCATAAGCTCTCGTACCATCAGGATGGCAATAATGGTCTTGGCGTCTTGGATTTCTCTGCGCATTACCATATGATGCAGCACCTCGATCGGATATTCTTCGATATCGATGGCCTCGTTTTCGTCAAAGTTGGTTTCGCCAGGCGTCAAGCCGGTGCAAAGGTAAAGGTATAAAACCTCTTCCGCGTACCCGACTGATGGATAAAATTCCGTCAAATACCGCACATGGCGGGCGCGATAGCCCGTTTCCTCCGCCAGTTCGCGCTTTGCCGTTTCCTCCGGTTTCTCACCCGGATCAATCTTGCCTGCGGGCACTTCGAGCATCACACGTTCTGCGGGTTTGCGAAACTGTCTGACCATCACCATTTTGCCTTCGTCGGTTATGGCCGCCAGTACTGCGCCGCCGTTATGCTCAACGATTTCCCGATAAGAGGTTCCATGCAGCACCGTCACCTTGTCCCTGCGCAGATTAAGAATGCTGCCTTCGTAGATTCTATCACTTTTGATTGTCTTTTCTTCAAAAATCATGTTTTTTTCCCTATTTATGTCTGTTTATTCTATTTTTACACATAGTTTTTTTCTGTGAGAAAACGCTGAATCTTGTCTCGCGTTTTCATGACGGATCTGCCCGGCTCTCTGGAATGCACACCTTTGGCTACCGCGCCGCTGCCGCATACATAGCAGGCAATCGCCTTGCGATAACTCTCATGTCTGTTTTTCATCGTTCGCAAATATCTGGCAGCGATTTCAATGCTGACATCTGCCTGGTACAGTTCCGATGCCTTGTATCCATAAGCCTTCGCGAAAGAAGATGTGCACTGCATCATGCCTTTATAACCATATTTGCTGCGTGCCTTGGCGCGAAAGTTGCTTTCGCGCTGTGCCAGCGCCATCAGGACCTTCGGGTCAATCTTATTCTTCTTGCCTGATTTGATGAAATAGCCCGCCAGCTTGATGGACCATTTTGCTGAGGTTCTTGTTCTTGCCGCGAATATAAGCTGCAAGCCCTTTCTGATACTTGGAAACCGGTTTTGTATCAGCCACCTTTTTGTCCTTGGAGTTTACCTTTGTATCCTTCTGCGTTCCTTCTGCAGCGGGTTTGTCCGTTTCTGTTTGCGCAGCATCGGCAGCATCTGTACTTTCACCATCTGTCAGCTTGCTTTCCTCCCGCGCAGGTACAGAATCCGCAGTCGTTCCCACCGTCTGCCCATTCTCCACGGAATCCGCAGGGCGCGTGCTTTCTGTGCCGTTTGCAGCATCTGTGCCTTCTGCGCTGTTTGTGCCGCCTGTGCCGTTCACACTGTCTGTTCCGCCACTGCCGGCTTCTACAGCCGCTGCCGGCGCGGCCATCTCACCGTTTGGCTGATCCGCGTGCGCAAAGGCAGTGCTGCCCAGTGTGAGCGTCATTGTCAAAACCAATATCATTATTTTTTTACACATACGCATTCCTTTCCGATTCCTCTTTTTGCGCGGGAAAACTTCCTGCGCGATCTCTTCGAAACAGCAGTAAAAGTGTCTTACAAAACTTTTAGCATGTCCTGCAGGACATGCGCGCTGATGGCAGGATGAAGCCCAGTTTCGACTTTAGATTTTCTCTTTCTATCATGATCTTCTCCTATTTGTCTTTGTGTATAACTATATAATTATACCATGTTTTTTTGAAAAAATCTAGGATAAAAGTGAGCATAACGAAATCAGAGATTTCTATGCGCACATGGCACTCACCCATGAGCGCCACTTCGCAAGGTGCTCTTGTCTTCCTTCTAAAAACATTGCTTTGTGCTATTGCCTACATAAAAAACAGCAGCCGATTTCTCGGCTGCCAAACAAAGCTTTATCGTGATTCCACAATCAACTTGATAGCGGTTCGTTCTTCTCCTTCAATCTGAATATCGGTAAAAGCCGGAACGCAGACCAAATCAATGCCGCCCGGCGCTACGAAACCTCTGGCAATCGCTACAGACTTAATTGCCTGATTGAGCGCTCCCGCGCCAATGGCTTGAATCTCCGCGCCGCCCTTTTCTCTCATGACACCTGCCAGCGCGCCTGCTACAGAATTCGGATTTGATTTTGCTGATACTTTTAAGATTTCCATGTTCATTTTTCCTCCTATTATGGTTTCTTTTTCATCAGTAAACGGAATACACACTGCCTGCCGTTCGCGGCAGAACGTTTGTCTAAAAACATTATAAGGGATCTCCTTTCGCCTTTTGTAAAAATCGTTCTGCAAATTCTCCTATTTTTCGCACAATAAACAAAGTTTTTCACATTTTTTTCACATTTTTTTAAGAAAACACTTGCAATATTCCGGAAAGTTTTCTATAATAGCATTGTGGTTATCCCCCCTGATAACCTCATAATCTCAAATCCAAAATACCCCTTTTGAAGAAAGTAGACTGCTCCCCTGCAGTCTATTTTCTTTTATTCTAGACAGAGCGTGGAGCCTGTGCTACATTATATACAGGCTCTTAGAAACCGCCGCTCACAAAGGAGGCTGATTATTATGAAAATTTATGAATATCAACATAAAACGGATTTCTTTTCATCTAAAATTTTGGATCGTTATTTTGAAGGAATGCGTCTTGGCATTTTTGATATTGAAACCTTGGGACTCTCTCCGGAGCGTGCCGAATGCGTGCTGGCAGGTCTGATGAAGGTCGCGCCGGACGGCAGCTGCACGATGCGTCAGTATTTCGCGGAATCCGCGCGTGAGGAAGCACAGCTTCTGAATAAACTTTTTACCGACTTGAATGGCTTTGACTATCTTCTGACCTATAACGGCAAGCATTTTGACCTGCCCTTTATCACAAAACGCGCGCAGCGGCTCGGTCTTGCCGAGAGTCGTGTGCGCCCGTACAATCTGGATTTGTATCTCTGCCTGAACGGACACAGCGAAATTCGTAATATTCTTTCAAGTCTGAAACAAAAATCCGTAGAGGCCTACATGGGTTTGGCTCCGGCACGCGGCGACGAAATTGACGGCAAGGAGAGTATCACCCTCTACCGTACCTATGAAGGTTCCTTTGATGAAAGGGAAAAAAACGAACTGCGTGGAAAGATTCTGCTGCACAATCACGACGATATCCTGCAGCTCTATAAGATTTTTCCGATTATCCTGCAGACAGATATCCACAAAGCAATGTCATCTCTCGGCTTTCCGATAGCAGGGCAAAACGGGTGGCCGCAGCTGAACGTCGCGTTTTGCAAAATATCCGGCGGCGCGCTGCTGATTTCCGGCAATCACAGCGGGGATTCCTTCTTGTTCTCCTCCTATCAGGCTGCAGCACATCCGTACGACTGTCATTTTTACCTGGATGGCAGCTTTGAACTCGCACTGCCGCTCGAACAGTTTAAAGGCAATGCCTTTTTGAATGTCAAAGCCTGTTTTGGCGATGACGCGGCTTTTGTGGCATACCCAGCCTATACGAACGGATATTTGATTCTGAGCGAAAACCAAAAACCGAACTATCTTGAAATGAACATGCTCGCCCGAGAGATTCTGCAAAAAATGATGAGGGATTTTCCTCACCCTAATATCAGCTAACTTTTTTTCAACAACTCAAAAAAAGACTTGAAAAGTTCCGCAACCTGTAGTATACTCTTATAAGTAACGAGGCTCTATGGTCAAGCGGTTAAGACTCCGCCCTCTCACGGCGGCTACCCGGGTTCGAATCCCGGTAGAGTCACCACAAAAAGACATCTGTTTTTCAGATGTCTTTCTTTGTTATGCAGGAAATATCGCTATGCGATATTTCCTACGTAATAACAAAAGTGCTGTCGCTCCGGTCGACTCATACAATCGACTGTGCGACAGCGCCTTTGACTATCTTATTCATTTCTCGGTTTATCTGCCGCCGGGGTATGGCCCGCTTCCCAAAGCCGATCCGCGACCGGTCCCCATGCCTTCGCGTATTCCGTACACTTGCCGCAAAGATGCTCGCAGGTTTCCGGCGCCTCAAGATCTGTGGACTTCGCACCGGTGCGCTTGACGAGTTCCTGCAGGATCTCCGGATTTTCAAGCATTGGACATGGTTTCAGGAAATTATCGTTGAACGGCTGCCCTTCTTTGTATGCCATAAACAGTGGCTGCTGCAGACATTCAAGCAATGACTTCTCCTTAATATTGGCATTGGAATAGTGAATAAATACACATGGTTCCACATCGCCGTTGGCATTGATGTGGCAGTAACGCTCACCGCCCGCTACGCAGCCGTGTACAAATTCGCCGTCGTTTTGGAAGTCGATGGCAAACAACTCTTTGCCGCCCTCAATGCCACGGATTTCACGAATTTTATGATACATGTACTCTCTCTGCTCCGGACTTAAAAGCAAATCCGGACTTGCGTTTACGCCTACCGGCATATAATGGAAGAACCACGCGAACACGCAGCCCTTCTCGATCAGCATATCCAGGAACTCGTCGCTGGTAACTGTCAAATAGTTCTGGCTGGTGTAGCAGATAGAAACGCCAAACGGAATGTGATGCTCGTGCATCAGATCCATCGCCGCAAGCGCTTTCCGATAATGTCCCGCGCCTCTCCTGCCGTCGTTACTTTCTTCAAAGCCCTCGATGCTGACAGACACGAAGAAATTTCCAACTCTCAAAAGATCCTGGCAGAACTTTTCGTCGATCAAGGTGCCGTTTGTAAACGCGTGGAAAGCCACGTCTTTATGCTTCTCGCAGAGACGGATGATATCATCCTTTCTGATCAGCGGTTCACCGCCTGTAAAAAGATAGGCGTAAATACCGAGTTCCTTGCCTTCGGTGATGATCTTATCCATCATTTCGTAGGAAAGATTCATCTTATTGCCGTACTCCGCGGCCCAGCAGCCTGTGCAGTGCAGATTGCACGCAGTCGTCGGATCCATCAGAATGATCCATGGAATGTTGCATCCGTATTTTTTCTTCATTTTCAGCGAAGTCTTGTAGCCCATAAAACCCGCTTCAAAGCCTGCGTTCAGCAGGAATGTTTTTAAGATATGCGGGTCGACCTCTCTGAGAATACGCTGTGTATAATGCGTCCATTTGCTGTCCGGATTCTTTGCAAGACTGCGGAGCATCTCGTAAGACGATGCCTCCCAATCATCCCCCATGATTTTTTCTACTTTGTCTACCAAAGGCAGCATCACTTCCGAAAGATCTTGTGTCTGGCTCTTTTTGATAATAGAGTCCAAAGTCATTTCAAATGCTTTTCTTTCTGCGATATGTGCTAAACTCTTTGCCATATAGATTCACCCTTTCTTCAATCATCATTGACTACCCTTTTGTTTCTGTGATATGTTTTTAATGTAGGAAATATCACTCGCGATATTTCCGGAATCACGACAAAAGCACCTTACAAAACGATCCTCATGCATGAGCGACATGCATGTATAGAAATCTCAGCTTTCGTTACGCGCTTTTATCGGAACTCACTTTGAAGTTCAAGCCTACTCCACTTTATATTATAGTCAATTTCTTTGCGTCCATCCATGGGACAAAGCCTTAAAAATGTCCGATTTTTACACTTCACAGTTTTTTTGTCGCTTTTTTTGGACAAATCTCGTATTTTGTCCAAAAAAATAATCTTTCGTTTGCTTATTGTTCTGTATATCCAGTATAATGGTATATAACTCATAGAGAATTATAGTACGTTTTTCGTAGGAGGGAAACCATCGCAATGGCTGATTCGAATATTACAAAACGAGCCTTGGCTGCCGCACTGAAAGAACTCATGGAGCAAAAGCCTTTTTCCAAGATCAATGTCGCGGAAATCTGCGAAAAATGCGGCATGAATCGGAAGAGCTTCTACTATCATTTCAAAGATAAGTATGATCTTGTAAACTGGATTTTTGATATGGATTTTGCAAAGGTTCTGGAAGCGCATGAAAAAAAAGATTATTTTACATGGCCGTTTTTGGAAGCGCTCTGCGAATGTTTTTATGAAAATCGTTGTTTTTATCGCAAGGCACTCAAGATTCGCGAACAAAACTGCCTCATCGACCATTATCGTGAAAAATTAGAGCCATTCATGCAGGCAGGTATGCGAAAAATTCTGCATGAAACGGAATATATGGATTTTCAGATCAGCTTCTTCGCGGATGCCTTCATCGGTTCTTTGGAACGCTGGCTTTCGGAGAACGACTGCATGTCGGCGTCCGAACTGATTGCCCGCGTCAAAGCCTGCATCAAATCCTGCGCGGAGATCGCGGAGATTTCGGACAATGCGGAATAAAAATTACACCGCCAACCTCCTGCAAACGCCTACGCGATCTTCTTTGCTCAACATTTTTCTCTGCTTTATCAAAACAGCCGCTTTTCCCAGCGGCTGTTTTTTCAACACTTCTCAAACGGCATGGTTGCAAGCCCTTCAAGCTTTATCCACATACCCGTTCAACATTGTATACAATTTATTTCACATCCTCATGTGGATAACTTTTGTTATCATAATGCTTGAAATTTCAACATGTTTCATATAATCTCTTTTTTGTCAAGAGCAAGTTATCCACAGATTTTCGCGATCACATAGTCTGCGAACGCTTCGCAGGTCGCGCCCTCGCGCGTGCCGGTCACAACCACAGCTTTTTCGGTCTCATTGCAGGTCGTCAGTGCCGCCGCCAGTTGGTCCGCTTTAGCAATCAGACCGATATGACGCAGCAGCATCTCGGCTGCCTTGAAGATACTGGCAGGGGTCGCGTAATCCGCCAGTCCCTCCTCTACCATACGCGGCGCGGAGCCATGAATAGCTTCAAACATCGCGTAATGGTCGCCGATATTGGCGCTGCCTGCCGTACCGACGCCGCCCTGAATCTCCGCTGCTTCGTCAGTGATGATGTCGCCGTACAGATTCGGCAGGACGAATACCTGAAACTTGCTTCTGATGGCCGGATTGACCAGATTCGCCGTCATGATGTCGATATACCAGTCCTCCGCGGTGATGCCCGGATAATCCGCGGCAACCTCATGGCAGATCCGCGTAAAATTGCCATCGGTCTTTTTCATAATATTGGCTTTGGTCACGATCGCCACATTGTCCTTGCCGTTTGCCTTGGCGTATTCAAAGGCTGCGCGAGCGATGCGTCTGGTGCCAGGCTCGGTGGTTACCTTAAAATCCATGGCAAGCATGCCCGGAATTTCCACACCGCGGCTGCCCAGGACGTATTCTCCCTCAGTGTTTTCCCGATAGAACATCCAGTCGATCCCCTCTGCCGGAACAGAAACCGGTCTGACATTGGCATATAAGTCCAGCTCTCTTCTGAGCGTGACATTGGCGCTCTCCATCGTGCCGCCCTTCGGGGTTGTTGTCGGTCCTTTGAGGATGACATCACATGCTTTGATAGCTTCCAGAACATCGGTCGGAACTGCTTCTCCCAGCGCCATTCTGTTTTCAAGCGTCAATCCCTCGATCTCTCGAAGTACGATATGTCCTGTGGCGATTTCGTCCGCAAGCAAAGTCTCCAGCAGCCGTTTTGCCTGTTTCATAATGATCGGTCCGATGCCGTCGCCGCCGCAAAGCCCAACGGTTACAGTTTGGAGCGCCGCGTAATCCTTAGCCGGCTCCGCTTTTGCCATCTGCTCGGTTCTTGCGAGCTGCTCTCTGAGCAGTGCTTCAAACTGCGCGGCAGCTTCTTGTATATATGCTTCTCGGTTTTTTTCACTCATAATTCTGTCCTTCTTCTGTTTATCGCGCTTCCTGCCACAGGAACCGACCATAGCCGACCCGGCAGTCCTTATTCCCTTTATGACAGCGATGCTTCCGCTATCAATCGCAAGATCTGCTAATGGTTTCCCTGTCCGACATATTTGAGCAGTCCTCCTGCCTTGAGGATCGCTTTCTGTCTTTCGGAAAAACTGCAGAGCAACGGAATGTTGTCGCCTGTTGTCTCGTCAACCAGCGTCATTTCGCCGCTGTCCATGCCGGCATAGACGTTTTCGATCCGCAGCACGTCATCCTGATGCAGTTTTTCATAATCTTCCGGATTTTTGAATGTCAGCGGCATAATACCTGCGTTGATCAGGTTTGCCACGTGGATTCTCGCGAAACTCTTGGTAATGACCGCTCTCACGCCCAAATACAGCGGAACCAGCGCCGCGTGCTCTCTGGAAGACCCCTGCCCGTAGTTGCTGCCGCCGACGATGATGCTTGTTCCGGCTGCCTTCGCTCTTTCCGGGAAGGTGGTGTCACAAACCCCGAAGCAGAACTGCGACAGGTGTGGAATATTGGAACGGTACGGCAGAATCTTGGAGCCCGCCGGCATGATATGGTCTGTTGTGATATTGTCGCCTACCTTCAGAACCAGTGGTGCCTGCAGCGTATCTTCCTGCGGCATGCTGTCCGGGAAAGGTTTGATGTTCGGTCCTCTGAGAATTTCGACCTGATCGGCCTCGTCTGCCGGCGCCGGAGCCAGCACTGCGCTGTCATCGATCTTAAACGCTTCCGGCATCGTGATCTGCGGCATGGCGCCAAGGAGCATCGGATCGGTGAACTCGCCG
>ERZ780198.3019-NODE-3019-length-11932-cov-2.335101_pt1 | contig 11932 bp, 9 predicted proteins | sample MGYA00510979_ERZ780198 | MGnify/ENA primary metagenome ERZ780198 (study PRJEB29588, sample SAMEA2158039) | human gut metagenome | biome: human gut; feature: human-associated habitat; material: faeces | place: Denmark | collected 2008/2010 ...
ATCCCGTGGCTGAGTTAAGTACGGTAGCTAAAATTGCCACATTCATTGCCTTTTTCTCAGCAACACAAGATATTGTGCTCGATGCTTACCGTCGTGAAATTTTAACGGATAATGAATTAGGATTGGGGAACACCATCCATATTAATGCTTATCGTGTTGCAGGCTTAATTCCTGGCGGGCTCTCGCTTTATTTAGCGACGATTTATCCATGGGAAACCGTCTTTTTATTGACCGCACTTTGTATGTTAGCGGGCATATTTATGACGCTCTTTTTAGCGAAAGAACCGCAGATTGCACAGGTCGATCGTGAGCAACCTTTCTATATGGTGTTTTGGATACCCTTGAAAGAGTTCTTCCAACGCAAAGGTGTCGCCCAAGCCATCGGTTTTTTACTCTTTTTGTTCTTGTATAAATTTGGTGATTCGTTTGCTACTACGTTACAAACTAAATTCGTCTATGACATGGGCTTTGAAAAAGAGCATATTGCGTTGGTGGTAAAAAGCACTTCACTTTGGGCAAGTATCTCTGCCGGTCTCGTGGGGGGCGTGATTATGTTGCGCCTAGGCATTAACCGCGCATTATGGGTATTTGGTTTTATCCAATTAATCACTATTGGTGGATTTATTTGGTTAGCTGCATTTGGGCATTTTGACCATATCGGTGCAGCAGAACTTTGGAAATTAGGTTTCGTGATTGCGGGTGAATATATCGGTGTCGGTCTCGGCACTGCTGCCTTTGTCGCCTTTATGGCTCGCGAAACGAATCCGCTTTATACAGCCACTCAATTAGCTTTATTTACCAGCCTTTCCGCTTTACCAAGTAAAGGGCTTGGTATGTTATCGGGTTACTTGGTTAAGGCAGTAGGCTACTATCATTTTTTCTGGATTTGTTTATTCCTCGCTATCCCAGGAATGATTTGTTTATTCTGGGTGGCACCATGGAATGAAAAAGGAAATGAAAAAGCTTAAAATAAAATAAAGTGCGGTCAAAATTAACAGCAAAATCATTTGACCAAACAAGGCTTTAACGGTATTTTAAACAGGTCTATTATTTATTGGAGATTTGTATGAAAATTATTCTTTTAGGTGCACCTGGTGCAGGAAAAGGCACACAAGCACAATTTATTATGAACAAGTTTGGCATCCCACAAATTTCAACAGGGGATATGTTCCGTGCAGCGATTAAAGCGGGGACAGAATTAGGCAAACAAGCAAAAGCATTAATGGATGAAGGGAAATTAGTACCTGATGAATTAACCGTGGCGTTAGTAAAAGATCGTATTTCTCAACCAGATTGTGCAAATGGTTTCTTATTAGATGGTTTTCCTCGTACGATTCCACAAGCGGATGCGTTAAAAGAGTCTGGCGTGAAAATTGATTACGTTTTAGAGTTTGATGTACCGGATGAAGTGATCGTTGAACGTATGAGTGGTCGTCGTGTACACCAAGCATCTGGCCGTTCTTACCACATCGTTTACAACCCACCAAAAGTGGAAGGTAAAGATGATGTAACGGGTGAAGATTTAATTATCCGTGCAGATGATAAACCAGAAACCGTGTTAGATCGTTTAGCGGTTTACCACAAACAAACCAGCCCATTGATTGATTATTACCAAGCTGAAGCAAAAGCAGGTAATACGCAATATTTCCGTTTAGATGGTACTCAAAAAGTGGAAGCTGTAAGCCAAGAATTAGATAAAATCTTAGGCTAAAAAAGATTGAAAACTGACCGCACTTTGAAGAGAAAAGTGCGGTTAATTTTTCAAAAGGATTTTGAGATCGTAAATTGAGATCGTATTTGGGGACATTATGAGCAAGAAAAGAACAATAGCATTGACGATTTCGGCTATCGCAGTGGCACTTGGGATCGGCGCACAATTTTATACCAATCACAAAATCGATCAGGTATTAAAAAATTTCCCTTACTCTTTGGATAATCAAGCAACATTGAATGTGACGCAAACCGCGAAAAACTTTTTTATTCGTGAGTTGATCTTTAGTGTAAAAGATAGCGATGCAAAAAGCACAAATGTGATTTCAACTAAGCTCACCGCACTGCCTTTCTTCATTACAGCGGAGTCTCAGTTATCCGATCAATTAGTTCGTCAATTAAATAAAACATTAAATATCACGATTGATAAAAACACGATTAATAGTAAATTTTCGCCGGTAGGAGATTATTTACAGTCTGATATTTTGACGGAATTCCGTGATTTTGCGAATAAGTCCCAAAACCTTTCTATCGGTCTTCATTTCTTAAAAAATAAAGAAGTTGAGCTAAAAACAACTCTAAGTGGTTTTAATTACGATAAAGACACGAAACTTGAAGAAATTGATGGTGAAGCTCGTCTTGTGCCTGTCGGTGTAAATCAATACGACCTATCAAGTATTGACCTAACCGCGAAAAATGCCGAAGTAGCATTGTTAAATGGGGAAAACACCCATGTTTATATGAAAAATGCGACTTATCATTTTGACGTAAAACCAGGCGAAGCAGATAAGCGTGATCTGAGTACAAAATTCAGCAGTGATATTTTGCGCGTTGCCAATAAAAGTCGTACGACAGAAGAAAGCCAAGCAACAGCGGGTGGTTTAAATTTATTGATTAAACAAAATGGCGTGCCAAGTGCGGTCAATTTTCATCATGAATTTAAAAAATTAAGTGATGGCTCACTAGACATTAAAGACGGCGTTAATTTGTTAACGAAAATTTTTACACAAAACGATCGTTTTGATGGTTCGTTATCCGTGCTTTCTGTCAATGTGCCTAAAAATAATCAACCTTACTTTAACTTACAAAATGCCGGTCTTGAACTTAAGTTGGCGAATACGGATTTAACCAAGGCCAATGTGGATTTTAAACTGAATGTTGAAAGTGTGAAGCAAACGCCTGCCGATGAAGAACGTAAATGGGAAGCTAAAGGCGGTAAAGTTAATATTCAGTTAGAGGATTATAACATGGCAAACGAATTGGCGTTTGTACCGTTTTTATTAGATGCTTTTGCTGAGAAAGAGGCACCTTCAAAAGACAATAAAGACTTCTTGAATGCCAAAGATAAATGGGTGAAAGAGTTTAGTGGTAAAACCAATATTGAGGCAGCATTAAAATCATTTAATATGGCCGATTTAGTGCTTGATGACGTATCAGCTAGTGATCAGACGGAAACTTTAGACAATGATCAATATAATGAACATATTACATTATCAGCGAATAAAGTCGGTTATCCAAGTGCTGGTTTCCAATTTGAAAAACTCGCGGTTGATGCACCATTTAAAATTAATCATAGTAAAGCGCATTTATCAGCAAGATTTTGCTCAGAGCCTGTTTATGGAGCTTTATGTAGTACACATTTAACGTCAGCCACATTTGATAAATATATCAAAAACTCCTGGAAAGAGCTTGATTTAATCGTTGATAATGCAACATTGAATTTAAATCTAAATACTTATCCAGAGACCAATGCTTATCCTGTAAAATTGGAAGTGAGTGGTATTGTGCCTCAAGTTCCCGAAGATGATTCATCAGAGATGATTCCAGATAATATTGAAGGTACATTTAATCTGACATTAAGTAAAATGTTGTTTGATGATCAAAATGAAAAAGCCTTAGCCATTAAGGAAAATTCATATTTTTGGCAATATTTAAGTAGCTTTGTGAAATATGATGGAAAACTTCACCGAGAATTTGTGGAAGAAGGTGATAATTACGTTTCTAGAGTGGAAAAAACAGAAAATGGCTACTTAATTAATGGTCGTACGCTTGAAGATCTTCGTCAAGAAAGCATGATGGAGACTGATGAGGGCGAAGAAGAGAAGCCAGCAGCAACTGACTAGTAGTTGAAAGGATAACATAAAAAATGACCGCAGTTGAGATTCAAAGTGCGGTCATTTTTTAGCTGTTTTTGATTACTTCACTAATCCACCACTTGCTTGTAAATCAGCATGGTAGGAAGAGCGAACAAATGGACCACAAGCTGCGTGTTCAAAGCCCATTGCGTTGGCTTTATCACGGAACTCATCAAATTCGGCTGGTGGCACATAGCGTGCAACCGGTAAGTGGTGGCGACTTGGTTGGAGATATTGACCCAGTGTAAGCATGGTTACGCCATTTGCACGTAAGTCTTTCATCACTTCAAGAATTTCTTCATTGGTTTCACCTAATCCAACCATTAAACCTGATTTAGTTGGGATGTTTGGGAACATTTCTTTGAAATCATGGAGTAATTTTAAAGACCATTGATAATCAGCACCTGGACGAATTTCTTTATATAAACGAGGCACATTTTCCAAGTTGTGATTGAATACATCCGGTGGATTGTCTTTTAATTTTTCTAAGGCTTGAGTAATACGTCCTCGGAAATCAGGAACCAAAATCTCAATTTTGATGCCAGGATTTAATGCACGCACTTCTTTTACACATTCAGCAAAATGACCTGCACCACGATCGGGTAAATCATCACGGTCTACAGAGGTAATTACCACATATTTCAACTTCATATCTTGGATAGTTTCAGCTAATTTACGTGGTTCATCCGGATCGGGCGGTAAGGGTTTACCATGTGCAACGTCACAGAATGGGCAACGACGAGTACAAATCGCCCCTAAAATCATAAAAGTTGCCGTACCATGGTTAAAGCACTCGTGTAAATTTGGACAAGAAGCTTCTTCGCATACAGAATGTAGCCCATGACGACGCATCCCGTTTTTGATAGTCTCAATCTTTAATGAGCTAGATGGCAATTTGATTTTCATCCATTCCGGCTTTTTCAATAATTCTTGATTAGGATCGATGTTTTTAACAGGGATAATCGATGTTTTGGCGGCATCACGGTATTTCACACCGCGTTCCATTTTAAAAGGCGTTGACATTGTTCTTTCCTAAAGAAAAATGCCTGATTCAGGCATTTTTAAATGTGTTATAAAAGTGAATGTTATAAATTTGTAACATTATAGCCCAAAAGTTCGGCAAAGTGTTTAATTAATTTTGGGGAAACCTTGTCAAGTGTTGCCTCTTCTTTACCGATAAAATCAGTAAGCTGACACATTTCAAGCCCTGCATAGCCACAAGGATTAATGTAATGGAAAGGATTAAGATCCATATTGATATTAAACGCGAGGCCATGGAAAGAGCAGCCTTTTCGAATGCGTAAACCTAATGAACAGATTTTTTTGCCATCAATATACACGCCAGGTGCATCTGGTTTGGGATAACCTTCAATACCATAGTCTGCTAGGGTTTTTACAACGGATTGTTCAAGTGCGGTCACTAATTGGCGAACATTTAAATGTTCATGACGTTTAATATCAATGAGCACATACATGACCTGCTGACCAGGACCATGATAGGTAATTTGACCACCACGATCAGATTGAACAACAGGAATATTACTGCGTTGTAATAAGTGTTCCGGTTTGCCTGCTTGGCCTTGTGTGAAAACAGGATGATGCTCAACTAGCCAAATTTCATCGGTGGTTTCTGCATTTCGATTATCCGTGAATTCCTGCATTTTATGCCAGATTTCCTGATAATCTTGTAATCCTAATTGACGGACAATTAAATCAGTATTGTTCATCTTAGAGAACCATTTTGACGCCTTCAACTTTTGCAAGTTCTTTGTAAAGGGTTTCTACTTGCTCAAAGTTTTGCGCGACGATATCAATCGAAACTGAATTATACGTGCCTTTACTACTGCGTTTTTCCTTTGGAATATAATCACCCGGTAAATATTTTTGTATCACTGCTACGATGTCTTGCGCTAAACCTTCACGGTTAACACCTGCGACTTTAAATGTCATTGCAGCGGGGAATTCCATTACTTCTTTTAGTTTTTCATAATCGTTTTCGGTTGTCATGTTGTTTCCTTAATTTAAGAATAAGGTGCGTGAATCAGCTAAATTCACACACCTTACGAATTTATTGATGTGATATAAATGGGGAAGTGCGGTTAATTTTCAAGGTGTTTAGTCAAATAATCCTTTAACTGTTAACACTAACCAGTCCCAACCTTTACCTAAGAAACCGCCTTCTTGTACATCTTCTAATGCTTGAAGATTTCCGGTAGCGACATCTTTGCCGTTTAATTGATAAACGATTTTACCCACCACTTGACCTTTTGCTAAAGGAGCTTGTAAGTATTTGTTATCTAATTCATAACGAGCTTTTAAGTCAGTTTGTTTACCTTTTGGCACAGTGATAAAGCCATCTTCTAAGACACCAAGTTTAACGTCACCTTTATCACCGTAGTAAACAGATTGTTTTGAAATTTCTTCACCTGCTTTTTGAGTTTTTAAGGTTTCAAAGTTAGCAAAACCCCATTGTAAGAGTTTTTTACTTTCTACTTCACGGCCTTTATAGGTCGGTACACCCATTACAACAGAAATTAAACGCATATTGTTTGGACTTGTTGCTGATGCGACAAGGTTATAACCTGCTTGGCTTGTGTGACCGGTTTTCATACCATCCACGTTAATGGTTTTATCCCATAATAAGCCATTACGGTTAGGTTGTTTGATTTTGTTGAAAGTAAAGTCTTTTTCTGCGTAGATTTTATATTCTTCCGGTAAATCACGAATAATATGTGCACCAATAATCGCCATATCACGTGCAGTTGAATATTGGTTTGGATCGTCTAAACCATGTGGTGTGGTGAAGTTAGTATTTTTTAAGCCAAATTGTTGAACGTATTTATTCATGGTATCAACGAAGTTAGCCACGGTACCCGAAATATGTTCAGCTACAGCAACACAGGCATCATTACCAGAAACAATGATAATCCCTTTGTTTAAATCACCCACAGACACTTGTTGATTTAAATTTAAGAACATTTTTGATGAATCAGGGAAATTTCTACCCCAAGCGCTTTCGCTAATTGTCACCATATCTTCATTATGGATTTTACCTTGTTTTAATGCTGCACCAACCACATAGCTAGTCATCATTTTTGTTAATGAAGCAGGGTATTGGCGTTGGTCTGGGTTAAGTGATGCAAGTACCGCACCAGAATTGTAATCCATTAAAACATAAGTTTGCGCATTCACTTCCGGTACTGCTATACCGTATTGAATATCCTCAGCCGCAGCAAATGTTGATGCTGCCATTAATCCCGAGCAGAGTACAATTTTTTTCAATTTTGCAGATTGTTTTAACATAGCATTTCCTTTAATAGCTTATTGGTTTTTATAAGTATAAACGATTACGGGTTGCCCATTGATCGTTTTTTGTAATTTTGTTTTTAATTGATTAATATCCGCTTGATCCGCTAATGGGCCAAAATGGATTTCATAGTTTTGTCCATTTTGGTTAATTTCCGTTTTGATGTCATCTAACGCGAGTTTTGTGATGATGCTTTCTGCTTGGCTTTTTGACGACAGCGCGAGTAGTTTTAGCTTGAAAACAGTTTTTGCATCGTTTGTGCTGTCTAAGTTTTGATTTTTTTTTTCGCTATTTTTATTGACGACTAAACGCTCACTGGCTTCTTGCGTTTTAGCATGCTTGGCAAGCGTTTTTGCTCCCGCACCTGAAATTTGACCTTTGTGATCCACATGTAAAGCTTCAATTCTTACCTGCCCTGTACCACGAGCAATAAGGCCTAATTCTTTTGCGGCAGAATGAGATAAGTCAATGATACGTTTCTCACTAAACGGACCACGATCATTAATTCGCACAATCACCTTGCGATTGTTATGTAAGTTTGTAACAACCGCATAAGAATTCAAAGGTAAGGTTTTATGTGCGGCAGTGAAAAGTGCCGAATCATAGCGTTCACCATTAGCTGTTTTACGACCATTAAATTTATGGTGGTAATAACTTGCTGTCCCTTCTTTTGAATAGGATTTCGCTTCATCACCTTGTGTCGTGTATGTTTTACCATCCACTTGGTAGCTTTGTGGTGCTTGAATGGTCGTTGTAATCGACATTGAATCACCTTGAATGCCATACATCTTCTGTGTATTAGCAAAAGCGGCAATACTTGTACCAATTGTTAAGATGAAAAGTGCGGTCGTTTTTAAGATGTTTTTTAATGTCATACTTATTACTTTCAAGATTATCGGTGTTCTTTATAAGAAAGCCAAAAGGGAAATTAGTTCCCTTTCATAAAGCGTGGTTTGTGAGTATGAATGGACATCACTAAACCAAAGCTTGCCATAATGGCTACATATGAAGTACCGCCGTAGCTAAAGAGTGGTAAAGGCACCCCTACAACAGGCAAAATGCCACTCACCATACCAATATTCACGAAGACATAAACGAAGAATATCAGTGTGGTTGCACCAGCAAGAATACGCCCGAAAGAGGTTTCTGCATTTACCGCAATTATTAAGCCACGGATAATAATAAACAAATAAATTGCCATCAGAATAAGAAAACCGACCATTCCATGTTCTTCACTCATCACGGCAAAAATAAAATCAGTGTGTGGTTCAGGCAAAAATTCTAATTGGGATTGTGTCCCTTGCATCCATCCTTTGCCAGATATACCGCCTGAACCGATAGCAATTTTGGATTGCAAAATATGGTAACCCGCCCCAAGTGGATCTTTCTCGGGGTCAAGTAAGGTTAATACACGCATGCGTTGGTAGTCATGCATTAAATACATCCACATGATAGGAATAAATGCCGCTAAGCCAACTACTGCAGCAAGAATAAGCCACCAACTCATCCCTGCTAAGAATACCACGAATAAGCCTGATGCACTAACCAGAATTGATGTACCTAAGTCTGGTTGAATAGCCACAAGTAAAGTTGGCACAATAATCATGGCGATAGCAATAAAGGTTTCGCTCATTTTCGGTGGTAATGGACGGTTACCTAAATATACCGCGACCATTAATGGTACCGCGAGTTTGACAATTTCAGAAGGCTGAAAGCGAATAAATCCAAGATCTAACCAACGTTGTGCCCCTTTACTGGTTGTACCGATAGCATCAACCAAAATCAGCATGATAAAACCCACCAAATATAAGTAAGGGGCGAGTCGCTGATAAAATTTAGGAGGAAGTTGCGCCATAATCATCATCACAGCAAAACCTAATATGACCTGAATAATACGATTTTGGAACATGACTTCACTGGCGCCTGATGCACTATAAAGCACAAGCACGCCATAAGCCGTAATAGCGGCTAATCCAATAAATAATAAAAAATCAATATGTAAGCGTTGCCATAATCGCAAGCATAAAGGCACTTTTTCTTCCATTATTCATTCTCACTTGGTTGAGATTCTAGTGCTGGCGCATCTAAATCAGTTTGGTCCGTCTTTTTCTCTTTTTCAGCATTTTCTTGACGTTCAATTTGTGGCAAGCGTTTATTCAAGTAGAAATCCATAATTTGCCGTGCAATTGGTGCCGCATTACTTGAACCACCGCCCGCATTTTCTAAAATAATGGTGACAACTAATTTCGGATCTTCATAAGGCGCATAAGCCGTGAACCAAGCATGGTCATGTAATTCTTTTTTCAATCCCGCTGCATTATATTTTTGGTTTTCTTTTAAGCTGAACACTTGTGCTGTACCGGATTTCCCTGCTACATGGTAATTCGTGCCGATAAAGGCTTTTCGTCCAGTCCCTGCACCTGAATTCACCACATTGAACATGCCGCGCTTAGCCGCATCCCAATAAGCTTGTTTCGGATCGGTAATATCTTCATATAAAAGTGGGTCTTGATACGGCTCAATGGTGGCACCTTCAACGGATTTCATTAAATGTGGCGTATGAATTTTACCGTTATTGACCACAATAGAGGTTGCTTTTGCCACTTGTAATGGTGTCGCTGTCCAATACCCCTGCCCAATACCCACTGAGATTGTATCGCCTTGCACCCACGGTTTTTTATAACGTTTTTGTTTCCATTCTTTACTCGGCATATTGGCCGTGGCTTCTTCTTGAATTTCAATACCTGTCGGCATACCAAACCCAAAACGTTTCATCCACATGGAGAAACGATCAATACCTAAATTAAAGGCGGTTTGATAGAAGAAGGTATCCGATGATTCAGTAATGGCTTTGTTTAAATCTGTATAACCATGCCCTGTTTTTTTCCAATCTCGGAAACGTTTTGTTGAGTTTGGCAATGTCCAGTAGCCTGGGTCAAAAATCGTGGTATTAGGCGTAATCACCCCTTCAGTTAATGCCGCAACAGCAACGAATGGTTTTACCGTAGAGGCCGGTGGATAGACCCCTTGTGTCGCACGACTATAAAGCGGTCGAGTAGGGTCTTCGAGTAAACGTTTGTAATCACTAGAAGAAATGCCATCGACGAATAAATTATTGTCATAACTTGGTGTTGAAACCATCGCTAATACACTGTTATCTTTCGGATCAAGCACAACGACAGCGCCTTTTTGACCTGAAAGAAGCGACATAATATAGCGCTGAAGGGTAAAATCGATAGTCAGATGAATACTTTTACCCGCAGTGGCTGGTTGTTCACGTAGTTTACGAATAACTTTACCACGGTTATTAATTTCAACCTCTTCGAAACCGGTTGTACCATGGAGTTGTTCTTCGTAATAACGTTCAATACCCAGTTTCCCCATGTCCGTAGAACCGGAATAGTTAGCAAATTTTTCTTCTTTTTTTAGGCGCTCAACATCTCGGTCATTAATGCGTCCAACATAACCCAATATATGTGTCATGGCTTCGCCATATAGGTAATTTCGTTTGAAATAAGGACGTACATCAAGGCTTGGATATTTATATTGATTTACCGCAAAACGGGCAATTTGTTCTTCCGTTAGGCTAGGCTTGAGTAAAATCGGTGTATAGCGAGTACCACGACGACGCTCTTTTTTGAAATGTTCAATGTCTTCATCAGTGAGTCCCACAACATAGCGCAATTCTTCAAAAGTGCGGTCTAAATTTTCTGTTTTTTCCGGCACGATATATAAACCGAAAAAAGTGAGGTTTTCTGCCAGTAATTCGCCGTAACGGTCGTAAATTAATCCGCGAGTAGGAGGAAGCGGAAGCAATTTAATACGGTTACCATTAGAGCGAGTTTGGTACATGTCGTAATTCACCACTTGGAGATGGTAAATATTGGCAAATAGCACACCACTTAGGGCTAAAATACCGATGAATGCGACCAATGTTCGACGCGCAAACAAGTTCCGCTCCGCTTTTTTATCGCGGATCGGTTCATTGGTTGGTGCCGAAAAGAATTTTTTTAACCGTTTTCTTTACACATTCTGGTGAAACGTTCTTGGCATTGGTTTTCACAACGTATGTGGTGTTGCCAATAACGACTTCCTCCATGCTCATTTCGCTGTTTGGCTTACAAATTTCCATTGAAAGCTCCTTTCTCGCTTATAATTTGCTTACATAAACCAATACCGTTACCATTGGCTTATGTAAGCAGACTACAATCTAAAACAGGTCGGACATTCCGTTTTCTGCGTACAGTCCGACCCATTTTTCTGACTATATCTTCTCAAAGCAAACTGCGAGTAGTTACGCATTCGCACATAGGACTCTCACCTCTGCCCATTCCTGTGGGCGAATAACCCTGCGGGTTACTCTGCCGTCACCGGAAGTATCATTATATTGCAGGCTGCAAATGCGCTCGTTCCTTTAAGGACACCCTATGCGTTTAGGGTGCCTGCGAACCGTCGGCAGGTGACACGGTATCTTTTATTCTCGCGCAAAAAGTAGGTGGTCACGGATAATGAGATACCAAATCAGATCGAAAGCAGGAATGTCTTGGCGCTTGACTGTCAGAAACAGCACAGCTCTGCAACTTATGTGTTTGCTTTGCTATTCAGTTTTCAAGGAGCTTTCACAAGCATTCCTGCCTGTACTTTAATAATATCATAAATCCGCTCTGAGAAATCTCGATTATCAGGAATGGGGTTTCGTATTACAGTAATTTTATAGCATTTCAAAGTTTTATTTTGTTCCGAGGGTGCTTTACAGATAAAATTTCCTTCTGCTTAGCCA
>ERZ780198.3025-NODE-3025-length-11916-cov-44.870753_pt1 | contig 11916 bp, 9 predicted proteins | sample MGYA00510979_ERZ780198 | MGnify/ENA primary metagenome ERZ780198 (study PRJEB29588, sample SAMEA2158039) | human gut metagenome | biome: human gut; feature: human-associated habitat; material: faeces | place: Denmark | collected 2008/2010 ...
TTCCCCCAAACATTTGGGGCTGCAAATTTACGGATAATTCTTCAATTTACAAAGCATCCAGCAAACAGATTTGCCAAATTTATGAATGGCATACCCTGACAACACAGAAATCACTTGTCAGCAAACGTATGAATCCAACAACCGTTGTGATAGCACAATAGACATACGGGCTGATGCCGTAGTACTTCTCGGACAGCGGGTCGGCGGCGGTCCAGCGGGCGATGGCCGGGTTGTACATCCTGGCGCCGAAGTCGAGAAAAGGGATGCTGGCGCCGAGGAACGACTGATTCTCCTTGCCGGAGAAGTGCCAGCGATTCGGGGAGGATGTGGAGGCCACCGAGGTTGCCGGGGCTGCCTGGGCTACCGGGGCGACTGCTGGCTCCGCGGCATATTGTGACCCTCCAACGGGTTCGGAGACCGGAGCAGTCACCTGAATCCGCTTTCCGAACGGGTAATAATCATTCGTCTCGACGACCGTACCGGTGTCGCCGTCGATGACGGAGCGGACACTGCCAAGGTGGTCACGGAGGTGGATGAGCGGCCTGTAGGAGACCGTGCCGCTACTTGTCGTACAGTATCTCATTTTATGCGAATAACGATCCATCTCTATATGTAATTCATTCGTTCACATGATATCGTTCTTTCAGATCTGCCATTAGTTTATCAGCAATCTCTTTCTTTTCGTCCTCAGTCTTATTGTTCACTATCACATATTCTCTGTACCCAGGTGATATGATCGCCTTCCCTTTTCTTAACCGAATAGCTCTGCTCTTTTTATTCTTTCTTTGATCATATACAATCATTATCGTATCTCCAATCGACACGCTCTTTGTTATCGGCATTGACCCCTCATACTCTTCAGACACGACTTTATAGGAATACCTATAATGATAATGTTTCCCTATTATATAGCTTTCAGTAAGCACTGCTTCTGAAACTACAGCATGATCCATCATATTATGATTGGCTATCTGATTATATATATAAGTGAACAGATACATAATGATGAAACCTATGACATATAAGAACATATCACTTTTAAATAAGTTCTTAACCTTTCTTTCTTGAATCTTAGTCATCCTCTTTTTCCTTTTCAATATTCCGTGGTGGAAGAACAAGCTCGAAAGTCACCTTTTCGACCATGCCGCTTGTGAACGAAAACAGATCGTCCAGCATAACAGAGAAGGTTTCGCTTTCCGCAAAAGCCTTCCGCGATCTCAAAGAGGCTCTTTCAGCTTTCGTCAAAGGTGCGGCGACTGACGGTGCTAACTTGGCATTTGCATCCTTTACAAAAGCCTTTTGCATAGCCTTTGAGGCTTCGGAAGAAGCAACATCTATAGCAAATCCAACAAAGGCTTCTTCTATAGTTTTATTATTATCTGCAATAGAGGAAAAGCCATCATCTATCGAATAATCGACCCCGGCGTCAAGCAGGTTCGCACCAACAACCGCCGCCTTCAATCCTTTAGATGCTCCCGGAGAGATGACGGCAGATGTAATGACTGATGTTCCCACACTTGTCAGGTCCACAGATTTCAAAGACTCCATGAAGGTCTTTCCTGCCGATAAGGAAACGGTGACTTGCGCTCCGGCATCCACCGCGGCTCCTACAACACCTTTGATAAGCGGAATAAACCAAACCGCCTTTCCATCAGGGTCAAAGCTGTTTGTCGGATTGTTTAGGCAATAGACATACGGACTGATGCCGTAATACTTCTCGGACAGCGGGTCGGCGGCGGTCCAGCGGGCGATGGCCGGGTTGTACATCCTGGCGCCGAAGTCGAGGAAAGGGATGCCCGCGCCGAGGAACGACTGATCCTCCTTGCCGGAGAAGTGCCTGCGGTTCGGGGAGGTCACTGTATCTGTGGTTCTGCAGGGCTTGTCAACCATTGAAGCAACTTTTACATAATGTATCATACTGTCGGACACGCTCAGATTATAATCAAGTTCCGCTTTTTAACTATGTCAGGCCTGTTTGAAAAATGGCGGAAGGCTCGGCGAAGCGCGTAAATATTGATCCCGTCAATGTACTTTTCCAGGCTAAATACACGGACACCACTGTTGTCAAGATAAATATAGACGCATAGATCAGCAGTCTTGGAATTCTCCTTGTTACGGCAAAAATCTATTTCTTTCACCTGCTCCCATCCAACCGTGACGATTCCCTCACCATCATACATGAATATTCCTTCCTTGTCGATTCTCAAATATTGATGTCTTGTCCTATAATATCTTTTCAAGTGCCTTATTGAGGCGATGACGCTGGATATGACTAATTTGGCCACCATCAAACCCAATATTATAGTAATAGTGCGACCTTTATATTCCAACCACCCTTTATACATAATGGCAAAAAGCGTAGTATAGAAAATAATGCACTTCACATTTGCTGTAACTATGTCTCTGTCGTCAATAATATATGGTTTCATTCGTCTTTGTTATATATCAAAAGACTGACCTTATGAGCTGCCACATCATTCGCGATATCTCCGACTTTTGTATTCCTTATCGCATTTGCTATGGAGAACTCAAAATCCCTTTGAGTGACAAGGCGATCATCAACCTCAAGCTTGACCTTCCTCGATCCGGACTTGCCACCTATATTTATGCCGGACATCCTCATCTCTTTCTTCACTTCTTTCTCAATCGAAGAACGTACGGCTTTTGAGGTATATTTTTGTTGCGCCTCCGTGGCAATTCTATCTCCTACATTAGTCGCTACCTTATTAAATGTTGGCTTCGCGAATCCTCCAAAAACCAAACCAGTTCCCGCATCCCACGCAACTTGCTTTGCTTCAACACTACCTTCTCCTATCAATTGGTTGGCTGTACTCCCTGCCGCACTTGCCGCACCTGCAGAGAGAACAGTCGCTACCGCCTTAGAACCCAACAATGACATCCCTCCAGTCGCAGAAACCAGCGCGCCTTCGACGGCTCCTCCCACTGCGGCTCCACCGATCTCTCGCCAGTTCTTTCCCTCCGCAGCTGCGATTATGCCGCCGACTGCCGCTCCTATCAGTGCACCGACAACCACCTGAGGCATCTGGCCATCATCGTCTATGTGACTGATTGGATTCCCGAGGCAATAGACATACGGGCTGATGCCGTAATACTTCTCGGACAGCGGGTCGGCGGCGGTCCAGCGGGCGATGGCCGGGTTGTACATCCTGGCGCCGAAGTCGAGGAAAGGGATGCCCGCGCCGAGGAACGACTGATCCTCCTTGCCGGAGAAGTGCCAGCGGTTCGGGGAGATCACTGTATGTGTGGTTCTGCAGGGCTTGTCAACCATTGAAGCAATTATGACTCTTTCTCTTTTTGGGTTTCCACAATGAGAGGGAAACTCTGCACTATTATCATTGGGTCTTGAGTGAGTTTATTACCGAGTCCAAACACTCGACATTCCTGTCGTTTGTAAACTCCACTCGCAAACTGTCCCCATTTATAATGTAACTTCTCAGATAAGGTATTATCCCCCCTGTCACGTCCATGTCACAACTATACCGGTCCATATATAATTTAAAGTCCAAACTATCTATAAACTGACTATCCAAGAATTGATCGAGCGGGAAATGTCCATGACTGTTTACTGCGACTAAGGTCTTGTTTACATATTTGGCACCAATATCAACCTTATCATTAAAAAATATCTTACCCATTCCTATGCTTATAGGAGGGGCAATACCATGTCGCCCGGAGAAATTTATGATTGTATCATTATCGTTGACAATAAATGACACTGTTATAATGTCTCTGGAATGTATTGAATCCTGAACTCTGTGATATTTTTTACCAGGCAATGCAAGGATAAAGAAATCACTGGTGTCGATTAATTCATAAAAACTTTCCAAAGAGTCTTGAAGCATGGCGGACTTGAATATCTTTTCTAATTTAGGACAACTATCTCTTATATCGATAACTCTATTTGCCCCAGAATGACGAACAGGGCCGCCGCACATATGAAGGCAACCGATCATAGTCATGGTCGTGAATAGTGAATAAATTCTCATTACCTATTGTTTAATGTTCCGAAATAAAAACTTTTGTAACTCCTAATGGATCTAACAAATGAAGCATTATAATATATAGCCTACTTGAGTTGGGGAAATATACATAACTTTTTCGTGTTATGTACCCATTCTGTCTCACATCATTTATTACATTTCTTTGATCTGTAGTATAGAAGTTTGTACCATATCCCATAGAACTAATTTCATTATCGATGTCTATACCCGGATGAGAATGAACCGTGGCATTTGGTTGCTCATCCATATAATCCTTCCACGAAGACGCGTTGGATGAATCATGCTTTGTTCCGATGGTGTAGGTGTCACCGTTGCGGTGAACAGCCCACTCGACTTTTGTTTTGTCCGATGCGAATTTGAACACCTTGAATATGTCATTGATTCCGGTCTTTGAGGTATGGCTGCTTACCTTCGCCCCTCCATCCACCTTGGCCTCTGTTTTGGTCAGATCGTCAAGGATGCTCCGGTCAGAGACCGAGACATAATCATCCGACCAAACTCCATTATTATTCACATAATAAAGCCGGTGGTCATCACTTTCCCTTGTCCATACCACATTACCTCTTTCATCTATGGTCATAATGATTCTACGTATGCGTTTTCATTTACCAAAAGACCTCCTGCAGATTTTTTACCGTATCTAAATATTCAACCTTTTTCTCGTTAGAAAATACCAATTCCAGATTTTCTCCATTATAAACATATTCCTTAAAAAACGGAAGAACATTCCCATTATAGTCGGGTGATCTCACAATTATTGAATCATATTGTTCCAAGCTCAATCCGCTCAAAAACAAGCTGTCAAAGACAGAATCAACAACTATGCTACCATAGGAATTGACCGCAACCATCATATTATTGACACGCTTTGCACCGACTGCGATATCTTTGATAAATATCTTGTGAATTTTGTGGCTTGCCGGAAAACCTATAAAGCCATCAATTCCTCCATAAAAATTTATAATTGTGTCATTGTCGTTTGTGAAACAGCATAATGTGACCACATTATAAGAATGATCCGACTTTGTGTAACGGCAATATTTTCCTGGAGATTTAGAAATAACATAATAATCAGATGTGTCAACCAACCTCAAAAAGTTCATCAAAGAGTCTTGAAGCCTGTCGGAAATGAATACCCTTTCAATCGAGGAACTGTCCTTGTCATTGGCATCATCTCTTGCCTCAGAATTGCGGATAGGATTACCGCACATCTGGCAACATAGCACTACCCATAGTAGCAATAATAATGATTCTCTCATCTTTCTATTTTTTGTTTAATACGCCGAAATAAAAACTTTTATAACTCCTTACATTCTTAATGAATATAGCATTATTATATCCTACATTATACAATCTGCCCGAATTCGGGAAATACACATAATTCTTTCGAGATTTAATTCCATTTTGGTTAATATCCCTCTTTACTTTATTTTTGTCGTTATCATATTGAGTAGCCCCATATCCCATAGAATACGTTTCGTCATCCACTATTGCATTTATTCCCGGATGGGAGTGCAATGTGGCATTAGGCTTATCTTTGGTATAATCCTCCCACGAAGACGCACTATATGAATTATGTCCTGTTCCAATTGTGTATGTGTCACCGTTACGATGAACAGCCCACTCGACTTTTGTTTTGTCCGATGCGAATTTGAACACCTTGAATATGTCATTGATTCCGGTCTTTGAGGTATGGCTGCTTACCTTCGCCCCTCCATCCACCTTGGCCTCTGTTTTGGTCAGATCGTCAAGGATGCTCCGGTCAGAGACCGAGACATAGTCATCAGACAATAGGCCATCATTATTCATATAATAAAGCCGGTGGTCATCACTTTCCTTTACCCATACCACATTTCCCTTTTCGTCCATAGTCCATATATCCATTCCATTAGGGTCAATGATACTTATTGGATTTCCGAGGCAGTAGACATACGGGCTGATGCCGTAATACTTCTCGGACATAGGGTCGGAGGTTGTCCAGCGAGCAATAGTCGGGTTGTACATCCTGGCGCCGAAGTCGAGTAACGGTATGTTTGCATATAGGAAGGACTGGGACTCCTTGCCGGAGAAGAGCCAGCGATTCGGAGAGGTTGCGGATTGAGAGGTCGCTTCGACAGGCTCTGCGACCGGTGGAGGTGTGATCCGCTTGCCGAACGGATAGTAGTCGTTCGTCTCGACGACCGCTCCTGTGTCACCGTCGATGACGGAGCGGACACTGCCGAGGTGGTCGCGGAGATAGTGCTGAACCTTATAGGTTGGCGAACCATCAGCGGAGGTCTCACGTACTATCCTGCCGGCGGAGGTCAGGGCGCAGTCAAGGGTTATAACCGGAGAGTCTGATTGACCTGCGGTCTGGGTGTATATCAGGGAACCTCTGTACTGGTAGCCGTTGCCGCCGCCGTCCAACGCGCGCAGTTTCGTGCCGTCAGCAAGATATTCATACTCAGCCAGCGTCGTCCCGCCGGATGAGATGCGCCTTGTCAGGTTCTGCTCATTATACACGATGTCGAGCCCGGAGAGACCTTCATGGGTCATGTTGCCGTTCGCGTCGTGAGTGTACTGGCCTCCGCCACCGGACGCGCCGGTGTTGGAGATGCCACTCAACAAGTTGCCGTCGTACGAATACGCCAATATCTCCTCCGGGGTTGCCGCGTTCTCCCCGTATCTGGTCAAGGTCAAGGCATTACTGTTCCTGTCATAAGTGATGGACCTTTCACTGAATGAGTTAGTTTGCGCGCCACCGACAAATCTCCGCGCGTCCGTCAGACGGCCAACGCCATCGTATGACAACGACCAGGCGTTTGTCTCAGTTCCCGCACCGTGATTCCATTCCCACTCGGAAATGCCCCCATTATACTTCGGGACGGATCCAAGTGTAGGCTCCTGATACCGGAGAGTCATGCTGAACACACTGGAACTCAATCCGGTCAACTGGTCACGAATATTATAGGACAGGGTCTCAGTCAATGTTGACGGATTAGCCTCTGTGCCATATATCCGCCCTGTCATCCGGCCTATCTCATCATACCCATAGGACACGGACTGCGACCTGCCGTTCAGCGATGTCGTCTCCGAGACCAGTCTCTCCTGTCCGTCATAAGACCTCACTGTGACCAGCGAATCAATGCGGCCATCCGGAAGCGCGACCGTTTCCCTTGTCCTAGACGGCTTGCCCGTGAAAGTAAGGGACTGATGAATATGTCCGTCTCCGCCAAGCGCCTCCTTGCGGTGGCTCTGGATCAGGCGGCCTTGGTAGTCGTAATAGAATGACGATACCGTCTTGGACGTCGGGTCGGTCAGGGAATAGACGGCGGTGCCTGTCAGAAGCCCTTTGCACCTGTCAGATCCGACGACAGGTGTCCCGTAGTTGGACAGCGTGTCACACGCCAGGACGCGCCTTGCGTCAGACGGGACGAGGTCGTCCATGAACGAGTGGTCGTCATAATAGCTGACGGACAGGGGTTTGCAGTCGGACGGAACTGGGGTGTTGACCGAATAGCCGCCGAGCGGGGAGGCTCCGTCATACGTGGCCACAACCGGCACGGCAGGAGACGGGGCCTGAGCCGAAGGCCAGACACCGCTTACCGCGTCACGGCCCAGGGCGTCACGGAACGAGAACATCCACTTTCCTCTCTTCCTCATCTCTCCGTCTTGAGAGAATATAGGCACATCGCCCTTGTCGTACCTGTAAAGGATGGGAGCACAGCCAGGCAGCCTCTTGCTGACGCACCGGCCTTTGCCGTCATACTTGTAGACATAGGCCTGCGCAGACAACGGAGACGAGGAATCACCGAACATCCCTGATGAAGACATCACGGCTGAAGCCTCCGGTGTTAGTACATACCTGAGCAATCCAAGGTCATCATACACGTAATAGGTGTCCTGGTACCGTTCTCCATCAACCGTCCTATCCAGAGTCTTACGTCCGAGCCTGTCAGTGAACGTCAACGTGACGTTTCCGTCCTCATCGGTCTTTTTCTCAACCCTGAGGTTTCCGGAAGGCAGGGTCCCGACGCAGGTCAAGGATGTGTCGGATTCCACAAGATACCCCGAACACGAGAGAAGTCCCGAGCCATCGTTCACCAGATACGAGGTCCTCACCGACTTCCCTCTCGTGTGCCATGGGGAGCCGGGGCCGTACTCCTCCACCGGTCTGTCAAGAGGGGAATCATCGTACAAGGTCTTGGAAAAAGCATACACTTCCCAATTGTAGAACTTGAGGATCTCTGGGTGAATGTCGGAGAAGGATGCATAGGCTCCTGTCGATGTCGTCATCGGAACCGGACAGAACTTTCTGTACGGCCTGCCGAAATCATCATATTCGCTCAAAAGGACTATGTCCTTGCCGGCAGGGGAAGCCGCTGTCATCACCGTCTCAACCGGCCGGCCAAGGAGATCGTGATAGGTGTTGGTCTCCTTGAAGGATGCCGCATCGGCACCGAGGTAGTCTCTTGTCCGGATGCGGTTACTGCCGGCTGATGATCCGTAGCTGTAGGAACAGGATGAGAGCAGTTCCTTCCCGTGCGTTGTTCCGTTCCTCACAAATGTCCGGCAGAGTCTGCCGAGGCCGTCATATTCGTAATCAAATATCCTTCCTGACTGATCCTGATGATAAGACAGACCGACCAATGGCTTGTACATGTAGGTCGAAATATGCGGCTTTGGCAGCCGCCGGCATTGCAACCTGAACGAGACCAGCTTCTTTCGGATCTGCGTAAAGTCGCCGCCATTGAGGCCGGACGTGTCAACCTTATCCTTGACACAGTCCCAGTCACTGCCCTCCACCATGGCCACAGGGTAATACCCATTGTATCCCCACAGATAGACCGTCTTCCTGCCGTCAGTGTCCTCTGTCTCAAGAGGATTCCCCCTGCGGTCATATTCATTGAACAGGATCCTCCGCTCGGAGGTGCCTGCGCCGCGGATCGTAAGGGACCTGGCCGAGGGGGCGAAGAACGTCCCCGATGCGCAAGGATAGGATCCATAGCTTGTGGAAAGGGTTGTAAGCAGGTTCGCGCCATCGGCCGAGTTCTTATAGACATTCGTCTCGACCGGAATCCCGGTCATTCCAGCGGACACCATCGCCGGAAAGGCGCCGCCGGCCTTGTCCTGCGGGTAGGAGTAGGCGGTCACTTTCCTGTCGAGGCCGGGAAGCCCTACATCCTCGGTCTTCGTGACCACGTTGCCATAGGTGTCGTAGGTGTACGACGTGGTCTTGGTCAGCGTGCCGTTGGTCTCAACGGTCCTCTCCGTCGCGGACGACAGAAGCCGCCGCCCCTGGCTGAGCGTGGTGGTTATATAACTTATCTCCTTGAACTGTTCTGGCACGTAGAAATCATCGAGTCCATACGGTCTCCATTTTCGATAAACATACCTCTGCTTGATGGTAGTACTGTCGGATCCAAAGTCATAATCATTATCATAGTCATATCGTATTTCAGACACCATCTGAAGCGTTCCGTCCGGTTTCTGTACATACGATGTTTCCCCAGTCTTTGTACCGCTCATCCACTCCTGTCTACTGTCATAGAAAAGATTTGTGCCCTTGACCTGCATCGGGCGGTCCGGCACAATGTCATAAGCGTGAACTGTCACACCCGTTGTATGATTACCCGCCGCATCACTGGATCTTGTCTCAAAGACATACGGATAGCTCACGCTGGATCCCGCATCGGAGATCAGGCTTACCATTGTGTTGTCCGTCCAAACCCTTTCCTTATAGGTTGCCAAAACGCTTGGGAGTGAGCCGCCGAACTCGGCACAGTTCGTCTCTCGGTAATAGAGGGAGGTCGTGTCAGGTGGATAAGATGACTCCTGAGGGATGACGGTGCGGACTCCTCCTCCATTAACGGTGGACGGATAGGTGCTGTAGCGGAAGTTGCGGTACATAACCCTCCCGTCACCGGCTATGTCGCGGATCTGCCTTATCCGCAGGCCGCCAGCCATGCGCGGAGTCCCGTCGTCATCGATGTAGCGGTGCGCCTCGTAGCTGAACTCGGTCCGCCCTCCGGTCGGATAGGTCACCGATGTCAGGATCCCGGCCTGCATCGCCTCCTCGTCAGGGCTGCGGTCTCCGCCGGGGATGGTGAGTGTCACCGTCTGGCTGGCGGAGGGGAAGTTGTTCACCGTCACGTCCGTCCTCACCGTGGGCACCAATGTGGCGTTGTCCTTGGCGTTATAGTACCCCCATCGGTCTACGGAGCGGGTGTCCCTCGGCGGGGGAGCGCCGTTGTAGGTGAAGGAATATGTCTCCGCCTCCCCGCCGTCGGGGGACTCGATTCTGACCGACTCAAGCCTGAGGGAGAAGAAGTCCCTCATGTAGGTCTGATTGAATATGATCCTTCTGACCAGACCTCCGGACAAATCATAGATCTCGATGGATTCCAGCCCCTTGTCCATCTCGGAGTTCATGTTGAACAACACGTGGCCGGCACTGAAGTTGATCCTCCTGACGTACGAGTTGTACTGCGTCATGTCCTGCCTGGCCGGCATCGGGAAGGTGTAGCCCGTTGGGTACATGACCGTTCCAAGGTTCGCCTCGACAAGGCCGCCTTCGGCGCTGTCGTACCGGTAGATCTTGCTGTCGAAGCTCTGGTGCGTGGACACGTTGACAAGCGGGATGGTGCAGGCGGAATGTCCGGTGTAATTGTCAAGGATTGTCAGGGCATCCGCGAACCTGGAGCAGAACACCTCCGTCACGTTTGAGCCGTACTCGAAGGTCACGGCCCTGCCGGTCGTGGCCGAGCGGATCTCGCGTATCTTCCACGATGTCCTCACGTCAAGAGCGGAGCCGCCGAACATGTGCGTGACATAGTCGCCGAAGGAACGTTCCGGGCCTCCGAAACTGTAGGCTGTCCCTTGTCCGTCGGTGATCCTGAACCCGGTCATGGCACTGCCGCCCGTCGGCGTCACCTTGACGTTGTCGCGTGGAATGGTCACGGGAGTGACCGACCCGTCGGTTCCGCGCCGGAGGTACATCCTGCCGCCCCCGCCCGGAAGAGCGTAGCTGAACTCGTCCAGATCAACGTCAACCGCCTGTGTGTAGATGGCGTTCAGCTGCTCGTAGGTCGGTGAGCCGGAAAGAGCGATCGACGCGTTGTAGTTGATCTCGTCCGCCACCCCGTTGATCGTCCGCGACAGCGACGGACCCGTCGTGAGGCTCCAGCCGTCACCCAGCCAATGGCTCGAACGCATGTTCGGCTTGAGTCCCGACGCATGGTAGCTCAGCGTTATCGGGATCCGGATGTCGCCGTCCACTATCTCGTAGAGCGGGATGCTCGTCTGCACGAGGCCGTTGCTCAGATTCACCGGGTAGCTGATGTATGTGGCCAGCTTCGAAGCCTCGGGGGAAGGGGGGATCACGTTTGGACACTCAAGCTCCGGCAGCTGCGCATGGAGCGGCAGGCTGACAAGTGCCAGCAGCACGGCTATGACGGGAATGGCTTTTTTCATGACTTCGGTTTTTTGGGGTTATATATGCATGGTTAATTTACCGCTCGCAAGATACGAATTGTTTTGAAACAATACGTTTAAATGGGATAATCTTTTCAGGTTTTTTGTCTTGCATCGATGACACAGAAAGCCACTTGCAGTAGAGCCGGATGGTCAAGGGACTTCGGACGGCGTAGCCGCCCGTGGCTTCGTGAACGGGAGGGGCCCGCGCCGAAGGCGTGGGAGGGATAGCACCGACAGGTGCGTACCGGGCCGAAGTCCCTTGACCATCCGGCTCCAAAAGCGCTTGTCTGCTACAACGTCACCCCCCTCAAAAAAAAAGACCCCAAATCGCTAACACAGCGGCCTGGTTCAGGCGGTCTTGCGGTAGCTCAGGACAGCCCAGGAGGTCGTGAACGCGCCCAGACCGGCAAGGCTCAGCAAGTCCGGCCACGTGTCCGCC